>Ga0209671_1002923_pt1 | contig 16095 bp, 13 predicted proteins | sample WorMetHERISLAND2_2_FD_187401 | JGI IMG/M metagenome (GOLD analysis project Ga0209671, IMG submission 187401) | Marine gutless worms symbiont microbial communities from Max Planck institute for Marine Microbiology, Germany - Olavius geniculatus... | ecosystem: Host-associated > Annelida >...
GTGTATACCTTTTTTCTTCAATGCACCTACAAGCCAGACCACTTAGGGGATTTTTACGCGCAATGGCTTAAACTACCCGGCCTCTCGCAATGAGCAAACCTTTTAGGGTTAAAAAATAAAATATAATAATTAACATATTTATTCGAAAAATTCAGAAAAATTACAATGGCGCATATGGGAAAAATTAAACAATTCTTTAAACGGTTATAGCTCCAGCTGCGTATGAGATAAAGTCGTAATATTTAGTAACTTACAGGGTATGGTTTTCGTGGCCGGCCAATCTATTGCTGTCAATCAAATTTACCCCGAACCCTCCTTGGTTGCCGTGGCAACGAAATTTGAGACAACATGGGCTATAACTCTGCTTTTGTAAAAGATATCTGCGAGATCTTTGCATCTATAAGGGGGAGGTGTTCGGGGTTGGGCTATCGAATGCTTCCAATGAAAGTTTACACTGACCGACCCTCGTTGCCACGGCGAAATAATTTAGGACAAAATGGGCTATAACTCGGCTACAAACTGTAAGAGATATGCCGAAGATCTTTTCGTATAAAGGGGGAGGTTCTGTTCGACCTATCAAACGCTGCCAATCAAATTTTTACCACGACTGATCCTGTTTGCATGGCAATGAAATTTGAGACAAAGTAGGCCTAGTCTATAACTCGGCATGTGTAAGAGATATTTTGCGAGATCCCTACATCTAACAGGGGTTATGGTTAGCAATGACGAAAAATCAGACGCCGCACTATATTTTATTAGACAAAAAGTAAGCATTACGCTCAAATAACGAACTTCGACGACCGTTTGGGAAAGCAGAACCTTAATTGTATTTTTTAACATTGGAAACTGCCAGCTGATTTGGTCTTGACCGTGGTGTTGACATTGGACTTCTTTTAGCGAAACTTGATCTCATCTAATGTCACGTGACCCCAAGAAAGTCAAGGTCGTGACCGTAAAATATCCGCGGTTCGATATGTCAGTAATTGATTGTGATCGCCTGTAGGAAACCAGTATTTTAGTACTAAAAAGCAAATATAAATGTACAGAACATCAGTTTATAGGCTACTTGGTAACGACAATATCCAAGAACACTGAAGTGTATTATGGGTCGTAATGTACCTTCGTATTTTCGATAAAATGAAATTAAAACCGGCCTTTCCAAAACAAGCAACGAAAACCAATCAAGCAGTCCTTCGTCCAAACGAAATCCACTGTTCAATAATATACTAACTATATTTCTGTCAATTCACGGTCATTTCACGAAGACCCTTTCGTCGGCAACCCTTCGTTCAACACGAACTCAATACCAGCATGGGAAACCATCCATCTTCTGGGCCGAAGGTTCCCATGTAGACCTAGCTGAGATCTTGCAGTCACCCAGGACGGAAGACGAAGCAAAAATAGCGGATGGTTACAGTGGCGCTCAACACGTGCGGCAAAAAGAGGTGAGCAACAACCGACAACGAAGTCTACCGAAGCACTAGCAGCGACGCCTAAGAGTGCTTCGCATGACCATACGGTACGAAGCCAGACATCACTTCGAGTTGCCCGAAGGACCTACAAACAGAAACTGAACGACGAATGACCGAATACGAAGAAGACGAAACACTGTTACTAAGTGGAACAGTGGACTTAACGAAGGCATCTACGGAAGCAGTTGGTGTTTCGTCACCGGGGGATTCCGAAAACGACCCCTTTGCCTCACCAATGACGCATTCAAGAGCTTCAACGCTTCGTCAACGACGACATATCGAAGGCTCTAAAGGTCGTGGTCGGAGCGAAGACGTGGTGAAAGGACGAAGACCGAGAGACGAAGACGGCGATTTTCAGCACCGTGTTTCGTCTATACGCCATTTCGGTCGTCGTAGGGGTTTTTATGGGCTGGATCTTGTAGTAGCTGGAGTTCGGCAAGCTGTGATTTGTGAAGGAAATCGAGGAAGCATTTGACTTTGCTTCGTTATTTTTCGAAGACGAAGAGACCGACGAAGACCGAAGCACTCTACTCAGAAGTAGGCCCAGCGGACCCAAAATCTTCGGCCAGGCGTGGACGAAGCACTTCAAGGAAACTTTCGACAAGAACGAAGTCGAGATATCGCACACCGTGCGAGTCATCAACAAAACGAGAAGGAAGTCGACAAAGTCACCAAGCCAAGTCCAAATCAACGACTGCTTCGTCATCTGATAGTCCTTCGTCGGACGACGAACATGACAGGAAGACGACAGCCGTAACCAGACCGAAACATATCTTAAAACCGCCGAAGTTTGATGGAACGACTTCGTTTCAAAAATTCTGGGCTCAATTATTCCGGAATTGTGTACGACACAATCGTTGGGACCGAAGCACCAAACTGGTCTATCTTCGTAACTTGCTAGATAAGGATGTGGCCAAGGTTTTGTGGGATTATGGGAAGGAAGTGACCGAATCACTTTCCGGATTGACGAAGATATTAAAGATGCGTTTCGGAGGAAAGACTTTCTCCGACAAGCATCGAATTGAAATACGAAACTGACGAAGACAGAAGGGTGAGACCTTACAGAATTTGCATTCGGACATACGAAGACTAGCTGCATTAGCTTTTCCGGATATAGAGTACCAAAGCAGAGAGATGATATCGACTGACTACTTTCCGTATGCTTTGGCTGAACCGGACTTCGCGCTGAAGGTTCGGGAAAGATGTCCTAAGGACTTGGAGTCAGCACTACGAATAGCCTTACAGCTCGAGGTATGGACCAAAGACAGCGAAAAGCTGAAGCTAAAGAGTCCAAAGACAGTACGAAAGGAATTAAAGAAAATGAAAAAAAGTAACGAAGTCCAGTACTACGGCAGCATCAGCGACGAAACGCTACCATGAGATGTTGCTGAAGGAATTGGAGGAAAAGACAAAGAGGGTTGAGGAGTTAGAAAGCCGAATACCGAAGTCAAAAATAAACAGCCACACGAAGCACCACAAAAACCGACAGAAGGGCGTATCAGATATATGGAGAATACGAAGAAAGTGGTGGAAGAAATACGGAAGGAAATGGCTGAATTGAGGACTCAACTGCCACAGCCATACGCTGCTAGGCCAGCGACCGAAGCAACTGCTTCGTCCCGGACCGAAGCACCACCGTACCGATATACTTGCCGACGCTATGGTAGGATTGGACACTTTGCCAAGGACTGTCCTTCGCCGACATTTGAAGCAAACCAAGGCCGACTGCAGTCGCCTTCATATACTGCACAAAAGCCTAAAAACGTTCGTTCTGTACGCAGCAAACACTTTAATACGTGCATCGAAGTAAGGTACCGAAAATACCGAATCAACACCCTGGTCGACACCGGAAGTGACATTACCATTGCTGGCTTGGATTGCGCGACGAAGTACGGATGGGCAATGTACGAACACCCAACAAAGTTAGTCAAGTTAGTGAACAACGAAGACATGCTGATAGAAAAAATTACGTACGTGACGCTTCGGGTTGGCAGCCGAAATATCGAGTCCGATATCTTCATCACACCGGATATGATTAGACTTATTATTGGAGTAGACTGGTTGCGGAAGCGACGGCATTTTGTATGGGATTTCGACAACCACCGTATCAAGTTAAGCGACGGAGAATGGATCGATCTTCGGCGCGAAGACGGCACACACAGTCTTCGCCAAGTGTATGTGAACAAAGACATTTCGCTTTCCTTGCACAGCAGACGAAAGTAAATGTCCGAATTATGCACGAAGACATACGAAGCAAGCCATTCATCGGACTGATGGAAGCCGAAGCAGTACAGAATTTGAGACACGTTTACAGTGCCTGAAGCCAAGTTCTCTGGTATTAAAGTGCTGTTACTTAATGACGAAAAGAAAAGTCAGATTCTGACGAAAGGGACAGCTTGGAGAGCTGCATACCCTTCAAGTAATGGACTAAGTATCGACCAAAGCACTCGCTTCGGTGCGGCCCGAAGACGCCACAAACGAAGAGAAGGAAGCTATTGACAAGTCGATGACGAAGTTACCCGAAGACATGACGAATGAGCAGCAAAAGCGGGTGAAAACTTTGCTGTTTTGTTACGGAAGTATTATCTTGACAGAAGAACACGATGTTGGACGGACGAATTTGGTAGAGCACCGAATTGATACTTACAAACACCGACCGATTCGGCAGGCTCTTTGGCTTGATCCGTTTTGACACTTTTAATTAGACTGGATCGATAGCAAAGTTAACGAAATGGTCTGCCACGGTATAGTGGAACCAGCCGCTTTGCCATGGGTTTTTAATATCGTACTAGTAAATAGTAAAGAAGGAAGACGGATCGCTTCGGTTTTGTGTCGGTTACCGAAGACCCAACGCCGTAACGAAGCAGGATACGTATCCACTGCCGCTGATTGACAACTGTCTTAATGCTTTGACTGGATCGTCATGGTATTGCACGTTGGACTTTCGCTCTTGATACTATAATATCCCCATTGCCGAAGAAGACAAGGACAAAATCGCTTTTGTCACACGAAGCGGATGTTTTCGTTTCAGTGTGATGCCCTTTGGTTTGACTTGTGCTCACAGTGTGTTTCAACGGTTGATGAACTTAGTGTTGTCGGGATTGTCATATCGGTCGTGCCTGGTTTACCGGGATGACGTGATTGTTTTTGGACACAGCTTTGACGAAGCAATTAATATATTCGAAGAGGTTTTCGGACGTCTACAGAAGACCAGGCTGAAGCTAAAACCTTCCAAGTGTTCGCTTTTTCAGAAGTCTGTGGAATTTCTTGGCCACGTCGTATCCGGAGCAGGCATTGCTATGCAAAAAGTCAAAATCGCTGCCATTTGGGATTGGCCTTCGTGCCAAAGCATCACCGAAGTCTCAGCGTTCATGAGACTTAGCGGATGTTACAGATGTTTCGTCCATTATCGCTTCGCCGCTGTATGAATTGATGAAGAAAAATCTGGAGTTCGTATGGACTAGACGATGCCAAGACGCGTTTTATGAGTTGAAAGGAAGGCTGATGTCAGAGCCTATACTCACGTTACCAAAGAACGAAGGATGCTTTATTTTGGATACGGACACTTTAGATTTTGGGTGCCGTACTGTCTCAAAGGCAGACCAAAGCACCTGCCGAAGCACCCGCTTCGAAGCCAGACCGAAAGCCTCGTGTATCGCAATCCGAAAACAGAGTTATCGCCTATGCTTCAGGGACTTTATCGAACGCCAAAAACAAGTAAGAAACAACGTGGAAGGAATTGCTGGCCGTGGTTTTCGGCCTTGAACAATATCGTCAGTATTTGCTGGGACGTTACTTCGTGATTCGCACAGATCACGCTGCGCTTTCGTTGTTACGAGGAACACTTGAACCTATGTCGCAGCTGGCCAGATGGTTAACCTTCATGGAGCAGTTTGACTACGAAGTTGTGCACCGAGATGAAGCCAGACACGGAAGTGCCGATGGTCTAAGTCGTAGATTTCCCGAAGCAAACGAATCGACCGAAAACACTGAAGATGATAAAGCAGACGAAGCACCAGAAGCAGATATACGTGTTGTGACGCAGGTGAGAGGTGCTGCCGTCTCTGTAGGGGAGAACTTCGCCCAGCTACAGCAGGATGATGCCGAGGTCGGAGCCACGGTGAGATTTCGTTTAATTGACGAAGCACCTACCAACGAAGACCTTTAAATCGAAACCGTGTTGACGAAGAAAATGACGACGAAATGGGACGAGTTGAAGGTGTATAATGGACTTATGTTCTGAAACAGAGATAGTCCGAAGAAAGGAGAATTGAACTTCCCGCAGCTGCTGCTACCATGAAGCAAAGTTGACGTAGGACTGCGATTGTGCCACGCTGAAACAGTGGGTAGACACTTCGGGATCCGAAAAACGCTGGACTAAGTAAGACGAAGGTTTTATTGGTCCGGGTGGAAAGAGGATACTGAGCGTTTTGGCCGAAGATGTCCGGAATGCACTAAATACCACCGAGGAAAACTGACGAAGCAGGGGCCGTTGAATCCTGTGGTCGCAGGCACGCCGTACGAACGATGGTATATCGATCTGACAAGGCCCAACCCGAAGAGTGATAGAGGACATATCTGGATTATGACATGATTATTCGTACACGAAGTGGGTCGAAGCATTTCCGCTTCAAAGCAAGGAAGCCGAAGCAGTGGCCAAGTATTAGTGGAGCAAGTGTTCACTCGCTTCGGAACGCCCTTATCAATTTTTGAGTGACCAGGGAAAGAGGTAGATGGACGCATCATGAACGAAGTCTGCAGGCTCTTCGATATTGAGAAGCTTCAGACGACTCCGTGTAAGCCTTCGACAAACCAAGTCGAGAGATTTCACCGGACCATGATTAGCGTCCTTGCCAAAACCGACTCTGAGCACCAGAAAGACTGGGACGTTCGTCTGCCGTTTGCCATGGCAGCATACCGAAGCGCCAGACACGAAGCGACCACCTATACCCCGAATCACCTTGTATTCGAGCGTGAAGTTTGTGCCTTGGTTGATATCGTATTCGGAAGTCCGCATGACGAACCGCACGAAGATTGCGACTCTCTTGTCGAGAATATGAGAGAAAGATTCGTTGCAGCTTTCGCTGATATCCGAAGTACCTTGCAGCGAAACGCTGAACGCAATAAGAGATATTATGACTTGGGCCTGAAGCCGAAGACATTCAAGGTTTGCCAAGGCAACGGGGTCGGTCGGGGAAAAATGCAATTGGCAGCATTTGATGGCCCATCACTGAAAACCCCCTATAGGCGCAAAAATCTCGCAAAAATCTTTTACGCAAGCCGAGTTATAGCCAATTTTGTCCCAAATTTCTTTGCCATGGCAACCGAGGTCAATTGGAGGTAAATATAAATGTCACCGTTAATTAGGCCGTCCCCGAAAACCATATTCTAGAACCAAAAATTACGACTCTATCTTGCACACAACTGAAGTTATGACAGTTTTAACAATTTTTAAAATTTCAATAAATAAATAGGTAAAAAATAAATTTTTTTATTTTATAACAATAAAAAGGCACTTCCTTGCGCAGAACCGCGTCATTGACGTATTAAGCGTAAAAATCGGTCTAACGGACTAGCCTGTAGGCGAGTTCAAGAACCAAAAAAAGTGTAGTAAATTTTGAACATGGGGGTATATTTCACCTATATGGGGAGCAAAAACCCCTGGGCGGATTGAGCCCAAATTTTTTGTTTGGTAGTAGGCGTCCACGACATAATCACGCCATTCAAATTTGGTAACGATCGGTTCAGGGGTTTTTGGTTGGCTGAGGGTCAAAGTTTGCCTTTTCCCATATACTTTAAAAATCGTTCTTACAACACTCACACTATCGTGTAAGGTGTGATGTCATTCTAATGTGTTATCGTATTTCAGTTATGATTATTCACCTCAGTTAGTTTGGTAGTTTAGTTAGATTTCCTTAATTTGTTATGCTTATAGGGCCTACTGTGTCACTTATCTGTGGGCCACTGTTAGTGCACTAATTAAATGTGCCTTGTGTGTAAGGTTGTACTGTCACATGTTGTACTGTGATGTGTGTCCTGCTTTACTATGAACAAATAAATGGAATGCAATGGATTGAATAGAATGGGTTTGACGAAACAACGCACCGGACCGAGGTCGGTCCTGTGCGACTAACTCTAACTCTAACCCTAATCCTACACCTAATCCTAACCCTAACCGTCCGGTGCGGTATTTCGCGTCGGACCACATTTGAAAGCATATATGCGACTTTCTATTAGTGATTAATAGCAACCTAGGTTTTATATGGCGCCGTTTAGCCGCAATAGCGCATAACGAACTTCAAGGTATGGTTAGCCTACTATTGACAGTCTATAGAAAGTCGCCAGCACCCTATCCGATGGTACCATCGCCGACCCCCTACGACTTACTGTTTAGCTAAAATACCGCATGATTGGCATACCATTGCGTTATGACCCTTTAAGGTCATCCAAGGTCATCGATTTTTACGTCAATTGAAAGCCAACATCACTTTCGCCAACGTGCGACTTTCTATTATTGATCAATAGCAACCTAGGCCCAGTCTGGCACCGTTTAGCCGCAAAACATCTGTGACAGACGGACGGACGGACGAGCGACAACGCCGACAACTGTGCCAATAGCTCCTTCCTCCTTCCTTATTGGCAGACTGCTATTGGAGCATAGCGGTGTCGACGACTTGACGCCATTTCAGCGATCTGCAGCGAGACGCCAGGCAGAGTGAACGCCGGTGCTGAAGGGCTGGTCGTCCCAGGACACGGTCCTCAACCAGGTATCACGAGGACGTCCTCTCGGTCTTTTCCGTCCTGCAGGCGGGTTGCTCACTGCAGCTACCACGACCCTGTGGTGGCCTTCCTCATACGATTTTTTAGCCAAGTGGCCTAAAAATTGAAGCTTTCTCATGCGCATCAATCTGGAGACAGCGGAACAGCCTGTGGTACTTCTGACTTCGGCATTTGTGACATGGCGTGTGTATGCAATGCACCACCTGTCGAAGGCATCTATCCAGGGCCGGATTTAGGGGGGCGGGGGCCCCGGGCCCCAGGCCTCCCACCAACAGGGGGTCTCCCACCAAATCCCTCAGTTTTTAAAACCCTGTAATTCGATAGCCAATCCCTTTCTGAAATCCCAAATACGCCACTGGGCCCAGGCCTCCCACCAGCTAAATCCGGCCCTGCATCTATCCTGTCTGAGAGTTGCTTGGTTACTGTCCAGGTGTCGCAACAGTACAGTAGGACGAGCAGTATGTAAACTATGTAGGCCTATAGGGCCTAGACGTTACTTAAATACGGTCGCCTAAAAACGAACAATAATATGTCAGAGATTGCGACTTAGAATTTGCAAATTAGATTTTTTTGTAAATTGAAACATATTTGGATTGCGTAGTTTGCGATGTTTTCAATATGTATACCGGTATTTTTGTAGTCCTCCAAACATTTACTGTAATGAAAAGCTTACACCTACAGCACTCTTCTTTACTATTTTTACCATCTATCATTCTACGATTGTGTGATGTGTAGAAAAGTGTGCAGCTAGTGAGATAGAATGTGGGACAGTTTGGAACAACAACGTACGCACATTGTACTACTATCTGATAATCTCGCCACAGGACATCAGTTACTTCAGAGCTCGGTGCAGGTCGGCATGTTTCTTTGCCTTCTTACAGGAAGGACTTGGCATAATCACGGCTTGTGCGGTAGCAACAACCTGTTGTATAAACGATGTGCCAAGTTAATGGAAAGGCCGAAATTTCGACCACCCACAGCTCCCACATTTTTCAACCGATCTTAATGTCACGGACAGACAGTCTCTTGATTACTTGTGGCCTACGTGCTGATGGTTGGTCGGTCACGGGTCAGTGAGCTGACCGGACACGGACAGTCAGAGAGCCTAGAGGTTGTGTGGCCGGGAGACCGGCAGGACGTTTTTTCTTTTGTTGGCCGTGTTATGGCCGTATTGCTTTTTTGGTTGTTATAACTGATTGTTTTTCTTGTTTACTGGTGCTCGCTACTGTGTTATATTTCTGTTTGAAAAGCTTAGACTGTTCTTTGCTCTTCGAATGAGTAGATAGGCCTATAGGAGTCTAGTGGGCCTGCAGTGTAGGCTAAACAACCGACTAATCCGTAACACTTAATGAAACTTGAAACCAAGAAAGATATCCGGGATACGACCCAACACGCAAAATTTGGTCAATGTGGGATCTTGGATTTTTGCACAAACAGCAATAATTCAGCCACCAATTGACATAGTTGAATGAAATTTTGCAGTAATGTAGCCGGCTGCTACCAGAAGTAGACAGTGTGACCAAAATCGACAAGAATAATACATTCAAGATGGCGGCCGCCGCCATTTTGAATTTCGTTTATCGCTCATAACTTAGTTGCTATTGCACGTAGGCCTACTTGCACAAAATTTCATATGCGAGCGAAGTTTGACGTTCTACACATAGTTATACCATAAAATCGAACAAAAATGAAATTTAACATGGCGACGGCCACCATTTTGTATTTTAGCACAAAGCATAACAAATCAGGTTCATAAAATTTTGCAGCAATGTGGTTAATTGCTAATGGAAATAAATCATGTGACCAGAATCGAGAAAAAGTAGTAAATTCAAGATGGCGTTGGTCACCATTTTAAATGTCGTTCTTCATATATACCTGCTTTTTCACCCATCTGCATGAAATTTGGTATGTAGACTAAATTTGCGGTCACACATACAGACTTGCCATTATATTAAACAACTAACAAAATCCAAGATGGTGGAGGCAGTAGCAGTAGTAGTAGTAGTTGTTGTTGTTGTGTACAAAGTAACTGTTCAGTGACCTTTCAAACGCTAATAGAAAATAGCATATACGCCCTTTCAGATAAGATGAAAATCATCGACCTACAATGACCTTGACGGTCAGCACTGCAACGGCAACTGTATATGCTGTGCGTATCGCATCTTTTCTAGCAACAGCTGGGTTTTCTTGTCTCTAGGCCTGTGCAAAACGAAGGACACAGTTTCTGGACCAGAAATGATTACAAACTTACAATGTTTAATACTGTATATAAAAACAAGTTAATATTGTTTAGGCCCCTGTAAACAATTTAAAACAAAACGAATAAAGCTCATACTGCTTAAAGTACAGAATGTACTAGGTGCATAAATCATATTTTGTTATTTATGTAAAAACACTGTTCAGTTTATATACAGTGTAAGGGTGACATCGTGGTTGTAGATATAAAACAGCACAAATTACAATTTAAAAATTCAAACTTTACCATTACACAGTCAGCAAAGTTATTCAATTGAAACAATTTTTACAAATCACTGTGCAGCAGCACAGCCGTTGTTTACATCACATTATCGCTCATACACCCTACAGTGACACCGATAAATATCCAGTGTGCACAGCATTAGCAGCTACAAAGTCACTTCACAAACGGCGTGTGCGATCCTCACCACTGGTGCTGCATTTTGGATCGTATCAATCAAAATCAACAATCGTCATTAACTGCAAATCGAGTGACTCGATAACACACACCATACTTACCTAAAATCGAAAGCAACACCACTGTAGAGTACTAATTAGTAATTACTCTTCACTTTCAGTAAGCAGCTCATACATTTCGACTAAGTAAAGTGTTCCAATCAAGGAACCGTTCCAATTCAGGCAACTCTCCCTTATTGGCTTACGGGATAATACGGGGTGGAAAACGTTAAATGGAGTCACGTCACGTGGTTTGTAAGTGCAGCCAGTTCGTCGTTCTATCACTCTGTGTCCTAGTAAAAATGATTTCTGCTGTTTTGGATGTGTGACTTGGTCGCCCTTACACAGTAATGTAAACTGGTAAGTTTTTTTTATTTAGTAGAAATTAGTGGCACTGACACTGACACAGTTGCCGTGCCACGTTTTCATGAAATGAAGTATACTGTAACACGACAGTCAACAGAAGTGATTGGACTAAAAACATTCGACAACAGATTCTGATGACAAGTCGCAGTTTATTATAAACAAATGGACATAACAAGAGGCAGTCTGAATTGGACGTCGTGACGTTTACGTCTTAAACTTTGGGCGTACGGCTTAGGCCTACAGTTTTGGGCGTAGTTACGCCCAAACGCCTGCTATTGAAAAAGCTGGCCTAGACTGCTATTGACCACTAATACTCATCAGTCGCATATTGGCCTTCAAATTACATGAAAATCATTGTCTTTGGATGACTTTGAAGGGACATGAGGCACTATGGTAAGCCAATCATGCGGTATTGTTGCTAAGTCGTAGGGGGTCGGCGATGGCACCGTCGAATAGGGCGCTGGCGACTTTTTATAGGCTGTCAATAGTAACCATGTTTCCATCTGCAGCAGTTTGGCCGCAATTTTCAATGAATAATTTTTAGCTATAAATGGCGCCATATCTCGGAAACGGTGAGATATAGGACCAAGGCTACTACAAAAAAAACAAAAGTTATCGATCATAAGTTGAAGGTGGATCATCGAATTTTAATAATTTTTGGTATAACTATTCCTGATACAACTGGCCATCTAATGGTCATTTACGTTGTTTTTTGCCCAACATGTGCTTCTGCACTACCTATTGTGCGCTTTTTGCACTACACACAGCATGCGACCGTGAGAAATAGCGACGTGGTTACAGTAAATTTGTCATAGTTAAAGATAAAAAATGTCCTTTAGCACATTCGTCGTCGGCTATGGCTTGTACATTTTTTACTGTGTTACTTGAAGATAACCGTATAATACATATGTAACATTTTTGTGCTAAAATTTTAAGCAGTTCTCAATAAATGGCTTAAGAAATTTGGGGATTTTTTTGCCGCACGGCGTGGAAACGGCAACAAGCGGTGTTCTGAGCTTAGTAAACCTATTGCGCATGTTTTTGCTGCTTATAGGCAATACAGCGAATTTCAATCGTTTGTAACTAGCTAATACATTATGTTCTGTTATTCACTGTAGCGACTGGAACAACTGCACCGCTAATGCACTCAGCGCCAATTGTACTTATTATGACATGTTCACCGAAGCGTTACAATATTCGTCGTGGTCTTGGTTAAACGATTACAACTTGACTCAACAGCGTTATCGCGAAGCCGTCGATTCAATGAATCATTTATGCAGCAAAATATTGCCAGGTATACTGTTGATCACTTGCTTGTTGTTGTCTATTTGAATTGCTTTTTACATTCCATGAGCGTTTTTTTCCAGGTATGGGTTGTTTGGTGGTCATAGCGGTCAATTGGCAGAGCGGTCAACTTTTTCGCGGTTTGTGCGGTAGCAATAAGCTGTTGTATAAGCGATGTGCCAAGTCAATGGGAAGGCCGAAATTTCGACCCCCCCCACAGCTCCCACATTTTTCAATCGATCTTAATAAACTTGACACCAAGAAAGATATCCGGGATACGACCCAACACGCAAAATTTGGTTGATGTGGGACGACGGGAAGGGGGTCTGCGTAGGGAGGGCATTTTCCGTCACTTTGTGATCTGTCCTTTTTTGTATTCTTGCCCACGCTACAGGTCACACCAGAAAACCGATCACGACCGTTTATGGCTCAAAACGCGTGTTTCCGCGTAAGGTAGTGCCTTTTGAAGGTCTCGATGATAAAAAAAATGTTTGGGGGTCAAAACTCCCCCAAAACATGATTTTTAGGGCCTGAATAGACATTTTAAGCCAAATTTGCGAAATTTTCGAATCCTGATATCTCGAAAAGTACGCACTCGATCAACATGAAATTTGAAGGGGAATTTCACGTCTACAAATGGACTTCGCGCATGGTCCAGTATTACAAAATTTTAATTCAAGATGGCGGCAGCCACCATCTTGGATTTTTGCACAAACATCAATAACTCAACCGCCGATTAACGCAGATGAATGAAATTTTGCAGTGATGTAGACGGCTGCCACCGAAAATAGACCATTTGATCAAAATGGACAAAAATAATAAATTCAAGATGGCGGCCGCCATCTTGGATTTTTGCACAAACAGCAATATCTCGGCCGCGGATTGACGGAGATGAATGAAATTTTGCAGCCATGTAGAGTGCTGCTACCGGAAATGGGACGTTTGACCAAAATGAACATACATACATACATACGTACATATGTTTGCCATATTGGCTTTACTTTAGTTCTCTTTCTACTGTTACATCCTCTGTTTAAACAGTAAAGGCAAACAAGTGCGGCAAAACAAAAAAAGTGGAGGTTCAATAACCTGCGAGCGAAGCGAGCAAGAAAACAATTGAACTGTTGTACGCAGAATTGGCAGAAGTTTTACTCTAGATGACCGCAAACTTTCTTTTTAGAAATTTCGAGGCCGGGCCATCATTGGGGCCCGGGCTCTAAGGCTTTAGCCTCACTGTTACCAGCCTTATTTATGACATTTGTAAAAAAAACTTACCAGTTTGAAACTGTGTCTAAAGACGATGTGATGATATCAGTCTTCTAAAACAGCAAAAATCATTTGGGTAACCTTAGATGGGGCTATGCATATGGCGTCCTTACAAGCTGACTTTAGTTGGTAATCACTGACGTAGTCTAAAGCCTTCTTCATTTGATGTTATTTGTCGTATTAGGCCTACTTGCCCAATATTTACTGATTAGCGTAGCAGCCGAAAATGTTTCTGTTATGTTTTAGCTAATGGTAACAAAAAAGCGAATATATGACTCTGTGCTGACACAATATTCAGCTAACCGCACACCCATATGCTTACAAACTGTCCGTCTGCACAGCACAATTCTAACCCTGACATTAGACATTTTAAAGCGGAAAGATGGTGTAGCAGCTACTGTGCCATGGATAACATTTACATCAATCTTGGATTTTTATGCCTTGTTGCTTGAGTTATGAACGCGTAGGCCAGATACAATGCACAGATGAATGGCCGGATAATAAAGTGACGGGACATTGTTGATCACACCTTACACGATAGTGTGAGTGTTGTAAGGACGACCTTCAACTCTATGGAAAGAGGCAAACTTTGACCCTCAGCCAACCAAAAACCCCTAAACCGATCGTCACCAAATTTGAATGGCGTGATTACGTCGTGGACGCCTACCACCAAAAATTTGCGCTCAATCCGCCCAGAGGTTTTTTTGCTCCCCATCACAGGCTGAACGGTAGTTCAAGCCATTGTGTTAACGGCGACTTCTCTTTCCTATGTGTAAGCCAAAAATTCTACCCCCACAGAATCAAAACCCCTGACCCGATTGAGACAAAATTTGGCACGGTTGATTACGTCGGCGAGTAGACCCGTCAAGCAAAATTTTATGCAAATCCCTCCAAGGGGGACTTCTCGGCAAATAGGTGAATTATATGCAAAAATTTTTATAGCCAGATCAGACCCCTTAGCGGATTTTTGCACGCAATGGCTCAAACGATGCGGTATCAGGCAAGGGTGTGTTTTTGGGGGGTTAGAAAATTAAAATTCAATATTTAACGCATTTATTCAGAAAATTCCGAAAAATTACAATGGCGTCTATGGGGAAACTTAAACAATTCTTTAAACGGTCATAACTTTGGCTGTGTATAAGACAGCGTCGTAATTTTTGGTTCTAGGTATCATTTTCAGGGATGGCCAATCTAATGGTGTTATTCAGTTTTACCCCAGATCCTCCCTGGTTGCCATAGCAACGAAATTTGGGACAAAATGAGCCATAACTCGTCATAATATACAAGATATCTCCGAGATTCTTGCATCAAACAAGGGGTTTTAAGGGTGGAGCAAATAAATAATTTTAGTAAGTCTATACATCGTCGATCGCGTTGCCATGGCGACGAAATTTGTAGAATTTTTGCCACAAATTGGCTAGAACTCAGTTAACTACGAAATGGGCTCAGACTGTAGTTTGACTTGACTTTATAGACGTTTTTGGCCGGCCATTTTACACAACAGTCCAATAACTGGAATAATACGATTAGTTAAATTAGCATTATTTTCGGGCCTACTGTATGTATATTAAGCGGGTGATGCGCGCAATATTAGTTCGTTTATTTATATGACTATTTTGTGGATATAAAAAGAATTTTGTTTAATATTGTCAGCATTGCAGGTCAGCGGTGACGTCATGCTTGACGCGTTTCGTCTGCTTTGTTCAGTCACCCATTAAGTAGTAAGTAACAGTTTAAGCGGCTTGGCTACTGTAAAAATATCTATAGCGCAATATCTTTGTAACTGATCACCAGTAGGAAAACAGTATTTTAGTAACAAAACAGCAAATATAAATGTACAAAACATCAGTTTATACACTTGTTAACGGCAACATTGAAGAACTCACACATCAAAAACACCGAAAATCATAAAAGGTGATATTATTCAGCAGCACATTGACACACAGTACATTTATGTAGGTTAAATGTACACCCCTCCTGTTCGAAATTTACTACACTTTTTTCGTACTTCAACTCGCCTACAGGCGAGTCGGTTAGACCGATTTTGACGCTTAATACGTCAAATGACGCGGTTCTGCACAAGGAAGTGCCTTTTTATTGTTATAAAATAAAAATTTAATTTTTTACTTATTTATTCGAAAAATTCGAAAAAAATTACAATAGCGCCTGAGGGAAAAATTTAAAAATTCTTTAAACTGTCATAACTTCGGTTGTGTGCAAGACAGAGTCGTAATTT
>Ga0209671_1002928_pt1 | contig 16085 bp, 9 predicted proteins | sample WorMetHERISLAND2_2_FD_187401 | JGI IMG/M metagenome (GOLD analysis project Ga0209671, IMG submission 187401) | Marine gutless worms symbiont microbial communities from Max Planck institute for Marine Microbiology, Germany - Olavius geniculatus... | ecosystem: Host-associated > Annelida >...
TAAAGATTCGTAGCCAAGGAAAAGAACTGTCTGTAATCTATCTTCTCCCAGCCTCCCAATAATTTGAATACCTCAATCATGTCCCCTCGCAGTCTCCTTTTCTTCAGTGTTGTTAATCCCAGTTTCCCTAGCGGCTCTTCATAGCTGAATTTTCGTAGCTGAGGTACCTGTCTCGTTGCTGTTCTTTGGACCCCTTCCAGTGTTTCTATATCCTTCTGTAGATATGGAGACCACGACTGAATACAGGACTCAAGACGCGGCCGGATATAGGTCTTATAGATGAGGAGGAAGTCTTCGACATCAAGTTTCTTGAAATGCCTTCTGACTACGGCTATGATTCTTCTTGCAGCTGCTGCCGACTTATTACACTGACTGGTTGGTTTGAGATCTGGTCTGATGACTACTCCCAAGTCTGTCTCCTCCTGAACTGTCTTCAGTGGTACCTTCTTTGTGCCTTCCATCATGTAATAATCTGTTGGCAAAGAATGTCCGATGTGCATGAGTTTGCTCTTTTCTACATTGAACCTAAGCTGCCATTTGTCTGACCAAATGGCAACTTAGGTTCAGCTTAGATTGCTTGAAAAGAACGACAATTTAGTGATAATTTATAAACAAAATAAATTACTGTTTGTCAAAGCATCACTGTGACGTCATCGGCAGTAACGTGGTAACCGGTTTTTGAAAATTAAATAGCATTTTTAGCTTAAACATTTTTTAATGCTGAAAAATCGGAAGGTGGTCATGTTCAGAAGTCTATAATTTCGTCGTTTTTCAACAGAATCATATTTCACTTAGCAGTTAGATGTAGAACGTTTCTGTAAATGAACCTGTAAAATTCCGTGTTAAAATTCGAAGCAGTTGCTGAGAAAATAGCAAAAAATTTTAGGGGGCTACTTTTTTTGCCGCACCCTGTACATTAGATATAACTAAAAATAACTTAACTCATACACTGACAGCTGGTACAATCTATATAGAAGACAACGAAGTTTAATACACAACAATGTTAAACGGTAGGCTAGTACAGTATACAAGAAAAGCCCTGCTAATGCAAAGGGGAACATGCAACAGCGGTGCATCATCGTATGCTAGTGATCTGTAGACTTCATCCGTAGATCTCGTGCGTACGGCTTTTGGTTAAAGTTTCAAAGAAAGCTTAGTAAAACAAAATCAGTTGCCAGAAAGCGCCAGACGACCAGCAGCTAAATATGTATAGTGTTTTACTTGTACTCACCAGAGGGTGCCACCTATCGCTCAGCCAACACCATATCGCCTGAGAATCGCAAATTTTTCCCACCCCTCTCGTTTAGCGCCCTCGTTCAGGGTGACCCCTTTCAAACTTATGAAAAAGCTTTACGGTTCCTGAAACTAGAGTCTTCCAGGCAGCCGACGGTGAAGATTTTGTGATCCTAGCTTGCACCGTTTTTGACTGATCCACCCGTGTGACAGACAGACAGACAGAATTGTGATGGCTAAGACGTGCTACAGCAGTAAATGCTGTTGCATGTAAAAAATAAACAGAAAAAGCACAACATAAATCAGCACTCATTCTCAGGGTGATTTTATTTCATCATATTTTGTGTAGGTCCATTTTATTTTCATTTCTGTGTAGGCCTACTTTGTGCATGATATTCAGATTAATAATAAACTGAAAATACAACCATAAAACATTAGTCAGTTTCACAAATTCATCAAATACTGACATCGAGAAATATTCAAAATTTCCTCACTGGAAATCTGGCAAATTTGCAGACACATTACGATAAGTGATTACAAAGAAGCAAGATAAAAACAAGTGAGTTTTATAACATCATGTCATTTCCGATGTGGCCAATGCCCCCAAATACTCACTCCACAACCAATTAAGTTACTGTTCACAGACCACTTGTAAGTTGACCACAAAACAGTGACAGTGCATTTAGTTGAATACAGCTCTGTTCAGACAAATTTACAGTAACGACAATGAACATTTATCAACAGAAATGAACTCTGCATATTTCACCAACACAAATATGTCCTAGTTAGCCGTGGCAGACCCAGAATTTTGAAATAGGGGATGTATGGGTAAGGCTGTGCCTGCTTCCCATAAACTTCTTTTAAAATTTTATGCAAACTAACGCATTTTTGTGCTAAATTTTCACTTGGCTACAAAATGCATCCAGTCAATGGGGGGGGCTTCTTCTGACCCTCCCCCCTGAATCTGTCACTGCTAGTTAGGTACAATGTAGAATGAACTTAAAGAAATAAGATTGTTACTATAACAACCAGGCAGATCTGAATGTCAATATTATGACATACCATACGTACACAATGTCACAAGCAATGTCACACACATGACCCAAGTTGATGCACTTCGAACACAGTATGAGAGCAGTTTAGGGTAAGTAGTCGCAGAACATTACTTTCCAATTCGTTGCACAACCCACTCCTGTTGGCAGAGTGGACAGCGGTTGTTCTGCTTGACCCACAGTGACATACAACAGTTGTGAAACGAGTGGTTGCACTCACCCCAGACAACTGCAGTCAAATATACAAAAATTCACATACAAGCTGGCGCAAAATGAAATGAAACATTTCACATTCATTCTTCACACCACGTATTGCGTGCTTCATGCATAAAGCCAATATAACATATCAACATTACTTTGCAGTCATTCAAAACCAGTGCTGTTGAAGTGCTAACTTTTTTAACATTTTTAATGCATTTTTAATACATGTGCAATGTGCATCTAACACGTTAATTTATGCATCGTTATTTTGCCGAAGTTGTAGGTGGACCAATGAACTTGTGGTTGTGTCGCAGAACCATGACAGTAATGATGAAACGGCAACAAAAACAATTTTTAATTACTTGAATATTATTGGATCGTAAAATAACTGCAGTTTAATGGAATACTGGAACTCCTGCTAAACAGAATTTAGTACATTTACGTATGTACATCATTATTCTAATATGTGATAATTCTTTAACATGTTAATTCATAGTCGAAACAGTGTTTAAAGTTACTGCTCTTCACTGCAATGACTAAGGCTAGGGAATCCTAACCTACGGGTTTTTTACAATCCCAAGCTTGTAGGTTTTGTGGCCATTAAAACCGGGGTCCTGGAGCCAATGCCAGGGGTTGTGTAATAAATTGGTCATCTGCACGTTCCAGCAGTTAAAAATGAAACCCATCAAACCTGGGTTTCAGGCCAGGATTTGCAGGGTTTATACATAAACCTGGGTTTGAATTGAGGCTAATCAGCCTAATAAGGCAGCTGATTGGCCACAGTGGGTGTGAAGCCAATTTGGATTATTTTTCTCCACACTGCCGTTTTGCCCATTGGCTGATTCGCCCCCTGGCTCTTTCACACCCTGGCTTGTTCGCCCCCTGGCTCTTTTGCCTCCTGGCTGTTTCACTGCCTGGCAATGGCTGATTTGCTCCCTGTGCCTGGCTGATTCGCCTCCTGTCTTGTTCACCCACTGGCTCATTGGCAGTTAGAGGCGAAAGAGCCAAGGGATGAACAAGTCAGGAGGTGAATCAGCTAGGCACATAAGGTGAATGAGCCAGGGAGCGAAAGAGCCAGGGGTGAACAAGCCAGGGGGCAAACTGGCCAGGGGGAAAACTAGCCAGGAGGCGAAAGAGCCAAAAGGTGAAAGACCGTAAGGGCAAATCAGCCAGGGGGTGAAACGGCAAATTGGCAAAAAAGCCATAATTCGAGTTAAAATGGTCACAGGTTTTAGGCTTAAAGTAAGGTTTAGGGACATGTTTAGGGTCTTGGATACGGTTTGCAGCTGGCATCTGTATATACATGAGTGGTGGGTATGGGAAGGGGCTCAGTACAAATGGGTACAGAGCTGTTATGCGCTCAGCACATGCCTTGTCTAATACTAGCTTCAGAGCTCTCAAATATCAGCAAAATTACCCTTTATCATTTTATATATAGTGCTGTCAATCAATATGATAATGATACATACCAACACACTCTTCCTGTCTGTTCTCAGCCTGGCACCTCAAGCAAGCATCTACAGCATACAAATACACAACAAAAGCTAGCAGGTTTCAACAAGTTCTGGAGCCCGACTCACAAACATTGTCGTAAGACATGTCATAAAATTATCATAACTCAATATTTAAGATGTCATAAGATTATCGGTAAAACTGAACAACAGGTTCATTGCTTTTGCATTAGCTGAATAAGCAGCAGGAAGATGATGGAAAAACAGTTACTTTTGCATAAAAATCTTCACTGTCCCGCAGGTAAATTCTTCATAATAGTGCTTTTCTAACATTTGCTGCAGTTTTTGAGTTGCAAAAACAGCAATTATTGACAACGGACCTATAGTTCAATTTAACCAGATTATCTTATCACATGTCGTGAATGAATTCACGGAATTTATCGTTGATGATCGTAACGTTTTTCACTAAGGCGTCTTGTTGTCACGGTAACTGGTCGTCTGCGAGCTGCTGAGTAGTCAGCATAAGGCTAGTCAGTAAATAAAAGCGGTGGTTTAGAGTTAAATCTGTAAAGTCTTAATTTAGAAATGTTCAATATTCTGCCTTGACGGTACCGTAGCCAGTGCCTAACTGAAAAGAGTAAAATACTGGCAATTTTTTGCATCTCTTGGTATCTAATGTGAGCCACAAGTGTTAAAATATCTCATAGAACATAATGGGCAGACGCGAAAAGATTAGAATACATACCCATCACTTGTACTCTACAAATTGCGCAGGTGTCACATTCTACGTCCCAACTCCACATAGCAACTGCGTTCCATTTTTTCAGTGTAAACATTTTCTCTCCATTCCTGCCTGACGACCTGTCAATGTCCATCTGGCTTTCGTCATTGTCATCCATATCAACTGGTGGATTAATGTTAATAACAACGACAATACTATAAAGTAAAATAACTGTTAAAAGCGAAAAATATTTTTTAATATTTATTTATTTACTTTGACAAAAAGAATATTAAATTAGCGTAAACTCCGCAAAATAAATATTAATGATGGGCTAATATTATAAGTTTAAAATCGAGTATCCCCACTCCCCACTCTCCATGCAATACATGGTTAAATAGTTTACGGTAGATTAAATATAAAACTTTTTGATAATATTGCGAGATATTTTCATTGCATCTTACATTACATTAAAACACAAAAATGCAAATATTGTAAAAAAAATTAGTAAAATACGAGTTTTAATTTGCTACGCATGCATTTTAAATTTTAATTTTGTCTCAGTTAGCTCCCTCCTACCGGTATCGGCCACTGCCCCCTCTCACTCGCCAGCAACTGTTTGTGCTTTTGAGAAAATTGTTTTACATTGGGTGAGGTCAAGTTTCGCTAAGACTTTTGTCTAAGACTAAAGTCTTGACTTTAGTCTAAGACCAAAGTCAAGTCCTGAGCATGATTAAAAGATAACTTTATCTTTTAATCATGGTCCTAAGTCAAGACCAAAGTCAAGATCAAAATCAAAAATAAATCAGCTGGCAATTTTTAATGTCAAAACAACACAATTATGGCTTAACTCGACCAAACGGACGTCCCAGTTCGTTATTTGAGCGAAATATTTACTTTTTGGCCAGTAAAATAACGTGCGGCGTCTAGTAACTAATTGGCACTTTGTTACTTACTATTTACCGGCGTTAACTACGCAGACGACACTAGCGTAAGTAATGACGTCATCGCTGACACAAATAGTAAATATTGCACAAAATTCCTTTTATATCCATAAAATGGCCATATAGGCAAACAAAGTAATATTGCACACATCACCCGATTAATATAGGTCTGAAAAACATTTCTATAATGTTGATTTAACTAATCGTATTATTGCAGTAATTCGACGATTGCGTAAAAAGATGAAAGACCGCAAACAACAGTCAAGTCTAAAGTATAGTCAAAAGTCAAGACTAAAGTCAAGCCTAGCCCAAAGTCAAAACTTTAGTCTAAGACTTAGTCTTAGACTAAAGTCTTAGCGAAACTTGACCTCACACTGACTTCAGATAGGCTTTTGATTCTGTCTGGAGAGACGGCTTCTGGGCAGTCTTGCGGCATCCGCGGAAAAGATTGTGAGAATTCTCCAGAACCTCTACTCTGAAACGCTGAGTGCAGTTAGAGTCAATGGTAACATCACAGAATGGTTTGAGACTGTGGTTGGGGTTCTTCAAGTTCAAGGTTGCGTACTGTCACCACTCTACACGTCGTACTTCATCGCCACGGCATGTGGTATCGTATCGTATGATGCGAGTACTTGGAACAGCACCAAAGGTCGGTGAATTAAATGTAGGTCGGGACACTTGGCCACAGAAGTGGATTAACCAATCAGAATGATCGACAAGCGTGAGAGCTGGTGGGCTAGTGGGAGATTTAAACCGTCGTATTGAGGTCAAGCAGTTGTTCAGTTGTACAGTTGTTCCTGTTCTGTTCGAACGTGTATGTCTGAAGGCTGAAGATTATAGGAAGCTACTTCTTTTGACTGCAGAATACGAATAGTGAGGCTAATTGACATGATATCACAGTCTCGATTGCAGGCGACGCACCACCAAGGGCGGTAGCACGCTTAAACAAGAAAAGCCTAACCTAGTATAATGCCGTCCAGAGGATGACAGCCGTATCTAGTTTGCCTAAGAAAAGCCCAGCTAACGCAAAAAGGAACGCGCAGCAGCGGTGCATGTTTGAAAGCCCAGTAAAACAAAATCAGTCGCCAGAGGGTGCCAGAAGACCGGCGGCTAATTATCTATAGTGTTTTACTTGCACTCACCAGAGGGCGTGACCTGGCTCGCTCTGCCAACGCCGTGTCGGCTGGAAATCGCAAATTTTCCCTACCCCTCTCTCATATAGCGACTTCATTTGGGGTGACCCCTTCGAATTTATGGAAAAGCTTTACAATTCCTCACACTAAAGAGAAGATTTGGTGATCCTAGCTGGTCTGTTTTTGACTGATCCACCCGTGTGACGGATAGACGTACGGACAGACAGAACTGTGATGGCTAAGACGTGCTATGCGCGACAGCAGTGCTACGCGCTACAACAGCAGCTGCTGTTGCATTGCGTGTAAAAACAATAATTAGCTGTGCATCCTGCTAATGATGCGAGTATTGGGGGTTTGCCCCTGTGGGTGGCTGTGTCACTAGGGGAAAATCAAATTATGGAACTTTTGTTCTGACTTACTTTTGCTCCCGCAGCCAAAGTAATGTGGTTTCGCTCCCCAACACAAATTATGACTATTTAATTGATAAACTAATGATATTGTATTAAAACATTATGGCTTGTTTGTATCTTTGTTCAGTGTCATTGTAGTGAAAGATGGCAGGTTTTAGCGAATTAATTTTATTATATTAATTATTTTATCTTAAATTTATTAATTTTCCTAAATTCTTTCTCAAATTATATTTCTTTATAAATTCTTCCTTAAGTTTGTATTTTTGTCAAGTTTTTATCATTATTTTAAACTCTAGTCTCATCCCTAAACCCTGTTTTGGACATTGAGCATTTATACCGCTGGCATTCTTTGATTTCAGCTGCTTCTGTTACGTGTGTAGGCCTATTATGTTAAATCTGAGTGAGGAGCAAAAGTTTCACCTTTTCGCTGAAGGAAGCAAAAATTCCAGGGAACGAAAGTTCATGGAAACGAGAGTTCCAGGGAATGAAAATACCAGGTTCCATATATGGAACTTTCGCTCCTGGGAGCGAAAGTACTTGGTAACGAAAGTTCCAGTTACCGGAAAAATCTCTGGCACTAGCGTAGCCATATGGGAGTAATACCTCCAGATCCTGGTTACGCCACTAATCCTCGGTGAACATCATGCATCAAGAGTGTAGTGTGGGTAAAAAAATGCAGTTTATCGACAGACAGCTGCAAATTTCCAACCGAATAAATTATGAATGTTCAGAATTTTAATTTTGTCAGAATTTTCCCCAAATGAGGCATTTTTCTTCCAAATTTTGTATTTTTGTTAGTGAATTTTCTTAAAAGCAGGACATTGTTTGACAGGCTAAAATTTAGGGAGTCAGTTGCCCCTCAGCCACTATACCGCTGGAAGTGTTGGATTCTCTAACACGTCTATCACACTGGCATGGTGGCTGAGATGTTAGATTTGGCCCATAAGTCACCTTGCCTCAGAAATGGTGCAGGTGTAGGGTTAATTGTTCAAGGTCCTAGAGGCGTTGTGCTGTTGAAATATTTGGAAGGGGGCTGGAAAATGTGAGGGTGGGACGATGGAGGGACCGAGGGTCTCGAGTGAGGTGCGGAGGCATGAAGCGCCGTAACATCGACGAGGGTAACCCTAAGGTCTAGGGAGGGGTGTCATAATTTAAAAAATTAACATTAAATTTGCACATTTTAAGTGCCTTTTTGCACAGTGGCAGCGCCAGCAGTAGCACAGCAAAGAAGCCAGGTCATTTCGAGGTCAGAGAATTTTTCAAACCAGGTCAGGTGACCAGCAATCCCGGATGCCATGAAGGGCTTGCTTGATCTCAATGATCTGACTGACTCACATTGCACCAGGGTGGAGGGATGACTCCCTTTTCCCTTTCTTTTTCCTTGTCCTTTTCCCTTTTTCCTGTCTCGCTTCTCTTTCCTTCTCCTTTCCTCCCTCCCCTTTTCCAGTCCCTTCTTTTTCTTTTCTCTTTTTCATCCCTTTTGAATTCAGCTAATGGGTCTTGGGGAGCGCTATAAGCTCCTGCAGTGGTGTCTGGGGCAAAACCTCAGCTGCCAGCTATTTTTGGGCATTATGAGCATGAAAAAATGCATTTCAAACTTATTCAAAGTCAGCTACACCTACAGCTGATACCGAAGCAGAGCAATAGGCGGGGCAGAGCCAAGGCGGTGGATCTTCCAGTTGGCACTTTCTGGTATAGTGCTGCCTCTTTTTTTGCAAGCTAAAAGTAAAATGGTTTCATTTCATCTCCTACAGGTGCCTACAGAGCATGAACAAATGCACTTATTATTTTCTTACCTTATTGGATACCTCAGAAGCTTGAGATTCCAAAATTATTTTTACATTTACTACCCATTTCATGCACTGGGGAGGGGAGGTAGACACCCTACTGCAAAACATGTTCAAAATGTTTTTATACAAAATATTTTTTTTTGTTTTTTAAACATTGGTGGGTCCCCATGGGCACGACACCACTGATCAAAAATAGCAATCTTTTGTGACCCTGATGGTGCATGTCCGTTATGCATTTTATTTTGTTTTGTGATACATGTTTCTTCAGAGCTTACCAGTGATTTTGGTTTCCGGCATCACCCCGATATAATGATTTGCAGAATTGCAGATGTTTGTTGTTTTGTAATGAGAGGGGTTTCAGATGACAGTATGGTGGTTAAAGGTAATTTTCAATGCTTTTGGGCACTACTTGTTTGAAACCAACTCGGTTCCCAATAGCAGAAGGTATCACAGAATACTGCATCCATGGTGTTTTTAATGAATCACAGTTTATAAAGATGCAGTTGTTTCATATTGTTTTATGTACCCGCTATGTGTACTCACTTCACTCTAGTATTTTTTTTACATTTTTTGTGTTTTTTAGAAATGGATGCCAGAATTTTGCGGCAAAGAAGTTCCAATGTACGTATAAGTGAATTGTGCTAGAAAATAACGTGACAGAAATAGTTTCAATGTTCTTTCTTTTATTTGGTTGTTTCCAAAGAGTTATGTAACAATATTAACAAAATATATAAGAGCTGGTATTAGGTAAAATGTTTTACATATTTGGCTGTACTAATGTATTGACTGTACTAATGTATTGATTGTAACAGTTTTGGCTGTTCTTCGTAATTAAATAAATTGATTAATACGTACATATAAAAAACTCATTACTGTACCTTGCAGTGATTTTGGTTACAGCTGGATACGCAAGATGAACCACCTCACAAGAGGCAGCGGGCTGCTTTTGGTAATCTTACCAATGTAAGTATATTACATTGAGGCTATCCTATAGACTGCATTATGTGTCTAGTGATTAGTGAGCCCATCTTTTTTGCGTGTCCTGTTTCATAACATGAGCCAGTCATCCCACTTGTCCTATAAATCCTATACTCTGTAGCTATTCTATTTATATCACCTGGCGAAATGACCACGTGCAATATAGCGTTCATTGTACCTTTCAAGACAGCGTTCCTTTAAAGTAGCATGCATGAAACTGTGTCACCTCTGACAAATTGCTTTCTCTCCTTAACTGGAATTTGGATGCTGGGCTTAGGACATAGGCAGTATGGTCGGCTTTTCCTAGTGATATCTGGGCTTCTTGTTACTGTAATCTGTTAATGTATTGTGGAAGTTTTTTTGTATGTAACAATCTCTGCTGTGGACAGTGCGACTACCACGGATGCAGTGGCGTATTTAGGGGGAGGGCCACAGTGCGATAGCCCCCCCTTTGGCTTGACCATGAAAATTTTTAAAGGCAACTTTATATGAAAAAATGCGTATTTTGCCGTTTTCCGGCAAGAATTGCAAAATTCAACAATGTTTGATGGTTTTTTTCATACTGATACAATATGCGATTAAAATCGCCATGTGAGATTGCATCTGATATGACGCTGTGATTTTCTGCGTTTCCGAATTTCAGGAAAAATGGGCGAATTTGCGGCTTCCATTGAACGTTCAAAAGCAAAAAGTGTTTAAGCTTCAGGGGGGCTTCACCCCCTGACCTCCCGACCAAGGGCTCTGCCCCTGGACCCCGCTGGAGCTCCACCCCCAGACCCTCGTTATGGGCTCGCGCTCTGCGCGCTCGCCATCGCCCCCCCCTTTGCCAAATCCTAAATACGCCACTGAACAGATGTGACATATTTAATGTATTTCTTTGGTATATGAGCACTTGATGAAAGACTGCAGTATCTCTAGAGCATAAGCTACTGAAGTTGCTAACAAAAACATTTGCAGTTTTTTACCTTGAAATGTTATGACTTCATGTGTGTGCATGTGTTTAAACAATGCAGTAGCCTAAAGACTGCTTGTAGCTGTTCATGTCAACTTATTTTATATTGTGTTAAAGTAACTATAGAGCGACTGATTGTACGATGTAACAGAAAAATGAAACTGTGGCCCTTGAAGTCAAGAAGAAGGGAGTTACTAAGGTGATAGGTCCAAGCCGCAGTGCATTCAATCAGACAAAGAAGCAACCAACTGTTGGCAAGTTGAAAGTTGCTGCCAAAAAAGAAGCCAGGTTATCTCATTTTAAGTGGTACTAGTCATTTCTGTTTAAAGTTTACATTTACTTAATACTATTAGCTGTATATATACATTATGTCCCAGATAAAGTGGCTTTTTTATAAATAAAGAAGTGCATTTTGCTGAGGTATCGTATAGATTGTGACAAACTTTTCACTGTAGTATATGGATATTATAGAATGGTGAAACTTATTGAAATGATTTCTAAGAAAATACCTTCAGAATACAGATATTAGCATGGAAATTGGTGTGATAACTACCATTGCAGTTAATCATCATAAATTATCATTTGAAACTTTAATTGATATTTTGGCAAGGACAATCTTGAAGAACACACTTGCTAGATTTAGGCTTAAGTGGACAGAGACAATAGATTTTTTTATGGTTTAGTTCAGTTCAGTACGAAATTTCTCAGAGGTCTGTTGCGTAAGCCTGGCTAAAAAGATGAGTTTTCAGCCGAGCTCTGAATTGTTCACGACTGATGGCCGTAGAGCGCAGATCCCCAGGCAGACTGTTCCAGATGAGTGGCGCTGCAACTCGAAAACTCCGTCGGCCGAGCAGAGTTCTTGTTGGGGAGTCCAGATGGTTGTAGAGTGTAGACTGTTAAACTTAGAATTTATTTTTTGCTTTTTGGAATGAAATAAGTGTTGATAAAATACTGTTGGTCTAGCAAGAAGACAAATTCATCATCAGCTGTTACACAACCTAGTACCAGCGAGACAAGCGTGAAGACTGATGTTCGTCCTGATGTTGAGACACAAATAAAGCCCGAAGACAAAGCTGAAGACGATGAGGTATAATATTGCTTGAGCTAATGTAATTTAATTGCTTTGTGCTAAATGATATGCATTGTTTGCACAGTCTTCAGGTCAGGTGGGCCTCTTGCTGACATTTTTTGACCTGCAATTTTGCTCGCTTACCGGTACTTAATTTTATTAAAAAATCCTATAAAAATGGTTTTAAAAAACGTTTAAAATGATTTTAAAATGGTGTGCTGTAATGTGTCAGAAATTGCTGCAAACGTTAACTGAAAATTTCATTTATGTAGGTTTTTATAACCATATCATGCAATGCGTGCATAGTCTTTTAGGAGTCAACATACTCATAAATAAAAGCAGATATGTAATATTTGCTTGGTGTGAAAGTAACTGAAGATGTTCTGTGTACTTAATTGAAATTACAGAATGATAATATAACAACCGTACATCTGATGAAAGAACTTTAAATAATATTATAGTCATTATTTTTTGCATCAGTAAAATGTGGCTTCTAAATACTTTGGATTTAAAGGGCCTCTAAAAATCATCTGACTTAAGTACTATAACATGTGCAGCTAGTATGAAAAGCCGATTTGCTTGTGTTATGTTGGATATAGATTATCGAACTTTGCACAAGATTTGATTGGATCGATGTTGACAAAGACAACAAGTGCTCGCCATATCATGTAACAGAATTTGTCAACGATATTTTTGAGCATTACAAGAAAAGAGAGGTTTTTGAACATTTGTTACCTTTTATGAAATAATTATGTGTATATGGTTGGTCAGATGTATCTTAACTTACTGAGTTTGTGAAGCTTTTTTATGATAATTTGACAGGAAGTTGGTTTTGAGCTGTAACTGGAGTTTGTTAGTGTTTTTTAGTTAGCAATTTTTACATCTGTTTGAACTTTCGTCTTGTGGTATTTTATTTATTTTATTGGATAGTGTTTTTTTCACTTGACCTGTTTTGTTGAAATGCAGAAATGTTCCTGTTTTTGAAAGTCTCTATGTGCTGTCAAAATGCACTTGTGACAGTTCATTTTAAGGGAACCAAGATTCTGATTTTTAAGTGTGCAATTTAATTTTTAAACCATGCTTGAATACTTAAAACAAGCCCTGGCAGTAGGGCAATTTGTAGTTATGTAAGCTAAGAGGCTGCAGAGAATAGCGTTTAAGAGTGAAGATATACTGTGAACTGTAGGGAGATTTAGGATGTCAGCATGCCATCACAAAAGGCTGCCACGGATATGGATATATTTAGGAATAGAGTTAGTGTCTGTGCTAGAGCTAGTTTAGAATTTAATAAGTTCGGTTTCGTTATCTGCAACAGGTTTTGATGGCCCCTGAGAATGGTGGACTCGAATCAAGCCTTGGTGGCATATTGGTAGGACATCAGACTTAAAATTACATGGTCATTACAAGGTCATGTGTGCAACTTTCAGTCAGGTTGCTAGATCTAGTTGCATCAATGACTGTCTGTGGTAATCTTGGTCCAACCATCAAAATCAACTCAGCCTTTTATCCCTCTCGGATGAGTAAATCCAAGTACCAATCAAACCTGCATAGCTGTGTTAAGGTGGGTGAGTTCACCTGTGTCGGTGTCACCACAATCACGTGGCAGGTGAGATACTCTGATCTCATATGGCAGGTGACACTCCATAGCTCTGATGATAGTTCTTGGAAAGAGCTTAGAATCCTTACCTTACCTTACTTCCGGGGTGGGCAGGCGCTTACACCTGCCCAGCGCTGAGGCCATATCAGCTCGGCCCAATGCGCATCCCCGAATGTAACCACAAGGTTACAGGTGGCAGCTATAAAGCCACAGACGGCTATGAAGCCGCAAACAGACGGCTATAAAGAATAGACGGCTGTTAAGCCGTAGTCGGCTATAAAGCCGAAACCAGCACAAAAGCACTGGTAACGTGCAGCAATCTGCTGTCACGTTTTGGTCAGCGCTTAGTCAGCTCCTCGCCTCCAGATTTTAGAAATCTTTATGGTCATCGGTGCAAAGCCCCACCACCACGACAAGGTGGCTGACCACGGTGGGGGAGCTTAGAATCATTCTCAGAGCTTTGAATCATTCTTTCTACTTTCATACAAGTCGTGCACTCGTGCTGCTGCTGCTAACAGGAGCAGTTTACGGTGACCGACTACATGTGTCGTCAACTTCAAGTGACAGCATCCATGCGTGGAATTCTCGTTGACTGGCTTGTCGAGGTGCAGCAAAACTTCGAGCTCCACCACGAGACACTTTACCTCGCTGTCAAACTCATCGACAGATTTCTCGACCGTAAGCCAATAGAGAAGAAAAATCTTCAGTTACTTGGTGCGACAGCAGTCTTGGTTGCCAGCAAATACGAGGTATTTATGCATGTTAATTCGTTTGTATTCGTTTACTTGTAGCTGAGTTTGTCATTTTTGTATCAGCGTAAATAACAAAGCACGTAAGCTGTATTTGAGGCAGTCATATTCTCAGCACTTTTGGCATTTTCACCTGTTGCTGAAGACTTGTCACATATTTGTTGTTTACTTGGTGCCAATGTGCACCTGTAATTATTGTAATTTTGTAGACATTACACAGTATTTTGGAGGCAATGCAAATCAGTAATGGAAATAATTTAGTAACAGATGTGTATGTTTTATAATATCAGTCTGTATTTGTTTTCTGTGTTTTTGTTGGTCTTTGCTGCTGGCTGCTTGCATTTCAGATGAACAGCTGGACATTAGGCACCAGTGTTAGAATGGATAAAATGCATGTATTCATTGCTGCTAATCATTTATCAGTTGCTAATTTTGTCGCTTGTGAACTCGATATGTTAGGAGATCTTGCCTCCTCTGGTCGACGATTTTATGTATGTTTGTGATGACACATACACTCGCGATGAGTTTCTGGCTATGGAGCATTCCTTGCTGAAAACCCTCCAGTTTGATCTTGGAATACCACTGTCATATTCATTTCTTCGCCGATATGCCCAGGTATAAACTACAGTGCCTTATTTTTTCAGTATTGTGTTTAGATATTTCTGTTTTTTTTACCTGATCCAGTTATTATCTGTTGTGTGTTATTGTTATATTCAGTTTGACTGATCCTACCTCGGACATTGTAGTCATTCATTAGAACTACCAGTGTACAAGAGACTACAAGTATGATGACGTTATACGCAAGTCTTTTTTCATGCAAGCTTTGTACATGATTATGTGTAGTTTGTCTAATGCTGCTTCGGTCATTTCGCTCTCTGTTTTCCTGTCTACTCGTCGTCCTCCAATAGTCAGCATTCTGACATTGATGACTGTCTGGAGGGTAAGAGGGAAGATTATTAGAACTACCATTTCCGTTAGTTACATATGCACAATTAGAATTGGCAGTTCTTACAATTTTGGGTTTAGTTTGTTTTTAGATTAAGTGTGTTTCATTACTTCTACTCACTCACTCACTGTTTTCCCTGCCTCTATAGACTGTCATTGTTAGTGAATGGTGGTGATAGTAACTAATTGTGTTGGTGTGGCAGTGTGCTCGGGTGTCGCTTCAAACACTCACGCTGTCGCGGTACATTCTCGAGTCGTCGTTACTTGAATACATGTTTGTAAGTCAATGCGAGTCACTGATGGCTGCCGCATGTCTGTTACTGGCAATGTGCATGAACGGCGACGGCGTTTGGGTCTGTCTATCTGCTTCCGCTATTATTACTTTTATTTTTCTCCACCTTGTACTTTTCCGATTGTTGGCACCTAGTATAGTGGTTTATACATTTGTCTCGATCAACTAAATTAATTGATGCTGGGCCCGGTTGATACTTGGATGTGTGACCGTGGGGCAGATGGGTAAACCCTCTTGGTGTGTAGCCAGCCAACCAGGTGGACTCAGCCTACCCATCCCTCTCTGGTATGTACATTGAGTACCAGCAATAGCTGGGCTGTAAACAGGCACTGCACAGAGCAGTAGCATCGCAGTGTAAACTGGTGTCTGGCTGGGGGCTAAGGAAGTAGAGATCAGCGATGCCTTATGGGTCTTATGGCTTTGGAAGGACTTAATATTTTATTTTATGTTGTTAATTACTCCAGTATTTAAAAATCACTTCTGCAGGTTTTGCAAATGACTGATGCTCAGCCAACAGCCTCAAAGCTTCATCTGAGCTTTTTTATATATGCAGGGTGGCCGAGTAAAAATG
>Ga0209671_1002929_pt1 | contig 16083 bp, 3 predicted proteins | sample WorMetHERISLAND2_2_FD_187401 | JGI IMG/M metagenome (GOLD analysis project Ga0209671, IMG submission 187401) | Marine gutless worms symbiont microbial communities from Max Planck institute for Marine Microbiology, Germany - Olavius geniculatus... | ecosystem: Host-associated > Annelida >...
GCATCAAAGTCACGTGGCCCGAAGTCAAATGCATTGGCATACGCCGAACGCGCTTTGTCGACTTAGGGTAGGTCAACGTGAGCGCTTATAACTTTGTTCGCAGTGGACCGAATTTCACAAAATTTTTTTGTTCAACGCCACAAAGAACGTACTCGTCAACGCCGTTTAGATTTTGTCGCTATCTTCATCAGTTCCAGAGATATTTGCGCTCAAACTCGAAAGTTGTCGTAAAACGTACTAAATTTTGGACGTTTTTTGCCCTCCCAAATTTTAAGGGGGGCGGTGCCCCCAAAAGTTGTACGTGCGTTAACACCTTAACCTAGAGACACGTCAAGTGCCAAAGTTTCGTCGGGCTACACTTTCTAACTCTTAAGTTATAAGCGCTCCTTTATTGCATTTTAAGCCAATTTTTGACCCCCCTTTGAAAAAAATTGTAAGGAGGGCTCCCGTCCCCGGTGGGGGGTGCGCTAGTAAGACTTGTTCATTCTCTAGCGCGTGTAAAAATTTGGGGGCGCAGCACCCCCTAGGGGCCGAAATATGATCTTCCGAAAAATGCGACTTAAGGTAGGTCAAAATGAGCGCTTATAACTTGGTTCGTAGTGGACGAAATTTCACACAATTTTTTTTGTTTAACGCGGAATTAATCGTGTGATAACGCCGTTTACCGCTTGTCCATATCTTTATCCATTCTAGAGATATTTGCGGTCAAATTCGAAAGTTGTCGTAAATCGCACCGATTTTTGCATGTTTTTTGCCCTCCAAAATTTTAAGGGGGCGGTGCCCCCAAAAGTTGTACGTGCGTTAACACCCCAACCTAGAGACACGTCAAATGCCAAAGTTTCGTCGGGCTACACTTTCTAACTCTTAAGTTATAAGCGCTCCTTTATTGCATTTTAAGCCAATTTTTGACACCCCTTTGAAAAATATTGTAAGGGGGGCTCCCGGCTCCGGTGGGGGGTGCGCTAGTAATACTTGGTCATTCTCTAGCGCGTGTAAAAATTTGGGGGCGCAGCACCCTCTAGGAGCCGAAATATGATCTTCCAAAAAATGCGCTTTCGGTGGGTTTAATTCAACATCGAGATCTCCAAGGTTACTGGACCGAACTTCACCGGACTTGTTTCGCCTAACGCGGAAGGAATCGGTGTCGAACGAGTAACTCACCGATTTTGAATATCTTCATCCGTTCCGAAGAAATTGGCCGCCGAACTTCGAATTCGACCGAAATCGGGCCAAATTTTGCATGTTTTTGGCCCCTAAAAATTTTTTGGGGAGGCTCCCCCAGAATTTCGGCCCGGGATTATAAAATTGAACATACTTAGGAGCATCGTGCAAAATTTCGCGGCGATCGGCCGACGGAGCTCGGAGATTACGCGAGGGAAAAAAAGAAAATAAATAAACCACAGCAAAACTTAAGTCCGCTTCCGCAAGCTATCGCTTACGGGCGGACTAAAAAACGAAATGAGCCCCCTCCAATTTCACATTTCTGGCTACCTTACTGCAGCTTGTACTGGCAATGTTTTCACAATTCCCGGCTAGAGTCGGGCGTCACAATGCAAACGACGACGTAGTTTATGCTATCTGATCGTGGTTTAAGTACAATAACGCACTGCCTGGAGTGGTATAAGTTCGTACTGCATACTCGCTTATCCACTTTAGCAGTGCGGTATCTAATATGCGGAAACTCACTTATATACTAGGTGTCAACGTGAATGCACCTCACGTTGTCATTCTACCAGTATCTGCCACTTACGCTATAAAACGTTTTGCTTTTAAAATGATACTTTATACCCTCATGGTACTCGCCATAAGCCGAGAGCAAAATGCTGTCATACTAAATCGTATGCATAGTCAAAAAAGTTGCTGTCATCACTTTAATCCGTATCAACATCAGCATCAGAAAAAAGCAAGTGAATCATTAATACAGGTAAACGTCTTACCTGGGCAGGTAAGCTAGTGCTCACAGAAGAAGTAAGCACAGCACGCACTGCGAGTAGTTATAGGTTATTACTGTAACAGTGTAAGAAATTCTTTGATAACTGTTCCAATCAATATTTGCTCGTGGTCGCTGTTTACGACTGCTATTGTCAACAGCCGTAGCTCTACAGCCACGACGATCAGCAGTCTCACTGAGTGATAATCAAAACGTCTTGATAACTTCTAGTGATCCTTGGCCTGGGACAACTAGGTGCATGTCAAAGCACGTTTTTTTAACCTACGCCTAAAAGCGCTTAAAGAGCCGAAAAAAATTCGTTTCCGCATTCGGATCATAAAATCAAAATATAATCATGTGATATTTTTGTATTACCCTCCAAAAAAATTCAACAAGATCCGTTCAGAACTTCTTCAGCAGTCTCGCGGACAGTCAAAAAACAAAATGACACATGGATAAACATAACCACCTTCTTTCGGCGTCGGTAAAACAGTTCGTAGACGTTAATATACAAAGGCCAACGTCACATGTCACCTGTCAACCGCATGTCGGTTTGGTGGATGCGGCTCAGTGGCGTAACGGTTAAAACGCTGAACTCACGGTCGGAAAATCGTGTGTTCGACTGCCGGTCGGATCGCTATCAAACGGTTACTATACTACGATGGGTAACTGGTTGCGAACAGGTAAACCATCTCGGTGTGTAACCAACTACCAATGTCAACTCCGCCTACCATCCCTCTGGGGTAGGTAAATCGAATACTGGACTGCCTGGTTGGGATAAGACGGCCGGGCGCGTTCACATTGCGTCGGGTGAATGGGTGATACGGCAGATGACGTTCCGTAGCTCTGTTTGGAGGATAAGAGGAAAGATCACTAGAATTGATATTATTACTGTTACATATGCACGCTCATAATGGGCAGTTCTGGCAATTTTTGCCTTACGTCGACATTTGTGTTTAGTGTTCCATAAAGGTTTTTTACGCGCGAAAGCAGCTACTGCTTTCAGCGCGTCTTAGCCATCGCAATTCTGTCCGTCTGTCTGTCTGTCACACGGGTGGATCAGTCAAAAGCGTTGCAAGCTAGAATCACCAAATCTTCACCGTCGGCTGCCTGGAAGACTCTAGTTTCAGGAACCGTAAAACTTTTCCATAAATTCGTGGGGGTCACCCCGAACGAGAGCGCTAAATAAGAGGGGTAGGCAAAATTTGCGATTTTTGGGCAATAAGTCGCTGTATCTCAGTAACGGTGCGAGATAGGGCCTAGGTTTCTATTAATCACTAATAGGAAGTCGTACACTGGCTCTCGATTGGTGTCGAATTCAATGATCCTGAATGACCTTGAACGCCAGAATAAGGGGTTTTATGGATTTTTTGGCGATCTCGGGCTACGACACAAGTCTATATCATTCACAAGGTGGCGCCACTGAACTATCGTTATGCGATCCAGATAGAGAATTTGGTATTTGTATATTAACTTAGCGTGAACACCGCAATTTTCAGCTAAACTACTAAACCGGAACTGCTAGAAGCTTTCGCGCGTCTCGTGAGCATTAGCTCAAATTTCTTGTTTCTGTAAAGGTTAAACTTTCTGTTCCATTATTAGGCTACGTGGTTATGTGTGCATTCCTTGGAAAGGCCGTAGGCCTACCCAAAATGATCTATTATGTGTTTAGCGAGACGTAGACTCCGTATTTCTGATGGGTTTCCCACGAACAGCTATAGGCTACACATTTTTTACACATCTTTTACTTGCAAGTCGAATGTTGACTAAAAATACTGATCCCACATTTCCTATTCCAAAATCTCTGCCAGACACGCTACCTGCCGCCACACCGTGTCCCTACCAAATGCTATGTCGGTCTGGTCAACGATTTTAGCATGATGCGCGCGTGTCCGGATATCCGGACAGACTGACAGACCACAATACAGTAACATATGTCGCAAAAGCCGGCATGCCGCCTAAAAAGTTGCTGATTTAAATACACCTGCCTGACCTGTAGAAACGCTGGCCTGCGTTGGCGTAGGCCTCCGCATTCTGACGTCTACGATTACATGTTCAGTGCATTGTGCCAGTGGCGTAGCCAGGATATAGTTGTAGTGGGGGCACTTCAGGGTTGGGTATGGGGAGGGGTGTCCCTTCCCCATAAGGAAGGAATCTGGGGAGAGAGCTGTGTCCCTTCTCAGAAAATTTTCAGATTCACCGTGTAAAAATGACGTCTTTTGGTGCATTTTGGCACTATTTTGAGTAACTGAGTAGGTTCCTAGGGGGAGGGGGCACGTGCCCCCCTATGGCTACGCCAGTGCACTGTGCCAACCATGAAACCATTAAGCCTATCAGCCACGTACAGGGCACGCACGTGGCTGAGGCTATTACGTACTAGGGTTTGTGTGTGCGTGTGTCTGTCTCTCTGTGTGTAAGATCGCTTCTTGTCACATCTTGTAAACAAAACATCTATAAAAGCAACGAACGAATTTCGACGACTTATTGGCATGAACGTAGCATTGCAGGAACTGATCGACTGCATTTCTGTAGCGATCTGAATTTGCACGAACATCTGAAGAGTTAAATTAACAGCATTTCGGTTCATCTGAGACAAACCGATATTAACGCTGAAAAGCTTAACCAGTTCTTAAAGAAATTTTTGTTCGGACGCTAAAAACGCGGCGCACTGTGACTAACTGTTAAATCAGCGCTTTCCAAGATCTTTTACTTACTTCTTACAGGCCTACTGATGCCCCTCGGCAAGCGTTTCTGGACGGCTAAAGACTGCTTGGCAAACATCCATCATCTGTTGCTTTACGCTTCTGAACGCAGCTAAACCTCGTGCACCGTAAACTTTTTCGCGCAAAGCCGACGCCGGATATTCTCTGGACGTGCAGATCCCTTCCAGGACTCTTGACATTAGTACCCACAGTAGGCCCTACCCCATGCACTAGGAGCCTACCTTTCATCCCAGAAAAGACGCATGGGCGGCCTACCAGACGTCATCCAAACATAGTCCTCTGCAGCACTCTGCACTAAAATCTCCTAGAACAGTGCCTATTGAACGGACGATTCAGGAAAAGACAGCGAGTTTGCCGTAAACGCGTTTATGCAGAGATTATAAATATGCTTATACGACGATTGATTCGGGCTAATTTAGTCGATGCACACTTTGTGCAAAAACAGTTTCCTCATCCGGGTGCAAATCTGTTGAATTGTGCGTAGTAGGCCCTATACGGTATTTAATGTGCTCGCACGCTTCCTAAAGTGCTATCATATTAACGCCCGTCCGGCCGGCGTCTTGTGTTAAGTGCTGTCCGTTCGACAACAGGATGTAGCACTTTGCAAACCGCCGCCACGTGCAGCCAGATGAATTATGATATAAGATCCGACACGAAGTGGAGGGGTGGGGAGGGGGTTGGAGGGGCATCGAGTTCGGCATTTATCCGCCAGGAGTCGCACACGACGACTTCCGGCTGGTTTGCGTCCATCTCCGTCGTTTATCAGCGATCATCTGCGCGATGGATTGTGTGTGGTGCGCATGCTTGCTGCACCGACAGCGGTCTCTATAAGCGTTTATACTAGGCCTAGGCCTATACCTGGAGTTGTCGTCGTCTCGAACGGCTTGAGATATTATGCAAATTCACGTTTCGCTGAATACAGACTAACGGTTCTCGCCGGATATTGTATCACAGAACATCGGGTACTATAATCGTTAACGAAAACAAACCACGCATAACCACGTACTGGCAGTATTGCTAAAAGTGAACAATAGCTCTGCGAGAAATGATACATAATGCCAATAAACAATTTTAGTCCGGTTTTTAAGACCCACAAAGCGGTAAGATGAAGAAAGCGAAAACTCAGAAAACTGTAAAGCCTACTAAAGTGAAATCTCAAACTGAAATCTCAGTTCGGGTCAGTTGCGTCTACAGGAGTGTACAGTACTAGAAGCGAACAAAGTGGAAGTTCAGTGCCATAGATTTCTTTATGCACGCCTTTACGATAAAACTCACGCCTTTGACTCATATAAGGTTAGCGTTGGGGCCAGGAAATTCTAATGGGGAAAAGGTCTGAGCTTAGTGTTCAGCATGCAGCAAAATTCCGTCGTTTGATGACGTCAGAAACCAAATACTCGTTACAACTGCAATTAACGTGCGACTAAATTAACCTCTACGCACACCGGTGCGAGCATCTAGTAAATGGCTGAAGGTAGATAAGGACCGAGTTTCTGCGCTAATTAATGAAGCGATCAATCTTGTTAAAAAAACTACGACTCAAGCCAAGGCGACAGACATGTAAGATAGACAACTCGTCGACTCACCTGCCGATCAGCTGACAGGACGCCGTAGCACGCACTCGCACGCGTGTATTGATGACGCCCCGTGCAAGACGTCGTCGTCAACTCTCGACGTCTGTCAGCTTGTCGTCTGTCCTTCCGTCACACGCAACCGACCGACACACGCTGATCAGAATGGCCTCCCGACCGTCAGTCCGACACGTACGAAGTCTACACTACGTTGCGCCGCCGATACTAACGATGCACAGACAGAAATATAGAATAAGAACGAGTGCGTCTGCTGCGGCAGCTCGCAGCCTGTGGGGCTGAGTCTGCTGCTGCTGCTGCTGCTGCTGGAGGCGCTGCTGCATCGCACGGTGGCTGCTGGCGCCGCCTGTAAGGATGCAGCGGCAACGGCAGCAACTGCAGTGAGTGAGCGAGTGAGCGGCAGTGGTCGGTTTGGTTTACCACCCGTCAGTCAGTAAGCTGACACCCGCCGTCTGCGCAGCTCTCTCGGCGATGCGTGCAGTATGTATACCTACCTACGTACGCCGGGCGGCCGGTTGCTTAGTTCTGGCTTTTCCACCGACAGAACGACCGGTGCGAATCTGCAGTAGAACGCCAACATTGACCTGTTTCCATGTTCATTCGCTTAGATAGACTTCTCAGCTATGCCGCCGTCACTGTTTCTTCCGCGCACATGCGAGCCGAGAACTATCCGGCTGGCGGCGGCGCCAATAAATTCCAGCGGCGGCGGCTATTTCGCTGACAGTGAATCAAGTACATTTAACTAGCGCCTGGCTAGACGCTGCAGAATCGGTTAGAAATGATGCACAGTGCATTAAAATTGACCTTTTAAAGACTAGGCCTCTAGTCTGTATAAGTCTACCAGCATTACGGTGCCTCGGCGAATTTTACGCGCGACAGCACGTAGTGCTAAGCGCGTCTTAGCCGTCGTCGAAACTTTCGTCCGTCTGTCTGTTCGTCCGTCTGTCACACTGCGGTATTGTGTCAAAACGACGCAAGCTAGGATCACGAGATTTTCACTGTGGGCTGCCCCAAAGACTAGTTTATCGTGAAAAAATTTCGTGCCCGTGGGTGAGGGGGTTTCCCTCGAACGACGGCGTCAAAGAGGGGTACCCCCTCTAAAAAGACGTTATTTTGCCGCTATTGGCTTTTATAGCGCGAAAACGGCTGCAGATAGGTACAGACTTGCTGCATATCATAACAATCACTGGTGCCGGGCTTTTTAAATTTGTCAACATCGATAACCTTTAACGACCTTGAACCCCAAAAAAGGTTTTTTGTTGAATTTCTCTCAATTTTTGGCTGCAGCGCACATTTCAACAGTGAATTGCGACGAAATGGCTGGAGATAGACCAAGACAACCTGCGTATGTAATTTTCAGCATTGAACGTAAATTTTAGTTGTCCATGTCCAGACCTTTTAGGTTTAAGGAGGCCTGCGCAGGTTTGCGTCAAAGACGGCTACCCCGCTAAAATGGTTATTTTACCACTGTTGGCTGGTGTAGCGTGTAAACGGTTGCAGATAGGCACAGACATGCTGCTTATCATAACAAGCAATAGTGACAAACTTTTTAATGGTGTCAACATCGATGACCTTGAATGATCTTGAACCTCCAAAATATGTGGTTTTAGTGTTTTTTGCAATTTGTGGCTGCGGCGCATGCAGATTTGAAGAGTGAATTGCGACGAAATGTATAGAGATAGACCAAGACAACGTGCGAACAGGAACTACTAGACTGTCGCGCGTCTCATGAGCTTTGCTCAAATTACTTGTTCAAGTTATTCATTAAACACGCGCACCATTTTCAAGCATGTTGGTTTATGGCGAGTTTAGTTTTTTTTACTTTATGTAACTGTTTGCGGTAAAAGCACCACTATTTAAGAATTGAGCCAATATTTTTGGATAGGAAAACCAAGTGAAAACCTGGAAATGTTCCGTTCAACAGACCCAACCTTTGCAGCAAAGGAATGCAGCAGCAGCAGCCGTGGGTACAGGTGGGTACTATTGGTTTTTTGTAGGTGCCACGTGCATTCGATTGATGCTGTGCTAGCGAGTGCAAGCCACTGCATGTGCGTACTATCGCGTGATACGCCGCGGCTGACGAGATGCTTCTAAACGTGCAGCGCGGAAAGATGGGCACTAACCACCCGACAGCTGCGCAAGGGAACGCAGTTTCCAAAATCTAAATCTGCATTTTTGGTCCAAAGCGCTCTTCCGCCTCAAATTTTAGAAACACTCTAACGAAAAAGCTAAGGTTTGCTAGCAATCGCATTTTGCTCTACCGTACTGTGAATAGCACTTTTACAAAATACGGATTTTTCGAATATAACATAAAGATTAAACCAGGAGGTTCGGGATCCGTACTAAAGGGTACACTAGCCTACAGCGCACGCCAATTTTGTGAGATTTTTATTTCACATGAAACAACGTAGTTTTACCTGTATGGCAGAATGCTTAATGGTAAGCCTACAGTATCGCAAATTTTTCGAAAACTGTGTTAGTAGAAAAATTTTGACAGTCGGTAAGTATTTTGCAAAATAATGACAAAAACTGGGTAGTATACAAATATATCAATCAAGTCAAAATAAGTTTATTTACAAATATGGCTGCCCGTGGATTGTATCATTTTAATGTTAAACCAGCAACAATAAAAATATATAACAGAAAGCAATACATAGTTGAAAACATAATTAAGATCAAAATCACGATGATGTGTTGGCGAGACAACGAAACAGGTAAGTTATTTTTTTTAAAAAAACGCAGGGTTTGGGGTGGGCTTTAGGCAAACTGCAAACCTCTGGAATGAATCCGAACAAGCGGTAGGTAACACATAATTTTTTTTTGACTCACATTGTACAATTTTCAGACGCAACGACCTCCTGAAGTCAACTAGGCTCGACTGATGGGAGCGTTTAGACAACGTGACATCGAAGCCATGTTCGTGCTAAACTCTCATCTGTGTTTGTACTAAAACGCCGGCGGCTGGCGCTCTGCTAAGATGTCTGTCTGTTGATCTTAGCTTAGCGCCTAGTCTGCTACAGGCCACCGCTTGTAAAAAGTTCGTTGACGCCGGTTCACTCACTCTTAAACTCAAACTCCTCTTAGTTCGATTTACTGTGGACTGACTTCGTGCACTTTGCGCACAGCTTTGCTGCGGCTTTAGAAACAGTTGACGTTTACAAGACGGGCACCAACACATCGGACTGTTTCACGCGAGTATTGAAGACGTTCCGGTTTCAATGAGTGGCGTCTTGTTGCAGATAACAGCATCTTCGAGAAAAAGTTTTGTAGGGGGTCAAGCAAATTAATACCTTGCAAGCTTTAAAAGTCAAGGATGCAAGTTTTGTGTTGTTAGTTGTGCAATTCCGTTCAAGGTCGTTCGAAGTCATTGATTTCGCTACCGATTTTAAGCTGTGCAGCCCAACTTTTAGAGACAGCTGCAAAAAACCAATGGACGCAAAAAAACTCAAACAAAACAAACAGGTTGCTTATACATATTTTGGTGAAATGCATCGCGCGCTGTACCTGCGATAAGCAAACTCTTTTGTTTTGCTAAAAACGTACAAAGCGATAAAATTTGAACTAAACTGGACTCCCAGACCCAGTTTAGCTAAGTTTAGTTCACTTCTGTCGCTTTAAATGTACACGGTGCGGCAAAAAAGTATCCCCTAGAGTTGTCTGCCAATTGTTTGGAATTATAACGCGAAATTTTATACACTTATTACCTGTTTATACCTGCGTATACGGACTAAGCGGCATTTGATATTCTTTTGTTTTTGCAAAGTTACCGAATTTTTTGTAAGACGACGTCGTAATTTGGCACGTTCAACACTTTAGTGCTGTAACGAGTTACGCGAATGGAAAAAAACTGGGTGCATCTTGTTGCTCGTAACGTCAAAGTGTTGCTAACTTTAAGGGAAAGTTTGTAAAGCTTTTTATTTTAATTTGCTATCGTATTCATTGACAATTTCTCACTAAAACTGAAATCAGTCAGTCGTTAAGCTTAAGCAAGCACTGCAAGTGATCTGGGACAACTTGCCATCAACAAAGTTGTTAAACACTTTACTAAGAGAATAAATGCATGTCTGAAAGCCGGTGATAAACATGTCAAGTTCTCAACGTCGCTGTTAAATTGTTTTTATGTTATTCGAATAATAATGTGTTTGTATGAGGCGCAAACATGGTGCGCCGTTTGTCCTGCACACATTCGCTGCTTGAGAACGTGAGAAATGACGATGTGGTTACGCGAAGAATCCAGTAATTTTGTCGTAGTTGAAGATATAAAGATGTTTTACAACACTATAAACACGTAACAATCGTGTGAAATTTGGCGATAAAATTCTAAGCAATTACTAGGAAAATGATAAACAATTTTAGGGGATACTTTTTATGCCGCACCCTATACATGTAAGACGACCTTAAACCGCATATAAACACAATATTTTTGGATATATGTTTCCGTATCATGTGCGTGCATCATTTACTATAAACGACAATTTCTTATCTCCGATGGGCAAAGACTTTTTATAAAGGTGAGAAGATTGCTTGCGTTTATAGACGGGTAGGCCTATAGTCATTATGAGCGCTTGCGCTGCATCGTAATGTAGGTTAATAATATGCTGAAGCAGATCACGGAAAGGCGTTTAAATAATGGATCGTCTTTAAAACGGTTTTGCTAACAATACATTGCAAATGAATGCCGCTGCTGCTGTACAAACTATGGAGTCGCTACTTTTGTCCTTATTCTGCCGTGTGCTAAAACGGAACTGTTTAACAAATTTTATCGTTAGCAAGCACTGTTTCGTCGCCGTAGGCCTAACTTTTTAAACAAATTTGAACACACGTTGAAGGTAAACCGTGGTTAGAAACAAACACAATAAAAAATAATGTCGACTTATGGTCGCCATATTGAGCGGCCGTCCACCTACGGAGCTGTGCAACCCTAACTCTAATCCTAACTATCTATTGAAGTATCTATTGAACTATCTATCTACCTTCTATCTATTGAAGTAAAATTTGACACACTGCTTAGCCCAAGTCCTGAAGCACGTTCACATGAATTTCGATGTTTCTCTGTCTTTTGTTTTTTAGTTATTAGTTACTGCGGGACAGATGGACGGACAAAGGATGGACAAAACCTCCAATGCGGCTTATTAGGACGGCTGCAGAATAAAACGTGTTCATTTTTTAATGTCGGTTAACTACGTTCAAAGTAAGCTTACTTTGATCCTTATTAGATGCAAATAATAAACGGTGTAGAGATCTGACGTATAGATTTACTACAGGTTTCAACTATTGTAGTCTATCATGGTCCGGGTGTCGAGTTCATTTGCACTTTTCTTCTTATTTTTTTGTCGTCTATCAAACCCTGAGAGACTGTAGATGAGGTGTTAGTTTATCTGCCGCTGTGTGTGTGTAACTGAAGGCGGATTTTGCTTGGCTGCATGGGCAGGTCAATGAATGAGATGTATTAACGACGTCATTAGACCGGTTTTGTCGTCACCTCTGAGAAAAAATTATAACGATGACAACGATGATGATGATGATGACTCATGCAGTCACGTGACTATAACTTTACTTACTTACAGCACGCTCGCCAAACACAGCTGCCATTGCTGGGGTACCTACGGCTTATTTAGAGGTACGACATTACTCGCAAGAGGATCTGTACATTATTGGAAAAGAAGAAAAAGAAGATTGGTTTGTCTGCATGCCACATCACGTGATGACGATGCTCGGTCACGTGACTATAACCTGGTAAGAGTAATTGCGTTGGTCGTACGTATGAGCAAGGAAGCAAGCACCTTGCTGCTGTTGACAACTGCTGCCAGGCCTGCTGAGTGCTGAGTGTCCGCCTCACGGCATCTCCACTAGTCGCTGGCTGGCATACACCGTCGTCGTCGTCGTCGTTTTCAGCAGCGACAGCAGTAGCAGCAGCAGCAGCAGGAGATGCGCTGACCGCGCTCAGTTTCCCAAAAGTTTAATTCTGCATTTTAGCGGCGCTTGCCCATGTTCGGAAAAATACGGTCGCCGACTGTCGGTAGTATTGATCTCAGACTGTCGTTCGTTTGGTCACGCTTGACTGCATCCGCGGAGTTATCACCCTGTCATACCACTGTAGACATAGTGCTAAAAATAGACAGCACGAGTACGACCTTGGAATAAGTGATTATTGAGGGTGTTGTTTTGTTTTGTTGCAACTGCGGGGCATTGTGACTTTCTGTTTGAGAGCGCACTGCGCCGTGTATTGGCCTGCAGTTATTTTCTTACTTATTACTTTTTAGTATCGACAGAATGAGATGCCATTTTGGCAGGACACTCGCGTGGCCTCAAGTATAACGTTGTTGATGCCCCAGTACATTATAAGAAGAACAGAGTTGGGGGTCGGAAATTCGCACTGTAAGTTCCATCGAAACCGACATCGGAGACGGTAACGATAAAAAAATAAAATTTGCCCAACTCTACTGCAGCTACACAGGTTGAAGCAGCGTTAAAACAGACAAGAACAGCGTGGCTGACTTGTCACTTGTGAAATCGTTATTCGTCGCCCCTGAGCTATTCACCGAAACTGAGTCCATGTTGTTGACGTTGACGACGACGACGACGACGATAGCTTTTTGCGTAAAATGTCAACAGTCTTGCAGTAACCAACGTTTTCAGCCAACCGTACTAACTGACTGTTGCGCTTATAGTACGATCTGTCGTTTGTATGCCTGTCATTAATTTTGTCGGTCGTCTTTCGGACGCAGGCAGTACGGTCGTCTTCCTCTAGCGACAGCTAGGTTTTTGTTACCGTAATTACGCTATAATCCGTATCAACATTGGGGACAAAAACGGCGACGGTGTGAGTCTGAGAAAGCGGCTTGAGCCCTATCGATTTTGGTGCATTTTTGGATTTTTCTTTCAGTTTTCTGGCGCTATGACGAGGCAGCTGCAAACTGCTGCATGTTAGTAATTCCAAGTTACCATTACTCCATTTGGTGGAAGTACGAAGACATTGATGTTTCCTCGCCAAAATTTTGACGGAAACATGTTCTTTTTCCCTGACGGATCGACGCCTGTAATATTATATTTATTTTATACAGACAGTTGACTTATCGGGATTGTAATTTAATGTCTGGTTTATTAGTAGTTTACTAGTTGCTGTAATTTTGTTTCAACTTATGAGTTTATCCAAAGGAGCCACGGTGCATTGACAGCTTTAGACAGTAAAACTTGAACGAGATTGCGCCTCAGTTTTACAGGGGAGGGGCACGACAACTAAACTATGGTACTTTATTCAAAAATGCACAAATATGATGGTCACTAGAAAGATGAAGGGAAGGAGATCGAGGGGTGCAAGAGAGTCTGTGGATAGCTTGCGTGCATCGCAGAAGGATAACGTGAGCTCAACACAGCTTACTCATCAAGGCTTGAGAGGATGTACGAGGCCATAGTGCGCATTGGCATCACATGGTCGCCAAAGTCGTCTAAGATGACATGGCTTCATACGGATACGGCACCGTAAGATAACATGTGAAAATTGAAGACGGTGTTTGCAATCAGAGAAACAAAGTTGTTTGACTTTTGTTGACTCGACTGTTAATCCCATAACCCCCAATCTGCTTTTTACCTCCGCCAAAAAGGTTATGTTTTTGCCAGACTTTGTTTGTTTGTTTGTCTGTCTGTCTGTCTGTGTGTCAGCAAGATAACTCAAAAAATTATGGACGGATCTTTCTGAAATTTTCTGGAAATGTCGGGAATGGCAAAAACTACCAGTGATTCAATTTTGGGGGTGATCCAAAAGGAATCCTGGATTCTGGATTACTTAGAAATTTTCGTTAACATTGCTTTCAATGGGGCATAAGGGAAACCGCTGCCAAACGGAATATGGTGCTGCCACCTGGCGAACAACATGGCTTTGGCGGAGGTGTGCGGGCTCTGACTGCTTTCTAGTTTCTGGATACTTTAGGTGTCCTTGACAAAATAGGGACATAATTGTTTCTTTGTAAGACAGTCACACTATGAACGACCAAGTCTGAAGTGAAACGTTGGTCGTTGAGTGGACTGTGGCGATACCGAAAATGCCTCCGTCGCCTAACACCAGTCTGCATAATCTCGTTCTGACAGACAGACAGCCTCTTTCTGGCCCCCGCTCATTGCTTAGCGTCGTCTTTAGCTTGAAAACCGCAAAGAGGTAAGAATATGGATCGAAGACCGAATTGGTAGTTTCGATATGTGACCCGTAATTGAAAACTCGGGTATCTTGCTCAAAAAACGCAAACCTCCGCCAACGATGTCAGTTGTTTTTTGTTATGTTTGCCACGTGGCAGTCAAATCCGCCTGTTGTAACTGTGCTACCAAATAGACAGATAAACGCCGGGTATCATAATAAACCTCTTTGGCGGATGTAAAACCAGTTTATTCCCTATAGTATCAGACAAGGATACCACGATACCCCGCCACCGAGGCGCCACTTTCTGCATCGACCGTCTGTTACCAACCAGATCGCGTGAGTCCGTCCCCCCGCCTTGCTTGTCACACAATGCTTTTACCTGGCCGCCTGAGATGCGTTGCCATGCCAACGAGGCAGTCAGTCACCAGCCTCAGCAGCTGGTGCGGGCGGGAAGAGAGCGTCACAGCAGAACAGAAGATGCGATGCCTCATGGCGTTAGTCAATAGTAACTAGACCATCGCATTGATTAACAATTTGTGTGTACGTTTTTCAGACAGACAAATATTAGACAAACGAACTGACCAGTTATATCGATTTGTCGCATTTAAAGAAAAAAACGGCCGACCGCATAATGCGCCGCGGTATTATCAGCTTACGCCAATCAGCTGCCACTTTTGAGATTGTAAAACGCTTACTCGGTATATAGTCACGAGTCCAACTTGTGTAAGCGGTGCTAGTCTATATAAAATATCTGACCTTTCTATTTACTATTTGCATTTTCCATCTTCTCTGATCAATCGCAATTACCTACACTAAGGAAGGAGATTATGTTGTTACCTACCTCTGTTTGTTCGTTTGTCTAATATTTGTCTGTCTGAAAAACGTACACACAAATTGTTAACGTATTTTAGTCAAAGTAGGTTAAAATTTTGCACGTATTTTAGTATTAACTTTTGTGCAGAAAATGCAACAGGGCACTGTTCTTTATCTGCTATATTCCAAGAAATTCTACCTTTCTATGAATCTTCCTTTCTGAAATCCTACAGTTTGATAGATAAGATAGTGTATATATATCGTTACTTTCTATACCGCGGTATTTTCGACATTGTTAGATGGCACATCTTTAGCACGAACAAGATATTGTACTAACTCGCTTCAGCTTCTGAATCCGGTGATGTCACAGTCGTCATCTCTTCACTTCTCCGCAGACGCCGATCAATTTCTAATAAAGATCCGTTCAGACCATAGCTCTATATGGTTCAGACTAGAGTATCATCATCATTATCATCATCATCAATGGATATCGGGAAGCAGGCCGAAGGCCTTTATTTCCGTCCGAAGTAGATAACTTTAACACGAATATCAACAAAAACTAAACTAATACTGTTTTACATTAACTTCCGGTACTAGATGACGGATTTATAATCATAATACAAGCTAAAACCACGCCAGATCAAATTTAAACGTCTTTTAAAACTACTAACACTACATGCTGATACAACGTCATCAGGTAGTGAGTTCCATAGCTTAACTAATCTATTTACAAAAAAAATGTTTTCGGAGATCATATTTGCATAACTGGGACACCAATTTGTATCTATGGCCCCTGGTATCATATCGCTTTTCTAACATAGATTTATACTGCAACTGCAACACAAAATTGGTATCATACTTGTTATTTACATAATTATATAACTTAATCATATCCCC
>Ga0209671_1002931_pt1 | contig 16083 bp, 10 predicted proteins | sample WorMetHERISLAND2_2_FD_187401 | JGI IMG/M metagenome (GOLD analysis project Ga0209671, IMG submission 187401) | Marine gutless worms symbiont microbial communities from Max Planck institute for Marine Microbiology, Germany - Olavius geniculatus... | ecosystem: Host-associated > Annelida >...
ACACCTATAGCGTAGACTAACTGGAAAAAACTTATTCCACACAGAAAAGTTCAAATTTGACGGCTTACGCGTTTTCGAAATACGCATATGGATTAACAACAAGAAACTTGAGAAAAGCTCATGAGATGCGCGAAAGCCTATAGCAGTTCCTGTTCGCATGTAATCTTAGTCTATCTCCATCAATTTCGTCGTAATTCACTCTTTTGCAGCCAAAAATCGCCACAAAATCACGTTAAATCAATATTTTTAGGGTTCAAGGTCGTTCAAGGTTATCGATGTTGACATTGGTAAGAAGCTCCTCATCAGTGCTTGTTATGATAAGCAGCATGGCTGTGCCTATCTGCAACCATTTACACGCCAGACAAGCCAACAGAGTATAAATACCATTTTTAAGGGGTACCTCTCGTTGACACCCACGTGCGCAGGCCTGCTTGAATCTAGAGGGTCCGGACTTGGACTGCTAAAATCTACATTCCATGCTGAAAATTTCATATGCACGTTGTCTTGGTCTATCTCCAGCCATTTTGGCGCAATTCACTCTTGAAATGCGTGTCGCAGCGCAAAATTGTGCAAAAAATTCACTAACAGCCCCTTTTGGGAAGGTTCAAGGTCATTCAAGGTCATCGATGTTGATAATTTTAAAAAAGCCTGTCACCAGTGCTTGTTATGATAAGCAGCATGTCTGTGCCTATCTGCAACCGTGTTCACGCTACACGTGATAATTGCGGTAAAATAAGCACTTTTTAGGGAGGTAGCTGTCTTTGACGCCCGCCTGCGCCGGCCACCTTGAACGTAGGGGGTCGGGACTTGAACTGCTAAAATCTGCGTCGAATGCTGAAAATTTCATATGCAGGTTGTCTTGGTCTATCTCCAGCCATTTAGTCGCAATTCAGTGTTGAAATGTGCGCTGCATCCAAAATTTGCGAAAAATTCAGTAAAAACCTCTTTTTGAGGGGTTCAGGGTCGTTCAAGGTCATCGATGTTCATGAATCCAAAAAGCCTGTCACCAGTGCTTGGTATGATAAGCAGCATGTATGTACCTATCTGCAACCGTTTTCACATTATTCGAGCCAATAACGGCAAAATGACGTCTTTTTAGGGGGTACTCCTCTTCGACGCTTTCGTTCGAGGGGAACCCCTGCACCCAGTGGCACGAAATTTTAACGATAAACTAGAGACCTTGGGGCAGCTTACAGTGAAGATTTCGTGATCCTAGCTTGCACCGTTTTGATACAGCTCACGAGTGTGACAGACAGACGGACAGACAGACAGAAGCCCAGAGTCCCCATACGATGGCAAAGACGCGCGAAGCATTCTGCTTTCGCGCGTAAAAACAAACATTACTAAGAGAAACAAAAGAAACACAGAAAATACATGATAAACAGACTGCAAGTGAACAAACTAATAACAGTTGCTAAATAAAATTATGTTGCTGTCCGTTTGTGCTTGTCGATGTCTTCATTCGTTCCAGAAATATTAGCGCCTAAAGTCAAAAGTTTTGCTAAATTTTTAAAAATTAAAAAAATTGCGGTAAATTTTGGACGTTTTTGCCGTCCTAACTTTTAATGGGGCTGTGTCTCCCAACAGTTGTATACACGTTATTATGCTTACCTAGTGACACGTCACGAGGCAAAGTTTCGTTGGGATTGTTAGCCAGTTTTTGACCCCTTTTAAAAAAACTTGCTGCTTAATTCTGTCCTAACTGGGATGTGTTATAGCAAGCCTTTGTCATTTTCTAGCGCGTGTAAGGATTTTAAAGAGCAGAACCCTCTAGGCGCCAAAATGTGGTCTTCCAAAAAGTCGATTTGGATAGGTATGATTTTACATTGAGATCTCCGTACTTAATGGACCAAAATTCGCCGTATATGTTTTGCCTCGAACGCAGAAGGAATCGCGGTAGATCACGTAATTTTGGATTTGGTTAGAAAATCGAACAAACTTTTCATCACGGTGCAGTCCGCTCCGAAAACTGTCGTTTCCGGGCGGACTAATAATGATAAGTGAGGTTCTTTTTTATTGCCTCACGGTGTATAGCCTTAAATAGCAAGCTATTGATTTACTTAGAATGAAACTGACAATAGTGAAAATGCGAAATGGTGCAAAAATAATTATTTGGACAAATATTCGCCACAAAAGGGCAGACAAGCATAATATAGGGCCTAATACAATAATAACAGTCATATAACACTGAAAATCGCACAGACAAATAAACAGGAAATTAGAAGAAAAATAAATATAGTGACTTAGGTGATTGTGCATGTAGCCTACAACAAACAAGAAATTTGAGCTAATGCTCACCGTCACGAGACGCGCGAAAGCCTATAGTAATTCCAGTTCAGTAGTTTAGCTGAAAATTGAGGTGTTCACGCTAAGTTAATATACAAATATCAAATTCCCCATCTGGATCGCATAACGATAATTCCGTGGCGCCACCTTGTGAATGATATAGAGTTGTGTCGCAGCCCGAAATCGTCAAAAAATCCATGAAACCCCTTATTTTGGCGTTCAAGGTCATTCAACGTCATTGGATTCGGCGTCAGTCGAGAGCCAGTGTTCGACTTCCTATTAGTGATTAATAGTAACTTAGGCCTCATCTCGCACCGTTACTGAGATACAGCGACTTATTGGCCCAAAATCGCAAATTTCGTCTACCCGCTCTCATTTAGCGCCCTTGTTCGGGGTGATCCCCTTCGAATTTATGGAAAAGCTTTACGGTTTCTGAAACTAAAAGTCTTTCCGCTAGCCGATGGTAAAGATTTGGTGATTTTTGTTTGTACCGCTTTTGACTGATCCACCCGTGTAACAGTTAGACGACAGACGGGCGGACACGCTGAAAGCAGTAGCTGCTTTCGCGCGTAAAAAAACTGCATAGGCCGTAGTAAGCCGAATAGGCTGTAATTTTTGCGGGCACTAAATAGCCATTATTAATGTCTACGAATTTTTTTACTTTAATCAGAATTGATCTCGCGATGCACGTCGGAGTTTGCAAACACTTCATCGGCTAATTAACTGCAAATTGTACACGATTTTTAATACATAAATCATGCCGTTGAGTTATCTAAATCAAAGGCGCGAGATTGTGTGAAGTCTACTTCGATTATTCGTTTGAAGTCGACGGCCGTGACTGAGCCATGGGGCTATATAGGTTTAACTCACTGGTTTAACTCGGTCTAGCCAGCATTTATGCTGCCGTGTTTTTAAATAAGCTAAGCCGTGAATTTGATTTTGGTGTGGTGGCGCCGTGGCGGCTTTGTTTTTTGTCGGTAACGTCGCATCAACGAAGTTAAATCAACGCCGCGGACCTTAGTATTTGGATGGGTGACTGTCGTCACGGTCGGCGGGTAAACCATCGCGGTAGGCCCAAATTCCATTACGCCGACTTTCAACGAAACTTGCCGGCGGAAAAAGTCGTGGACACAAATCACGAAAGTCGGCGACATGATTTGTGTCGCGGATTTTCATGATTTCTGTCCGCGCGATTTTCCCCGCGGGGAAGTTTCGGTGAAAGTCGCAAAGTCGGCGTAATGGAATTTGGGCTAATTTAACCAGCCACCCAGGTCAACTCAGCTTGGCTCTCTCTTCGTGGGTAGGCGCGATGAGCACCAGCTAAAGCTGGGACGTAAGCAATCACACCGCTCGATGTACTATATTTCCTTATCCGTGGTTCGTGAGGGCTGAGGAAACGGAGATCAGCACCGCCGTATAAGGGATGGCTCGGGAAAGATTTTACTTTTACGTTTTACGTTACGATTTAATTTTTGGAATGACATATGACTGAGAAAGCCTACATTGCGTCAGCGTCTATCTGTCTTATTTGCGCGGTCGCAGCGGCGTTACGTCTTAGTCATTTCTGCGCCAGATGTCGCTCAGAGGCAGAGCGACACCACACGCTAGACAGATGGTACTCTTCGCGCTGATGTCACCCATTCACAGATTGCAGTTGCCGCATTAGGCCTAACGCCACGCGTCTTCCTGAATGAACGCGTTCTAATTCTAAAACGTGATCCGATCGAATCTTCCCCGTGATCTGTCACTTGTCACACCCACGGAGACTTGCAAAGTCACGTAACAGTTAGTTTGTACCGAAACTATAATAGAAAAAATAATAAAAGAAACAGCCGACTTCGAATTAATTATAGAATATGCTCAGTAATTATTATGTGGGATGCAAAAACGCTGCAGAGACCGAGCCTGTGCAGCCTCTACAAATTGTGAGACGCAGCCCCATTCATTAACTTGCAAAACCAACTGTTTTTTTTTGTTATTTGAAATGTAGACCTAGGACTATAATGTTGCATCGTATTTCATGTTCTCGTTTATTTCGTATCTTACATAGTCTTCCGATCTCTCACTATAGTGTTATGTTTATAATCTCGTTCCACTGAAGCGTGACGACTGATAACGTCTCGCGCTTGTGTTTCAAACGTGCGTTGAAGCAGAACATGCCGTCGATCACGGTCATGAAATTAGTACGTTTCAACGCGGTCTATGCCAGTCTAACGAGGAAACCGATACGTTGGCAAAATAACACTTACTTACTTACTTACTTAGAGTCCGCTTATGGCATTGCAGACGAGAAGGTGAGCCGTTGATCGTGAAAGGCAACTTGTTGCTGGGTTCAGCCAAGCCTTTCTCAGAGGACGCTGTCAAGTTCTTGCACGCCGCCCACCGCCAGTACGGAGACGTCTTCACCATTCGACTCGTCAACCAGTACCTGACGATTGTCATGGACCCACACAGCTACGAGGCCGTGTCGCGAGAAAAGAACTTCGACTTCGACCCCATTCAGAAACAGGTCAGCAGGCCACTTGCTGCTTTGCCGATTGCATCGTGACTTGCCGTTTTTACGCGCGACACCGGGAACTGCTATAGCGTGTCTTAGCCATCGCAATTCTGTCGGTCCGTTTGTCTGTCTGTCTGTCCGTCTGTCCGTCACACGGGTGGATCAGTCAAAAACGGTGCAAGCTAGAATCACCAAATCTTCACGTCGGCTGCTAGGAAGACTCTGGTTTCAGGATTCGTAAAACTTTTCTATAAATTCGAAAGGGGTCACCTCGAGCTAGGGCGCTAGATGACAGGGAGGTAGGGAAAATTTGCGATTTTTAGCCAATACAGCTGCGCGCGACCGGTCACGCTTTCTGGCGAGTGTGAATGAAACGCTATAGATAAGTAATGTCAATTGCTGGGATCGGTGAGCTTAGATAATCATCGTCGTCATCACGATAGTGGATTTGATGTTTTCAGGCGCAACTTAAACAAGATTGATTAAATATAACATATTATAAATTCAAACTACATAAAAAAATTGCCGCTGATATGCACGATGACCAGATTCATTCAGTGCAAAGCAAATTCGTGGTATTGCAGCTGTCTTTGAACTTTAAACTCTTCTCTCTTTAGGATGACCATAAGCAATAAACATTTTGTAGGCTGACTGAACTGTTTCAGTTTCAATAACAGTTATATGTATTTCAGCGTTTTTTTCAGTATTTTCCCGGTACTTACACATAGAAATATTTCTGCCTTAATTTCAGTAATATATTTTCATTCGAAAATTAAGTAGCTGTAAGCCTGTAATCATGTTAATTCTATGACAGCTGGGTAAAATCGTGTATTCACTTAAATTACATTTTGTTGGCTCTGTAGCTTAACTAAACGGGTTCGGGATTTCAGTGTGATTTTGCAGCGTGGTGATGGTGAAGACTGGCGCGAAAAACAAACATTCAGATTTTGGTGACAATTTGATTTTAGACATGGATCTATAGGAAGCTTGAATCCGCACCCTGATCCAGGAAAGTTGTTACACGTATTCGAATGACATTTTGGAGCGGTTGGCGACGCGCATTGAATAATTATCAGATCCGTTGTAATGGCCAGGCGGCGGAGCTTTGAGATCTCTGGTCGCTTCTAATCGTTCTGTGATGCGAACTGTCGGCATACAGGTAAACCGGAACGTGTTCGGCTACCAGGTGCACGAGGCCAGGAAGCTGATTGTGGAGACAAGTAAAACCGTGCGCGGTCAGATGCTCATCGGAGCAATCGACAACTTCGCCACGCATCTCGACCGCGCCTACGATGACGTCACCGGTCCGAGCGATGACGTCACCAGTGACGGAGAAGGCTGGATGTCCGATGGACTGCGTCACTTCGCCTCCAAGACGATCTTCAATGCTATCTTCGCGACGGTCTTTGGCCAAGTCGACCAGCATGTCTTCAACTCTGATATGGTCTTCACTAACTTCGAGACTTTTCACAAGTGAGTTAGCTGCTGTTCACGCTGTTGTCGTCTGTCAGAGTTTAAACGTAAAGTAAAACTTACACTACTTCCCGAGCTATCACAGCTAGGCCCGTAGGACGGTGTTGATGTCCGTTTCCTTAATCTTCAATCAAACACCAGTGTACACTGTCAGACCACGAATAGAAGGCTACTCCATAGCGCGGTGGGCCGTTTACGCCATGGCTTTCGCTCGTACTTATAGCAGGGGCGCCTGTGATACCCACATAGAGATGGCTAGATTGGGTTGACCTGGGGTAAGAGTTTAGATGAGCATAACAGTGTAGTACCGTTAAAGGTTTAAAAGGTGGTGTATAGCTCTTTATGGGTTTATCGCAGAGCTACGGAGCGCCACCTGCCATATGTGATCGCACAGTTTTACCTGCCACTCGACAAAGATGAACGCGCCCCAGTCAGACAGGCCGCAGTGCGTGTGTCAGCAGTGCGTACAGTAGCCTATAGCTTGATGATGCTGTCGTTGTGTCAGGTACTTCAACTACTTGTGGCTTGGCTTTCCGCTGAAGTTGTTTCCGAAGGCCGTGGCGGCGCTGACGGAGCTGCTGCATTGTCCGGACGCCGGCGAGCTAATGGCTCGACCCGATCTGTCACACTACCTGCGCCGTGCCATCGAGTTCATGCAGTCGAACGATCAGAACGAGCTCGAGATCAAATGCCACAACCTCGTCTACCTGCACGTCAACTACAACACGTTTCGACTCGCCTTCTGGGCGCTGAGCAACTTGCTCGAGACCCCGGAGGCCGTGACAGCGATGAGGGCAGAGTTGGATGAGTTGCTGGAGACGAGATACAACCCGGAGACAAACACAGCTTCACTCGACTCCGTTGACATCGACAGCTTGAAAGTACTCGGTATGATCCATGCCGCTGCTCAATTCAACTTTCATGAAACTTATAGGGTACATACTTCGAGTTGGTTAGACCTTTCAAGTTTTAATGTTACGGTTACGTTACTGTCATATCACAACAGGAAAACCGCAATAGGCCTAATAGTGATGATTATAACGATATGCAACTTTCAACGTGATTTTTAATATTTGCGTATTAAAACAGTTTTAGTTTCTTTTTGTAGTTTTTGCTGTCTTATGGCCTTTATCATATTGTATCATTAGTAAGAAAAATCACCGCCGAAGCGAAGTGACAAAAATTAGGCCTATTTTTCGCATCGGGCGACTTTTTGTCAGCTGAATTACCCGAATGAACGAATGTTGAGTTGGGTCAAAAGAAATTTTTGGGCTATCAGGATTCTTTGGTTGATTCTGGATGGTTCCACGTGGTGGATCCACGGCCTTTTATTATTAAATTAAATTATCTGTATTTTTCAAATGGCAACGCCGTTCTCGGCCGATCTTTTGAGATTTCTGATCGCCTGTCGTTGTAATAACTAGCAGTAACACGTAGAGCATAGCGTTCTTTTTAACACGCTACAGCCATGTAAGCGTTTTGGCACGGTTGTCGTCTGTTTGTCCGTGGTCTGTCTATCTGTCACGGATGTATTGCGGCTGAACCGTGAGTCGTAGGAGGTCGGCGACGGTACCATCGGATAGGGCACTGGCGACTTCCTATAGGTTGTCAGTAGTAAACATCTCTACATTTGCAGTAGTGTGAATACAATTTTCAGTGGAAAGTTTCAAGCTATTGGCCGTATCTCGAAAACGGTGAGAGATAGGGCCAAGGTTACTGTTAATCACGGAAAGGAAATCGCATACGCCTTTTCAGACGAGATAAAAATTATTGACCCAGACCTTCGATGACCTTGAAGGTCAGTACTGCAACAGAAACTGTATTGGCTGTAGCGCGTCTTCCCTAGCGACAGCTGGGCTTTCTTGTTCTATCTTGGTTGAGTTAGGAGTTTGAAAAACTGGCACATCTCGGTGAAGGACAGCGTTGTGCTTGTTTGCAGACAGTATAGTGCAGGAGACAACACGACTGTCGAGTGGCGTGTTCATGGTTCGATACGTCACCAAGGACACCAACTTCGAGAGTGAACGTGGACAGAGGTTCCTCATCCGGGAAGGAGACCGACTCGCCATCTATCCACCGGCGCTTCACAAAGATCCAGAAATCTTCGAAGACCCATTGGTGAGTGCTGAAAGACGATAATCGTGATCTGTATGCTAGTGTTTTCACCCATCTATTCACTGTCCCGTATTAGAGAAAACTCAGTCTTGTTTTGAACTGCTGTTCGTGAGAACCCACCTAACAGCTATAAGCTACGAAGCGTCACCTGCCATATGGGATCACTTGACACAGGCGAACTCGCCCGCTTTAGCTCCAACAGGCAAGCCGCAAGCCGGTACTCGGGGAGTTAACTACCCCCTAGGGATGGAAGGCTGAGTGGACCTGGGTGGTTGGTTATATACGGAGAGGTTTACCTGTCTGTAGAGTGCAGACACTCACCCATGCAAGTATTAACCGCGCCCAACGCCGACCAACGCATTACACCAAGCCACCGTCGTAATTCGTTTGACTTTCTAAAAAATCTATCTTCATAAAGCCGTGACGCCTTGTGGAACGCCGCACATTGCGTGGGCGTATGTCTACACTTACAAAAGATGTTTGCACCTCAAATAACATATGTTGCTGCCAGATGACTTCTACGATGATATTGCCTCGTAGATAGTCGTGGATTGGTTTTGGCGGCAAACATCACGTGCTTGCTGTTCAATTACTGCAGGTATTCAAGTATGACCGTTTCATCGACGCCAAGTTCTACAAGTTCGGCCGCCAGGTGAAGCACCCAGTGATGGGCTTCGGTACTTTGTGTCCGGGCAAACGTTACGCGCTGCTGCAGCTCAAGTGGTACCTGCTGACGTTCGTGACGCGGTTCGACATGCGTCTGCAGCCGGGTGAACACGCCCAGTACGACGCCAACTACCACGGGCATGAGATCCTCCCGCCCATCCGCGACGTCAAAGTCGACTTCAGGCAGAAGCCGAGCTTCCCCATCCTCAAGTTCACGTCGCGCGTCCACTTCTACGATAGCGACTGACACCCCCGTCCATCTCAACACCATCACCCAGTACTCACTTCGGACCCTGCCCTAACATCACCCCAGTCTGCCTGGATTTTGATTTTAACTATGACCACCTCTTTCGGTTGCACTAGCCGGACTGGCCCCGAAGCAGAAGCAGAAGCAGACCGTCGTAAAAGCCGAACAGTGTTCTTTCTCTGTGTCTGTGTGTGACTTTGACAGTTATTCGTAGTGACCGAGCGTTTGCGCTCGCATGCATTGCTCGCGCTGATATCCTAACTTATTGCTGTACAAAACACCGCATCCGCATGGCAATGGCTGGCGCGCAAGCGTAGGGCAGCAGTCCGGTCGAATTATCGTACGACGAACAGTAACGGGAGACTTAATTTACCTCCGAGTAAGTAGGCTGCGTCCACATTTAGGGTCGGCAAGACTAAGACGGTGTGTCTGTCGCAGCGAGATCACACACAAGAACAGTGCATGATGTCATGGCAGAACTTTGCTAGCAGTATAGCGGAGCTAGTCGCGCAACCACTTTCTGAGGGAGGGAACAGTTCTTTGCCTCCTCTTCTTCCAATCCTTTCTTATATATACCTTTTCTTCGTAAGGCTCTCATTTTCTTCACTTCACTTTTCTTCTTTTTCTTCCTCTTCCCTTTTTTCCTTCCGTCAAACACATTGCTTTCGCTCCTCGATTGCAGCGTTGAAAAAGGGGGATGAGTTTCCATGCAGTGAACTTAGCTGTCTATCTGAAATCTGTCTGTCTGAAATCTTCTTTATTGCAGCTAGGTCTGGGCAGCGCTGTAAGCTCCCGCAGCGGGTCCGGTCAACAGTCACTTCGACTGCAAAAAAATTAGGGGCATCTCCCTTTTCATCCAGTGGTTGCACTACTGAGTACTGAACTAGCAAACAGACCGTACGAAATACGTGACATCATTACTATAAAGGCAACCGTTTGATCGTGCGACTGAATTAACGGACTGAATGACTAAGTTTGTTACGGTGGCAGCGGACTTCGTCGCACTATATAGTGTATTTTCTAGAACAGTATTTACGGTGCGCGTCCGTTATATAGCGGCCATTGTTGCATGTATATTATCCATACTGTAGTGGTTTTCAACGTAGCTTTTCTTGTCTACTACGCGTTAGTTGTGCCTACGTATTTCTCTGCACGCATATAGGCCTATAAAACGAGTAATAAGAAGAAAGCATTTTAGTTAGATGTACGGAGTGGTCTATAACAAGTAAGCTCCTAACTTTCTTGCCATAACTTCGTCGAATATTAACCAAAATTCTTTCACTAGCCAAACCAGTGGTGAACTTAAAAAAAACAATAATTGTTAAACATTCCATAACATGCTAAACGTGTCGTGAAATAGTCAGCTTTAAAATACTGAAAGTTGCCTAAAGCTGACTATTCCACAAGGTAGTGCAGTGATGCGTTTCGGGTGTGATGACCAGTGACCACTTAATCGCAAATTTACTGCAAAAGATGTCGATTAAAAACTGAAAATAGAAAAAAGGCTCAATATTTGATGAAGTTGCGAAACAGAAAGTTAGGGGTTTGGCCTACGTAGTATTAGTGCCACTCTGTGTTTAACAGTTTGTTCTGTAAGTTTAGTGCTGTGTAATTAGTCAGAATCGTGCAGCAGCTGGTTTTTATTTTTGTTGATTTTAAATGTTATTTAGGATAATTTGTCGAAACATGGAATTCGATATCTTTTGTTGCATTTATATTTGTGTTTTGCGTAGGCTAAGCTGATTGAATCCTTTTTTTTAAAATTTAGTCATTTTTATTTTAAATGTTGATGTTTTAAAATGCTTTAACTACCGGTATATTTTTATGATAATTTAGTATTAACTTTGTTAGCTTAAGCTTACATATTGTACTGCCAAATGATAATTCTTTACACACCGCATAACGCGTTAAAATATTATGAATTGTAAAAGTTTTTTAATAGAAACAAAAAGCAAACCAAAATTGCCGTTCGAGTTATACAGTATGTACATGTGTCGTTATTATGGTTCCGTTATGTTGCCAAGTTATTTAAAAGTTCTATTTGATCATAATGACTGTTTTTTTTATTTTGTTTAGATCTGTACAGTTTCAGCTGTAAATATAAATTCGTTTCCAGTGAAAAAACACAGTATTACAGCTAACGTTACCCGGTACGATGTACAGATTGCACCATGGCCTATATATACAGTACGACTTGTGTATAATTAAAATGCGATACACTGGCAACATTTTTAGCGTAGCAGTTTTGTTGATTTTATTGGTTACTTACAGGTTGAATCTCATTGGCTTTAACTTGGTTACGATACAGTTGCAACTGTCTGATTTCTCACAAATTTCACGGTCGCATTTTCTTATTCGGCCATGCCTTTATTTTGTTAATACGCGAGCTTACGACCCGAACAGCTTCATAGTTAAGTCCGTGCCTTTAAGAACTGCTTCAATGCAAACAGACGTATGTGCATTATCGTACGTTTTGTCTCGTAAACAGTATATTGATATGCAGTGCTTGAATGCTGACATAATATACTTATTTATATCAAGCAATTACTGTAGTTGGTGCGTTATCACGCTATTGGGTAGTCTGAATATAGCTGCCATACAGTTGACTTCAATGCAGATGTTGTCGAAGTATTCTTAAGCAAAGTTATGAACTTACGGTTTTATTACATGTAAACAAACTTGTTCAGTCACTACATGTGTGTCTAATGTGTGTGTCTAATAATAGTTCAGCATGTCAATATAAACCATGCAAAATACGTCACAGTTAAACACATGGCGTTTGACACCATACGGTCCACAGCTGCATATACACTGACTATTAAACAAATGCAGTTAGTGGAGCTTTCAGCGCCTCAGATTCAGTGAGTTCTCGCTGACATTGTGCGCTTTATAAATCAAATTTACTTACTTACTTACTTTAACGTTTTTTTGTCTTTCAGGTTGGAGTTATTGTTACTACACTGTGAGGCATAAAAACACCAAAATTTATCGATCGCAACTTGAAGGTGGATTATCAGATTTTAATATTTTTTCTGTATGAATATTCCAGACGCAACTAGCCAGCAAATGACCACTTTTGTTCCCAACTCACCAAACGTCTGTTTATGCACTACCTGGGGAAACAGGACAAGCAAAATATTACATTCTTATTCAATGCAGTATCATTATTTGATTCAAATAACACACATTCAGCACATTTTGTCCAAATTTCCAGCAATTTGGATGACAGTTTATCCAATTGTCCAGTTGTGCAACTGCTGACAGTAAATATTCAAAGCCGTTCGTGTGAACACAGGCAGGGAGATGCATTCTCCATTTTGTCGATAGCAGTGTTGATAATGTTCTGCTTCAGACTTCAACCAGTCGCTTCTCGAGTTTATTCCTAAATAGCGTCGCATAAAGTCGCTGCTGCATAACACTGCAAACCTTGTCGAATGGACCATGATCAGGGCTGTTACAGGCTACATACCTGGAGTGATAAAATTTACTGATGTTTTTTCTTTATTCTAACTCATGTTGGATTTGTTCTGTTTCCCCAGGTAATGCAGAAACAGACGTTAGGTGAGCTAAAAACAGAATTTTGTAGGGGCCATGGTGTTTACAAGTCCCTGAAGTATAGTGACTGTGGGCCTTCAAATGGCTGAGAAAACTTGAGAGGAGCCAATTATACATAATTGGGATATTTTGGCGCTAAGCCAAAAACTAAGTAAAAATCGGAAAATCCACATCACTGACAAATATACCACTGCAGCTAGAATGGCAACAAAATATGGCTTGTGTGACTGAAATTACCGAAGTTTACTTCCGCGGACGCAGCTAAACTGTAGCAACGTTGTAAACTGGGCCTGCTATGCTTACGTGCATGTTGCCACTGACATCTGTCAGCATCTTCTACACAAAAATAACTCGGACAACTTACAGAGTACATCTATTGAGACCTGCTTCAAGTTTGCAAGCCAAAAATAACACACCATCAACCGAACTATTATTACTTTTAGAATAACAACAAAACAGCGGCAACATCTGTCTCCAGTCCATCTGAACACTGTTTAGTCTTCAACTGTCTACTAAAATACTGTTAAACTGTGACACACAGAGCAAGCAGCAGTCCAGCTGCCACAGTCTCAGTTCGCTAACTTACTCAACTACCGGCAGGCGCATCTAAACTATAAACTGCTTGCAAATGCATTTTTTCAGCCACAATGTCGCCAAACCGATGTCAACTGTGGCTCTGACCCAGTCCCAGCAGCACTCCCGACATTCCATAGATGGATTTAGAAAAAAGTTCCCGGAAAGCAATGAAAATGTAACAATAAAAGGGAAAGGCAGGCAAAAAGAAGGGGTAGGGATGGCTCAAGCAGGGAGATGTCCCCGAAACTACACCATGTCTCAAAAACTGTGCCACTTTTACTTTTTGAATAACTCTGTGAAACACTGGCCAATTTTGATAATTTTTGGCACGCAGAATTAAGAAACAACTTGACGCAAGCGACTATAGTTTCGACCACCTTACCTTAATACTGTCGCTACACTACCTTGTGAAATTCAGAAGTCGTAGTTTGGCCGTTTACAACAATGAATTCGTACTGGGTAGCGCATGCATCGGCACAGAAATGATTAACTGAATAGCAACAAACACTAGTGAGTGAGTGAGTGAGTAGGGTTTTACGTCCCGCCCGACACAGTATAAGTCATTTCGGAGATGGCCTTTCCAGGCAATGCACGAGTAACAGATATTATTTCTCCAAAAAATCACATGCATCACACCACATCATGTTTATTACAGCATCTGCTCAAAATGTCTTACTCCAGCACAAACGCCAGTGGTGGACGTCAATGCCACTCGCCAACAGCGCATTCAGTAACCACTGACCCAGAGTGGCTCACTCGCTGTTGATGCATTATTTCACTTCATCGATGTACGATCTTAAAACCAATACGATTTACACATTTTCAATGATTTTGTGGTTTTAGTGATTTTCTGAGCTGATGCATGCACTATGCAGTATGAATTCATTGCTGTAAACAGACAAATTGCGACTTATGCATTTTACCAGGTAGTGTACCGACAGTATTAAAGTGAGGTGGCCAAAATTAAAGTCATTTATGTTAAGTTGTTACAAGATTCTGCGTGCCAAAAATTATTAAAATCGGCAAATGTTTCACAAAGTTATTCAAAAAATATAAGTGGCAGTTTTTTTTTTGAGACACGGTGTATATACAGTATAATTATATCAACAGATGAAACCAAAGAAAACAAGTGCAGCATCAACCATTATTGATCATCAAGCAGACTAAATCTATAAAACCAGCTGTGGCATAATATACACTAGACAACTTGCAAAGGGGCAAATACCATCATATTCCATTACACTGATTTCTCTCTAACTTCCCCATGACGCAAGAAACACGGAAGCTAGCGATCTGTCACAGGGAAGTAATCAACTTGTTCTGGAGATTTTGTGGACATCCGTCATATCACCAGAAAGTTGCGGGAATTCAAACGGATGTAACAGAGAAATCGACACAAACGGAATCAAAGCTGAACCAAACAAGACTGCTCTCTGCTGTAAACAAAGACGAGACAGGATGCAATTAGGCACACCAAGCTAACAACAATGTTGTAGTACGGGGTCAGTAGGGCCAGACTGATGGCACATGTAAATACTAAGAACAGCGTGGACCTAAGCGACATATTTCCTGGGTGACAGGAGCCTGTGTAAAGGGACTCGTTACAAGACACAGCAACCTTGTGAACATTTACACTAATGCACTGATTTTCTGCACAAATGCCAAGCAGCTTTTGCACGCAGCCATCATAACAGGCAGCATTACATGTCCTGGTCAATCACAAAAGCTCTTAATTTGAAAACAAAAAGACAAGAAAAACTGAAATTGGCACGAATGTTCCCCAGGCAGCAATAGCCAGTATGACAATTTTCAGTTTTAAAAATTAAGCCAGGGTTAGGATTACACGGCTCTACGTGGACAAAAACAACATGTCTGCACTAAGCTGATGCATTTTTCAAGTCTAGCAACAGAGTTCCCACTCTTTTACTAACAAAAATATCCAGCACTTTTCCAAGACTTTAAAGGACCCCATGAGAAATTCTCCAGGACCTTTTCGTAGCCACGAATGTTTAAATATAACAAAAAAACATCATTTACTTACAATATTCAGAGCATAGTCCTTTGCAGAAACTTCACCAAAGCAGGAAAATGTTGACATGAGCTGCTTTCAACACAAACTGGATGATATACTATTGCTGCTTGTTTTCCATTTGAGCCTACGAAAAAATGTGTGATTTTCAAAGGTATTTTTCCACGACTTTCCAGGTCCCGGAATTTTCAAGACAAAAAATCCAGGACTTTCCAGGTGTGGGAACCCTGTAACGATGTCTAAGCCTAACTCTGAATAATGCCAACGAACACGCTAACAACCAAATGAAGCATGCAACCAAACACATAGCCAACAAATAATTGCTAAAAGGTTGCATAATTACGACAACAACAGGTTTCTCCACTAAATTCATCCACTGTGTTAAGATTCTGAAAGCAGAGAAGTAATAATTAGAGCTGCCAAATTAATGCATTAATGCTTTAACAAATTAACGCACTTGAAAAAATTTCTGAAGGTTAAAAAAATTAATGCACATGCGTAAATTTATTTAATTTACTAAATTCTGTGAAGCAAAAGCTACAATATTCCATTAAATTGCGATTATTTGACAATTGAATGAATTCAAGTAACTAAACTGAAGTTGCCATTCCATCACTAGTGTAAATTAATATTATATAG
>Ga0209671_1002934_pt1 | contig 16076 bp, 13 predicted proteins | sample WorMetHERISLAND2_2_FD_187401 | JGI IMG/M metagenome (GOLD analysis project Ga0209671, IMG submission 187401) | Marine gutless worms symbiont microbial communities from Max Planck institute for Marine Microbiology, Germany - Olavius geniculatus... | ecosystem: Host-associated > Annelida >...
AGCCAATTTTGTCCCAAAATTTGTTGCCATGGCAACGGGGGTTGGCAGGGGAAAAATTTTAATGACACCATCGGATAGCGCGGGCCCGAAAATAGGAGGGTAGGTGCAAAGAGCGTGCAATTTTCTTTTAAGGGGGCCGAGTTATCGCCCATTTTGTCCCAAATTTCGTTGCCATGGTGCCCAATTCAATGACCTTGAACGCCAAAATAGGCGGTTTTATGGATGTTTTGGCGATTTCGGACTGCGAGACACATTGAAAGAGTGAATTGCACCGAGACCAACTGAGATAAACAATAAAACATGGGGAAGCTGCAAATGAAATTTTTAGCATTGAATGTAGATTTCGATGGTCCAAGTCTTGATTTCATAGGTTTAAGGAAACCTGCGCGTGAGGGCATCAAAGAGTCGTGCCCCCCGTAAAAGTCGATCGTGACGCTTATATTGGACTTTATTTTTTTTAGCATTCATTGTCATTTCCTGTTTTATCCACGGACACAGCGTACAGAGCGCATTAGAGATTACTTTTAGGCCTTGTGTGCTGTGATAATGCGCTATATACATGTAAATGTTCTATTAATAATGATAATAATAATAAAAGTCGTTATTGTACCGTTCTTGGCCAGTCTTTCGTGAAAACTGTTGCAGATAGGCATGGGAATGCTGCCTATCACAACAAGCACTAGTGACGAGCGTTTTAGTTGTATCAACATTGATGACTTTGAAAGACCCTGAACTTCCAAAATAAGGGTTTTTTTATTGATTTTTGCGATCTCCAGCTGCAGCGCACACTCAAGAATGAACTGTGACCAAATGGCTGGAGATAGACTGACAGTTTGTGAACAGGAATAGGCTTTTATGCATCTCGTGAGTATTAGCTCAAATTTCTTGTTGTCAGGGGCGAAACATCCAGTTAAGGAGAGAAACATCCAGGCCAGGGGCGAAACGTTCAAAGGCTAAAATTGCTGAGGGTGAAACGTTCAGGTTGCGAAATGTCCTGAGAGCGAAGTGTCTTGAGTACGAAACGTCTTGAGGGTGAAACGTCCAGGCTAGGGGCGAAACGTCCGTAATTCATCTTCTGCATCAAATCTTTGTCTTTGTGAAGTTAGTCTTTGACAACAGTACTGTTTGGAATACGCTACACGTTGTAAGTAACAGTATCAGTGAAGTCACATGCTGCTTTTGATTTGCTGATGTCTGCAGCTCAGATGTCGCATCTGTCGTGTTTGATGTGTGACCTAGGTTTAGAAGACGAGTTGTTCGACACTTGCCTGCTCGAAGGCAACTATTCTGATGATCTAACAGTAACCACTCACAAACCATACCATTGTGATGTCTGCGGACGCGCATTCCGACACGACAGCAGTCTAGTCACACACAGCCGTCTGCATGCAGGAGGGAGACTTTACAGTTGCAAGAACTGCGGACAGGCATACTATTGGTTCACTCATCTACATGCACACAGACGCCGCATGCACCACTTCTTGTTTGACTTTATGTAAACGAGTGACAGTGCGAGGGTAACGGGAACTTTCGTTCCAACGTACTTTCGCTTTCCATACATGGAACTTTCGCTCCATGGTACTTTCGTTCCATATCGTAGCTTATAACAGTTACTGTCTACTACACAGTTACTGTTCAGTTACTGTTATGTTTGTTCATCGCAAGTTTCATCTTAAGTTTACGGTCGACTTGATCTTGTCTTTTTCTGGCGTTGACTGCTGTAAATTGTATGTTTTTATGTTCTTCGGTTGACTTGGGACTATTTGTTTTCAACTGCAGTAGGCCCTTCTGTTGTAAATCTAGAATGTTGTTTGGCATTTTGACCACTGATTTTAAACCGAGTTTATGTTGATTTTATTTTGTAATTGTATAGGCAATGTACATTAGTGTAACCGTTTGTGCTGGGTTGACCAATCCTCCAAAAAACTGCATATGTTTGGAAATTTGATAGCTTTCATGGGAAAGTCAGAAATTGTGAGAAGTCAGGGAATGATGGGGTAAAAGTTGTTGGGGAGGAGAGTTTTGTATTGATTCTACATTTGGGGTAGCAGAGCCTGATGTTTGGTAGCATAGTAGTAGCAGAATATTTGTGTGCTGTTTTGCAGTTTTTCATGAGAATTAAAAAAAATTAGGCCACTCTGCCTTTTTTGTTTCTCGCAGTGACTGATTTTTGTCAATTCCTGGTATTCTGTTTGTTAAGAAAATTCAGGATTTTTGGCTTATTTTTAGTATGAATTCATCTATACCAAACGTTCGGTTATTATGATGGTCAGTTTAAACAGTGTTCAGTTGTTCAACAAAAATGTATTAAGTCATCTATTTTGAAATGTAATTCTGGTACATAAATCATCATTAAAAACATTGTCTTGATAAGTTATTGTCAGGTTGCTTTGGATATTGTTCAGTGCAGTTCGTATCGCCCACTGATATGTGTGTATGACACTGGCAAGAATAAGCTTGATATCTGTATTTTCGCTGTTCGTTCGTCGCGTAATGTATTTATTTGTCACGGAGACCGTCGACTTAGTCGTCAGTCGTTGTACATAGCAACTCTGCCTTAGTATGGCAGGAGTTTGTCTAGTAGTGTGGTTGCATATCACTGTCGTCGTATATGTAGCTGTGTCTGTCTCTGTGTGACTATAGTAAATGCTTCTCCGTTATGTGACGGTATTGCCTACACCTGTCAGTAGATGCTAACCAATCAGAGTTTGTGTCTTGGTCTGAGCGCCACGTTAATCAAGATGTAAGTTGAATCCTGTGCTAGCTATTGGTTAGACCAAGCGTCAATTAGGTCATCATTCAGTGAGGCGCGTAAACCAGCTGTTTGAAGGCACTTGTTGTTCTGAGATAGACCTGAACGGTCGATGTGCAGTCCTTGTGTGTGGCATACGAAAATGCCAAGGTTGTATAGCCTTTGATTTGGCTTTTGTGATTATGTTAGGGTGCCTTGTGTAGCCCCTAGACATAGATTTGAGTAGATTGGGAGGCCCGAGTGGATCCCAGGAGAGCGCTAGTAAAAGGGTGCTTTTTGTAGGCTCTATAGCGTATAACGAGGGAAGGAGACTTCTGTGTGTGGACTCAAGAGTCTGAGAGCTATTTGAAATAGCCAGTATTTAGCCCCTTTTGTGTGGCTTATTTGTATGCAGATTATTTAGGATTGTTTTCCTGTGATATTTGATGATATTGTATGATTCATCACTGTAACTTGATTATTTGATGTGAAAGCTATAATATTGATTGTCGAGCAGTGAAACTGAACAGTCTGGTGATTGGCTGAGACAGTTGACTTGCAGCAACGTCTGCTAGCATATTGAACTGTATATGATTGTGTTATTTTTCTTGCTTTGATTTTGCACTACAGTTTGATGTTGCACGCTTGTATATAATCGCTTATTAAATCATATTGCCATTTCATTTATAAATTTTGTGTCTGTTTACTTGAGCATTAGGCCTAAGTTAACTATAAGTTTAGTCTAGCGTAGGCCTAAGTTCAACTCCCATAAGACAGCCTCACAGTCATCCACTTTGAAATGTAATTCTGGTACATAAATCATCGTTGAAAACTGAACAGTATCCTTTCGTGTGAGAAATTCCATCACAGTAGGCTTCAAAATGAATGGTTTGACGGCCACTAACATCACTGCTCTCCACTGGCCAGTACCGAGTGAGCAAAATTTCACAGAAATTCGTCAGTACGGGTTAATATCTGTTGCCTGGCTGAGAATTTTACGGTTTGCAGGAAACCGTGGTTTTCTTAATTACTGTTTCCACCACTGTGGTGTGCAACGGTTTCAGATGTGCTGGTGTGGCATTAAGGGATCACTTGTGATTTTGCCCATTGTCGTCACTTGCTCATCTAAGTCAGATGTGTTTGTTGGCAGTTCTTCGTTTTCGTGTTTGAAAGTTTGAGTAAAATGTAAGTAAAATGTGTCTCTGACTCTGACGACGTATTTGTGTTTATTTTTTTTAATGCAAAATCGTTCTAGTGCAAGCAATTTCGCATATACCTATCCATTTTCCATGGTGTGGTCTGTCATCTGTCTGTCTGTCGTCTGTCACATTCATGTTAAACCGCTCGACGGATTTAGATGCTATTCAACAGACTCTGTAAGGTGGGTCCACTGACACAGTGCGTTAGATGGGGTCCCAGAGGAGATTTGCTTTTCGCAAAATTACTTTCGTTCTTGACACTCAGCACAAGCGCTTTAGAAGAAGAAGAATGTATAAAAATGTATAACATCTGTACTAAGCACAAGGACTTTTTAAGTAAAATATTTTTCACAATGCAACCAGTGGCGTCGTAGGGGTGGGGCCGTAAGTGTAGAATGTAAATTATTAATGCTAATTAATAATATGCTGATCAGTTGAAATTAAAAAAACATCGCTTTAAATTAATTTTAGTAAAAAATATGTTTTGCGAACGGCAGTATGACGTCACAAACTACGCTTTAATTAGGACCGACAGCGCGTTGGCTACTGCAGCGTGCGAAACTAGCGTGTCGCCGTAGCGTAAATGCAGCGCACGCTCTGCGCCGGGCGGCCGGGAATTCGCTTGCATTCCGGAACCAGAAATCGGACGCTGTAGGCGATTGGTGCAACGGAAAGGGCATACAGTCAGCCTACTTCCGGTATGATGACGACATATCGCAATGCAAGGTCATCCAAGGTCGATGATTTTTGTCTCGTTCGAAACAGTTTATGCGACTTTCTGTTAGTGCTCAATGGCAACTTTAGCCACGTCTCTCGCCGTTTCTGAATTACAGCGACTTATAGTTTGAAACTTTGCGTGAAAAATTGCCGTCAAACCGCTGCACACAAAAACATGGTTAGGTCTACTATTGACGGCCTATAGGAACTCGTATTCGCTTTTCTAACAGTAGGCCTACGTACCATCGCTGACTCTCTACGACACGATTAGCATTATAGCATAGCAGAGTGCGTAGGCTAAATGGCAATTCAAGGTCATCCGAAGTCAATGATTTTCATCTCATCTGAAAAGACTTACCGGTATGCGACTTCCTATTCGTCATAGCCTAGGCTTTATGTAACAACTTGGGCCTTTGACTCTCACCGTTTTTACAAAGCCAGTTATTATTTAAAAACGCACATTTTCTTACCACCACTCTTCAACCTCAGATTTGAAAACGTGACCCTTGCATTTCATAGTCGAAATTTTGTATGCCTGGGTTTATGACAAAGGGCTAATCATTCGTGTAAAAAGTTTTGCTGTAAAACCTATCGTTTAGCCACAATACATCTGTCACAAACGACAGACAGACAAACGACAGACACCTCGTAGGCTAAGGCCTACAGCTTAACGGTCTAGGCCTATTTCGAGAATATTATATTGTCGAGATACAAACTCTGCATGGGTGTCATCAAATCAACGGCGGCGGAACCGAGGAGAAGATAGTTGTTGAGAAGTCAAACTCAAGGACGGGGATATACTGTGGTATCGTATCGTATCGCATTTAAATATAAATTGAAGGTCATAGTCATTGCACTGGAGTAAAAGTTGACTTGCGATGGAAATTAATAATTCAGCCGGTTTCAATCACTCATCTACTTTTTCCGCGGTTCACTAATTTCTGTTTGTTTCCGTTTCCGTTATCAAGTGGAGAATTATTTGGATTTTTTGTCGTAGCTGTGGTAACAATTGATATGGATGACTGGAAGCCGACAGCTCGCACTTCAGTAAAACTGCAGTGAAACCCTAACATGTTTGTATCTCTCTCGTGACTACCGAATTTAATGAATTCGCAGAATTCATAACCACTAGCGAAGGTCCGCTCGGTTAGCCGGCAACTTTACCCCCTCCCCCTCCCCTCAAGCTGCTCGTGAGGAGAGGTGGGGGCGCACGTACATAAGGCCCAAGGACTCAAACGCCGCCGTCAGGGTCCGCAACCATGTAACACAGAAGGCGCCAAAGGGGTATAATAGATGAAGAAATCTCGAGTGGCGGAATTTCCGCCGCGTTATGTGCCGTCCCGGAAACCAAGTATGTGTCTGTGTCTGTTGAGGCGCTCCATAAATAGCTCTATTGAAGCAGCTGTGACGATAGCCCTTGCGCAGTCTATTGGTAGCGTGCGCATCAACTGCACAAAAGGTCTTGGGTTCGAGTCCTCGTGCGTGCAAACATTTTGCAACTTTTTTCTTTGCTGTTGTAATTAAAACAAATGATAAAATTGAACAGTACGTCCGTTGCTGGAAAGATCTCCATCGACAAACTGCAGATACTGAATAAGCAGCATATAAAGAACGAAGGAAATCTTTATTGTCCCGCAGATAAATTTTTCATAATAGTGTTTTTCTAACATTTGCTGCAGTTTTTGAGTTGCAAAAACAGCGATTATTGCCAACGGACCTATAGTTTTATTTAACCAACGTTATTTCGTAATAATGTATTCGTATTCTGCAACTTATTCAGTTTTAAAGCAATTTAGGTGAATGATTTTGGCGCGATTTGCTTCAACATTGTACTTTGTTTGTTTCCAATATGAATAATTATAGCAGTAGATAATATATAGAACAATATATAGAATATCGACAAAAGCGACAATATATACAGGGTGGTCCAAAAAAATGGACCCCCAGTTTTATGTTTGAGATAACTTCAGTAATTCAGCACCGATTTTAACCATTCTTTCACTGTTACAAGCAGAAATTTATGGCGCGTAAACGTGAAGTTCTTCCACCCACCGCACTTTTATTGTGTGACCACATTACCTAGCAAAACAAACACTGTTAAAGCTGCAGTGGTCTCAGAGAACAGGTAACACATAAAGATATCAATTTCGTAGCATAAAGTAGCTAATCTTACTTACTTATGCGCAGTAGTGTCTTATGACGTCATTGTTACGTCATATTGTGTTTATTTACTTTGTTTACCAGTAATAATTTTTAGAATAAATCGTTTGATATGGGCAGAATAACAAAGGATGATCGCTGTTTGAACACCGATATTAGCAGTAGTGTTAATTTGCATAAATCTTTATTACCCCTGAAATTAAGCATTTGCCTGCACTCCCATGTGCCCGAGTTCACTGAACTCAAAAACTCACTGCCAAAAAGTCCAGATTTAAATTCTGCGAATTATTCAGTGTGGGGGCATTGCAACAGATAGCATGGTCACAAAATTTCAGCAACTGACCAGCTAAAACATATGCTAATCGAATGCAGGTGATTCTGAACACATTGACTCCAGCGATCAATCAGCTGCCTAAAAGAACTGATGACGGTTATGAATGCAAAAGCTGGGCAATTACCTATGTTTCATCTAAACTCAATGTATGTGTTAACGATTGTTGATATTTCACTGTATGCAAAATGAAAATCAACTTAAATTCATGTGTTACTGCCAATTTAGCATGATTCTAGGGGTAGGACAAATAAATTTGTGTACATCAAGCAAAGAATATTTAAATGCTGAAACATGCAAGTTGTACACTTTTCCTGTACACAATTTTGAAACTTTTGGCATATTACGCACCTTTCCATCAACAAACATTGCTAAGTTATAAAAGCTTAAATATCCATGTAAAATCCATATGTTACAGTCAAATTTAGCAGAATTTCGGGGATGACGAATATTTATGCAAATCAGTAAAGAATATTTAAATGCTTTACTATGCAAATTTGTCATTTATTCTTTGCAGTATTCTGAAACTTTTGACGTATCACACGTCTTTCCACCACTAACCATCGTTGAGTTATCAACGCTGAAACAGGTCCGGTTTTTTTGGCCCACCCTGTATGTACTTATCTGCAACCGTTTTCACGCTACGTGAGATAATTGCGGTAAAATAACTACTTTTTAGGGGAGTAGCTGTCTTTGACGCCCACCTGCGCCGGCCTCCTTGAACCTTGGGGGTCGGGACTTGAACTGCTAAAATTTATGTTGAATGCTAAAAATTTCATACGCAGGTTGTCTTGGTCTATCTCCAGCCATTTCATCGCAATTCAGTGTTGAAAAGTGCGCTGCATCCAAAATTGCGAAAAATTTACTAAAAACCTTTTATGAGGGGTTCAAGGTCGTTCAAGGTCATCGATGTTGATAAATCCAAAAAGCCTGTTACCAGTGCTTTTTATGATAAGCAGCAGGTATGTACCTATCTGCCACCATTTTCACATTATTCGAGGCAATAACGGCAAAATGACGTCTTTTTAGGGGGGTACTCCTCTTTGACGCCCTCGTTTGAGGGAAACCTTTGCACCCAGTGGCATAAAATTTTGTCGCGATAAAATAGAGACTTTGGGGCAGCCCACAGTGAAGATTTTGTGATTCTAGCTTGCACCATTTTGATACAGATCACGAGTGTGACAGACAAACAGACGGACAGATGCCCAGATGATGGCAAAGACGTGCGAAGCATTTTGCTTTCGCGCGTAAAAACCGGCAAAAGCATAACCTCCTTGGCGGAGGTAATTAACTGCATGCAAGAATTAATCTGGTGCATATTATACAGGTGAAAGCTATGTAGAGGTGAAGGTTGAGGCTGATTGTAATGATATCACTGAGCAAGCACATGATGAACAGCCAAGACCGTATTCATGTAAAGTGTATCAAACGGTTTATGAAGAAACATCATTTGAATCGTCATGAACAACTACATGCTGCCAATCAGATGTACACATGCACTCAGTGTTGGAAGCAGTTTGCTACTCAGCGTTACTTGAGTCGACACATGAATGTTCACAGCAGTAAATACAAGTGCACAGAATGTGGAAAGTGTTTCAGCAAAAATCACAATCTAACAGAACACATGCAAATTCATTCTGGAGAGAAATTGTTTGAATGCACTGTTTGTGGCAAACAATTTACAAAGAAATGTAATCTTGTTAGCCACAGCAAAATTCACCGTGGAGAGAAACCATACAAATGTACTGAGTGTGACAAGGCATTTCGCCAGTCTGGACCTCTACATGCTCACATGGGAGTCCACACGGGAGACAAACCATACAAGTGTTCACAGTGTGATGCCAGCTTTTGCCAGTCCAGCACCCTACAGAGACACACAAACATCATGTACACAGCAACAGAAGACCTCATGACTGTCGTTTCTGTGGGAAGATGTTTAAAAGTAGCAGTCATCTGAAGTCTCATGTTCGTACTCACACTGTTGCAAAGCCGTTCTCATTTAGACACTGCTCTGTCTGTTTCACATGGTGTGACCAACTCAAGGCACATCTGCTAAAGTCACACAATGAAGGTACTTGGTTCACATGTCACATCTGTGAGAAGAAATTCAGCTACAGTGGTAGCCTTAAGAATCATCTAATTCGTCATGAAGGTGTGAAGCCGTATGTTTGCAGCGACTGTCCAAAGTGTTTCTACACAGCCAGTGAAGTTAGATCTCATCAGCTGATGCACTCGGATTTTAAGCATTTCTGCTGTGGCTCATGTGGTGAATTTTACAAGTCGAAAGCGTATGTTGTACACCATTTCAAGAGATGTTTGATTAAACTGGGATTTGTCAATCCATTTCTCTAAGTGAGAGACAGACAGAGGATTGAATATCTGTACAGATGTTACTGGTAGAACTGTTGCAGTCAACACCACTTCTAGCATCTTGTGCGTTCATCTTTGATGTTACTTAGAACATGATGCCCTTCCTAGTGTTGATGATAGTGATCAATCTGCATGATTCTGTGCTTATTTTACTTCAAAACTTAGTGCGTTTTATTGGCTAAACCACTAAAAAGCCACCAAAAATTTATCCAGTTTCAGTTTCTTGTTCCATCAGTGGTGCAAATTTTATTGCATGGTTTAGCTTGTGAAACATCTAAACCGATGACCATGCAAATTTTTGGATATTCTATGTTCTGGTGAGCAAGGTGTTTGTCAACCAAAAGACTTTTTCAGCTACAAAAGGTGTAACTGTAAGTGGGGCTTTTTGAAAACCCAAACACCAACAAAAACCCACAAACTTAATAAACTCCCCCAAGTCAATAAAACCTGCTGGGTTTGGCTTTTCAAAAGCAGTTTTCAACCCTAACAGTTTTTATGTTAAAGACTTGAACACAGTGTTCAACATGATCACTTTCCACTGGAATGATTGAGGCTGATATCGTGAATCGTTTGATCTATGCGAGGCTTGCATGTTCATTCCACCTTTAATGCTCCACTCAGATATCTACGGTAATCAACTTCAAGCCACCGGTGTGTTCCTACCTGAAATCTAGGCTGTAGAATATTTTCCCCTTCACATATTGCTGCGGACGTTTCCTCAACCGGTCTCTGCGACACCTGGATATTTTTTATCCCATTTTGTTGTAATTTACCTGTTCGTTGTGTTAACATTAGCGACAGTAATAATCAACCTTGTAACATTTGATTAATTACAATCTTAGGTATGACAGGATTTTTGCAGGTGTGTGTATATTCGTGTCATTTTGCTGTTAATCAGTGCAGTAAATTAAACGATCAGAAAAAAATAAAATTAATAAGAAATTTTTGGACTAAAAAAGCATTTTTCTGACAAAAACAATTAAACGTTTGCAAACGTGAATTAAAACATTGCTTCGTTTTTTGCTTGTCTTGACGTATTGACTTTAATAGAAGTCGAATTACTGTGTAGTAGCAATAGGCTGTTACCGTATGGTGCTGTTTTGGTTTTTTTTTGCTTTCTGCAGTCTGCATTTGGTGATTCAGCGCATTGCAGCAGAATACGTCTTGAGTTTGTGCACTCTCATTTGCTTGTGAATATCGAGTGCTTCATTTTTGTAATAAATATTCTTAGTTTTTGTTAGGCTAGTACTACCAGCGCAGGAATGTTGCTGTACAGCTGTAGCCTATAATAACGCTGTGTTTGATTACAGTTTTAGCTATGACAGGATTTTTGCAGGTGTATGTATATATGTGTTATTTCGCTGTTTCGGTAGGACTAAAAAGCGTTTTTATGAAAAAAGGAAAACATTTGTGAACGTGGTGTCAAATGTCTGCACATTTATTTTCAAGTAACTTACATTAACCCTGTGATAAAAAAATTTAACATTCGCTTGGAACGGTTTCCTTGCAAATTCAATTCCTTGCAAAGTGAGGTGACCCATTTTACCACTTTGCTCTTCTGTTATGCTCTAGCAAAAACGACGACTGTCATTGCTTGGAAATATATATATCAATCTGTATTTAGTTGTATTCAGTGGCGGTTCTAGCTCGCCATATCTGGGGGGCACGGCCCCATGGCGAGCGTGGTAATTAGTCTAAGAGCTTTTTTCATGTCTCTCAACAGTTTAAGTGTTGGAGTTATTTAAAAATGTACGTACTTACATACCTATATTTGTTGTTAGTGAGCCAGTTAAATAGTTTCTCAGCTTAAGAGCTGATATGATCTTTCCAGGTCTTGTCAAGTCTGTATAGCCTATAACACATTTAACAATCCTTTGCATTGCATTGCATAAATGGACCACCTGAAAATCTTAAAAGAATAAAGCACTAATTCTAAAAATTACCCAAATTTCAAATCTTTTCCAATTTTACTTTAGTTAAAAGGGTTATTTAGGTATGCTGGTTATATGCGAATATGCGATTGCATCATATTTTGTCAAAATCCGCATATCCCATATTTTCTGCATATCAGCTCTAATGGCATTTTTAAAATCGCATATGCGAAAATTATGCCGCATATCTAAAAATTCGCATATATTTGCACATTTCCGCATATGTGATCGCATTTTTTTCAGCATTTTTCTTGTTTAATGTTGTTTTAAGACCTTTAAATATTTTTGGCAATAAACGATTACCCGTATTTACAACTAGACGTTGAATAAATTAAGTCGGAAATGTCAAAACTGTGCAGAATAGGCCTATTAATGATCAAGATTATGATTCTCCGTCACTCGAAGTTGCATATGCTGGAAATATGCGGAAAAGTATGCCGCATATATGCGGCATACCGGTATGCAGCATATGTGCCACGTATATGCACCACATATATTTCGTCAAATTCCGCACATTTTCCCGCATATTTTGCCTCAAAAAGTTCCGCATATTTTAAGAAAATTCTCCGCTATAAACCAGCATCTCTAGTTATTTTGTTTGCTTAGGCCTATACTTAGGCCTACTACTCGTAGGATAGGCCTAATAGCACCAAAACTGTAATTGTGAATTTTTAGCCGACCGTACTTAAGTTACAGTTGATCTAGTGGTATGGTTGATGTCTGTTCCTCTTGTCTGTCTGCCTGTCGTCATTGCCTGTCACGGATATATTGTGGCTAGATGGTAAGTCGTAGGTGGGTCGGGGGTCGGCGATGGTACCATCGGATAGGACGGTGGCGACTTGTAACCATGTCTCGATCTGCAGCGGTTTGGCCGCATTTTTTAATCAAAAGTTTAAAGCTATAAGTAACTTTTTGTGCTCTCGGAAATGGTAAGGAGTAGGACCAAGGTTCAATTACAAATAGGAAGAGACATACGCCCTTTCAGATTACACGAAAAGCATCGACATTGGACGACATATTGAAGGTCGATCACTGCAGTGACACCCAGTTCGGTCGGCTATCCTAGTGACAGCTGGGCTTCCTGTTGGCAGAGTTGGACTAGAGTCCCTCCAGGTTCTCGCTATAACGTAGCCCTGACAGTGAGCGATAACTGCTGTCCAGTCCACTTCCTGTTAGCCTATCACTATAGCTCTAATTTTGCATCATCCGTCCGTTGTAGGCCTATGTCATCTCATAGCGTGTTTTGACATGTCCAGTAAACGTAAAATTACAGCGCTACTTAACTAAAGCCTCAAGCTACAAAAGTGCTCTTGGTTATCGTCCTCACCTACTTCCATACAACTGCATTATTTTCTGCCTCGGTGTTTCCGTCACTACCGCGATTTAGACTGATCTGTTTACGCGTTTGTTTACATTTGTAGTCGGGACGTTATTTTGTAGTGAAAAGTTACTCTGTTTGCACGTTAATGCGAAATTAACGGCATAAATAGTTGGGACAAGGAACGAGTTGGATGTTGGCGAAGATGAGCGCTATTGTGGGCGTGGTCGTCGACAACTTTGCGTTGTCTCTAACTTCGGTCGTTGTTCTGTTGGTTTCGATCTTCGTAACCGTATTCCTGTGGGTGAGAAAATCGCCGACGAATGCAGTCGAAACCATTGCAGACAACTTACTCGCAGACGACATTTTGCCGCGCGCGAAGAAGACTGTCAAATCAAAACCAAAGAAAACCAAATCGGAAAAGGTATTGTATCGTACTAGGAGTTGACTAATTGAGTTCGATAACGTGACATCTCACGTTTGCCGCCAGCCACACCCACTTTCGGCATAGAAATGGAATTTTCCCAATAAAAACGTCTATATTGCACACCTGCACCCAAAAATTTTGGTTCTTCCCATTACTTAAGCATGACATACACGAAAAAAATAAACAAACTGTTGAACATCTATTACACTAGCATTAACGTTTACATTAAATTGTATAACCGGTCATCAAAAGGTAAATAATATTATTTCATCAGATGTTATCTAAAAAACATGCATAACGAAAGTTATTCTACCGATACACACCAATGTCATATAGGTACATAGCCGTTTAAGCTATTCTAAACAATTACCCTATCAATTTTTACACACCTTTCAGATCGCTGATCCGAAGGTATCAGTTTTTGTCCAAAACTGTCAGATAGCCGATCTGAATCTGTCACTGTGCCTGTGCAAAAAATATTTGGGAGTGGTCACTAGTGCAAGGCCTATATACTTACGTAATACAGTAGGATTAATTATTATTATTTTATTAGGGTAGGGCTATGGTTAGTGTTATAGAGTTTATGGTTGGGCTTAGGTTTACGGTTATGGTTAGTGTATTTGATAGAGTTACGTGGTGATAGATGGACATCCATATTAAAGATGTAACACAGTGATTTTGAACCGGGGTTTCGCAGAACCCAAGGAACGGGTTCCGCGAGCATCTGCCAAATGTTCAGGTTGAAAAACACTGGTGTAACATTACTGTAGTTATGTGTTGGAGTCAACTGGTCCAAGTCTGCAAACTTGGCCAACTGCACATAACCCGTGATATGCTTTAGGGATTAAGGTTGTCAGTAAGCCAGCTGCCATAACGGCATGTGTCTCGCGGCGGTACGAGCATCGATAGGCGATCGTATCGTTGCAGACACATGCCGTCATGGCAACACGCCTTGCAGTGTTCAGATTGCTGATCTGAACGTATCAATTTTTGCACACTTTTCAGATCGCCAATCTGAAGGTATCATTTTTTGTCCAAGATTCTCAGATCGGCGATCTGAACGTATCACCGTGCAATTGAGTTTGCAGTATCGCGAAAGAGGGTGTAGCCCAGGCAGGGGGCAATGTCCTCTTCCAGGATGGAATTATTGTGTATTTATGTAATTATTATTAACAAATTTTGTTTTGAAAACTGGCATGCAAGATGGCTGTCTGTGATTTTCACAATTATCCAATCATAAATTTTGTGTCATTGCATAATTTTTCACTAATACTGAATATGTTTTTCATGGTTACTTGTCCAACTCTTTAGAAACACTCACTTCAGCAATGATAATTTTTAGCATAATTGAATGCTCCTCAATGTTACCCTTTTCCAAGATAGCACATTTATGCATTTGTTGTAATAAGTGGACATATGCAGACAGTTATATGAGCAATTGTGTCACATGCTGAATAACTTTGAATTTTTACCAACTTATTTTTTTTAGATATATTAACAAAATCAAGTTTCAGATGTTTAATTTTTTGCATAGTACTACGAATGTGGTCAGCCTAATGTTGGTGTGTTTATGTTGTATAACATTGCTGATGCGGTGTGTGTGGATATGGAGGCAAAGCAGGCAGTTGCGAATGGTCACGTGGTCAACATGTTGGACGTTTCAATGTCGAAGCTATCACAAAATGCATTGGTCAAACCTCGCACAGTTTCAATAGTTGAGAAGCAACAGAAACAACCTCAGGTCAGCTGATGGTGTTTATAAAATGTGTTACTGCGTAGAGGCTACATTTTCGAAACTTTCCTGACTCCTAAGACATTTTCCAAAAATCTTCTTACGTGAGATGATTTATGAATTTCTAAAAAGTTTTTTGTTTTAGATTTTTGACAGCTTTATTTGCGTTTCGAAGGAATTTTTCTTTTCTTGTTTCTGTAAACTAGTTCAACCAATCAGATGTGCTTATACAGATCATGTGACATAATTACCCCAGTTTCAAAACTTCTTTGGAAAACATCTTATCTTGACACGTTGATGGCTAATGCAACTTACACATTGCTTCGTTGTTTAAGTTGACCATACGCAACTTTGCTTTACTTACTCATTGTCGAGTTAACAGGAGTGCCACGTAAATAATGCGTGACGGCAAATGACGTTTAGAAAATGTGGTCCTAGTTTTTTGGGGCAATTGTGCTAATGGTTGAGCCTTGGGTTCTGTTGTATGTATTGTGGCTAAACAGTACATTTTACTGGAAAACTAACAAGTAGGTTGGGTATCCTGACATCTACTCTACCTACTAAGTCGAACTGCTTTACAAGCCTTTACCAGTAATATTTTGAAGGTGCAGCCGGAAGTTTATGTTTGCAAGTTATGTAAGCAGGTAAAAAATTATTTTCACATTTGCTGACTTTCAGATGCATGCAATACAGTCGGCCACTCCTAGCAACAGCTGGACTTCTTGTCTGGTGGTTCAACTATGTTTCTTTGCTAATGGACATAGCAACAGCAGTTAAACATCATGACTACCAGAGTGGTGCTTAACTGTTAGATCATTGCAGAATGATTTGCTCTTGTTATTCTTTAGTAACTGCTGGGTGATTTGTTCTTCAAGATCATTAATCTGTTGTGAAGTTTTCATTTTTAAAGCCTGTCTGACTATTTCCATGATACTTGTCAAGGACCAGAATAGCCAAACTATATTGTCAAGTAAAAACATTTTAGGCTAAGATTTTTTTTAGCTGATAATCCATGTTTATTTGTTACAGGTTGTGAAGCAGAAGGGAAACAAGAAAATGCCTAAGTTGTCACCAAAAGCTGACAAGTCTGAAAATGAAGGTTTTGCTAAATGCAGTTGGCTTTGCATTAGAGTTTTTTTAATGTATGTACTGTATTAAAT
>Ga0209671_1002935_pt1 | contig 16075 bp, 5 predicted proteins | sample WorMetHERISLAND2_2_FD_187401 | JGI IMG/M metagenome (GOLD analysis project Ga0209671, IMG submission 187401) | Marine gutless worms symbiont microbial communities from Max Planck institute for Marine Microbiology, Germany - Olavius geniculatus... | ecosystem: Host-associated > Annelida >...
ACTTTGAAATTTTCGTTACCATTGCGTTAAAGGGGGCATAAGGGAACCGCTGGCAAAGCGAAGATGGTGACGCCACCTGGCGAATAACATTGCCTTGGCGGAGGTACTTGCGGGCTATGACTGCTTTCTAGTTTGCCTATGTAATGTAATGTGGCTAAAAGTATTATGTATTTCTTATGTACTGGTAACTATGGTTGATATAGAGTTTCTTTGATTGATGTGTGTCTGTCTGGTGTCTTGTTAGTAATATCCAGTCGTTCTGTGGTTACATTAAGCAGTTGCCTGCACTTGAGCAGAACGTCGCTCGCAAGAAGCTGCACACCAAACGTGATAAAGATGGCGATGACATGTAATGCTCTTGCTTTCATTTAATCTACCGTTCATGTATTTTTTACTTTTTCATATTCTGAGTCATATTGCTTCATTTTCGTACGTTGTAATTATTTGATGGCTATAATTATTGCATACCTTTGAATGGCTGTTATTGCGATATGTTGGCTGGCATTTTTTCTTGGTTTTTTCAACTTTTCATTATCTAAGTTTTTGACTAACTGTAGGTTTGACTGATCCCTAATCGCTTTTGTATAATGTGTTTGACAGAACGTCTCGAAAGTCAACTGTTCATTGGATAAAATTATGCAATAAACAGGAAAAAATTATTCAGCAGTGTAAGTGTAGTTAGTGATGCTGATGTGTTGTGACGTGTTAGGCTGCTGGTCGAAGAGCTTCGCAAGACTCTGATTGCCGTGTGGCAAGGTGGCAAAACCGCCATATCGCCAGAGTCACTTTTTTCCGTCATCTGGAAAGTTGTTCCACGTTTCCGGTATGATGCTCTCATTGACTGCTTGTGATAAAACATTTGCACATTTTGATATTTATAAATAAGTAAGTGTACTTATAGCTGGCGCAGATTAGACGAAAAAGTTGCAGTGCAGTGCCTCAAGCTTTTTCAGTATTTATTAAAAATATTATTCCACATCCACACTCCGTCTGCTGTGAAACTTCTGTCACCTATCTGTGATTGTGTAATAGATGTTGATCATGCGCTGTGAGATTTTGCCGATCTTTTGGCCCGGTCCAAGGAGGAACTGGTTTGTTTTTGATGCTGATCTGGAGTTTTTGTGGATTCTGGATCATCCACTCGGGATTTTTTACCATTATGTAATAAAGTGTTGAGTGAAAATTTGTAGCATGGCTCAGAAACTTCTGAAAGGATTTTGATGAAACGCTCCGGAGACGTGGAGTGGCCGAGGGACTCAACTGTCGGATCTTAGCAGCAGTGCAGTTTCGGATCTGGATCCAAGGTTCCTGAATCCTCATCTGATTTACGCATGTAAATAAGTTTGTTGTGTTTGCCAGGTGGCAGCATTGTTCTTAGCAGAAGTTTGTGTTGCGCCAGCACTGATTTTCTGTTTGTATATGACGTTTAGCGGCTATCAGCAGCAAGATGCGCATGAGTTCATGCGCTACTTGCTCGATCGGTTGCACACGGAGTTGCTGACGTTACTTCCAACGGTGACAAACGACAGTCCGTTTGTCGGCTTGCCTCGTGGCAAAAGCACGATTGTCACTGCTATCTTTGGCGGCATTCTTCAGAATGAAGTCAACTGTCTCATCTGTGGCATGGAGTCGAAGAAGCACGATCCTTTTTTAGGTGACATATATTTAAAGAATTTTTGTATATTTTGTTTTTAAACTAAACATGACACGTTGTGGTAGTAGTGTAGCATCGTAGTGCAGAGACATTAGTGATATTGTGCAGAATGTAAATTGACAGTCAAGATGATGAATATCGTAAACAGAGAGTGGAAACCTTTGTAGGGAGCTGTGAACGATTGTTTTGAGAAGCTTTCATTCTGTCTTCAGTCTTGAGAAGTGCTGTCATAGTAGATCAAAGAAGAAAGCACAGTAGAGTACATTTTTTCTTATTTGATTACAGAATTGTAATAGTTAATAGAAAAAAATTTTTGTTTTTGGATCTAGTTTTAGGAACCACGCAGCAAGATTTTGATCTTTCTGACAATATAATCTACAAGATAGCTTCCTCAGCCATGTCTCCTAAAATTTTCTTCAAAATGTATTTATAGCCGGGTGATGTACATTGTAGATTACACCCAATCTCTTGTTAGCAAAGAGTTCTGAAAAATGATTTAGGATTCGTTTGGGATGTATTTAAAGGAGAATGTGTGCCTTTGCAAGGTAGCTGACAGTTAGGTATATTTCATGGCTTGTGCGTGATTGCTTTTCTGCAGTCTGCATGATAATAATTTGGAGCATTATGCTACTTGTCAGTCAGTAGTATTTCTTGCTTGGGTCCTTTTTATCTTAGTTGTGTTGTGGTAGATTTTAAAATTAATTTATCTTTTCAGTATCTTTTCAGAAGGCAATTAGCTTGTGTCTCGATGTAAACTTACATTGTGTTATTTTCATCGTAATTAATAAAATGAGTATCATGTATGCATCATTTGCTTCAGATCTCTCGCTAGACATACCCAGTCATTTTACTGCAAAAACTCCGGTGCCAAAGAATGGCGAAGAAGTCTGTCGTCTCTCAGGTGAATATGAGAGTTTCGCTCGGTGCTATTCTTAGTAGATTTTTGAATACCTGAAATTATTCATAGGCAGTTAAATTTTAAATTTCTGAAGAGCTTAGCAAATCATTGTACAAAAGGTGCTTCAGTGGTGCAGTGCCAAGACTGCAGCTAGCTTACATTATCTGTGAATGTACAGTGCAGCTGTTAAAAGTTTACAGCCATTGATGATTGTGGATGTGATGTAGTAATTGTAGCTGTGTACTAGAAGTTATGATGATGGGCACAAATTCCAAATTTACGGAAACGTTGAATTTTGGCCTTTGCTGTGAATTCCAGCATTTGCTGTGATTTCAGTGATTTGTCATGATTTTTTATGTGGTGCACTCAGTGTTAGATTCCACAAATCGTTTACGTTCAGAGGATTGAACTTGAATTGATTGAATCTTATAATTGGACCTTTACTTACTCAGTGGTTTGTAGTTGCTGATTCACTAATATCAGACTGATGAAGTGAGAGTGTTTTTTGGTGCGGCATTTTGTAAACACAGTTTGTAAACTGCATTCCCAGTCGTTTCATCACCGGTCGATTCATCAGAGGGGGGTCGTTTTAACACGGTCTATTCTTTCTGCAGACGGTTAATCACAGGTCAATTCATCGCAGGTCGATTCATTACAAAGTGCGAAAAACAATTGGTGTTTGGTGCAGCTCTAACCGGTTTCATCTATTGCAGTCATCCTCTGCAACTACCCATTCATTTGAATTTTTTTGACGATATGTTTCTCGAGTCATATAAATTTATTTGATTAAGATGATTTTAACATCATCCATTCAGGATTTGGCTGCTGCATCGTTTGTTGCGTACTTCGTTTGTTGCGTACTCGTGTGTGCGACTTTGATTTTTTTATGACGATTTTAATTCAACGTTAAGCTGGGACATTTTCTTGATAATAATCGCATATATAATTTCCTGACAATATTTTTAATTTTGTTTTTTTGGATTTGGCTGTTGCATTGTTTATAGCATATTTTGTTCATTCGTTGCGTACTCGATTATGCAGTTTTATTTTAGTAAAATGATTTAAACTTATCTTGGATTTTTTTTGATAACAATTACGTAGACATTTTTTCCTTTAGAATCGCATTTGTCGTATATTATACTGAATGATAAATTGAATACGATTACTGGTGTATAGGTAACAGTTTTTGTGATGAATCGACCGGTGATGAAACGACCAGCCACCATAAATTGATGCTGCATAAACTTACTAGTATGCCATGATTTTTTCTCACTTTTTCACCTGTATGGTTCCCTATGTCATAATGATTGGTTGATGGTGTGGCTGCAGATTGCTTGTCGAGTTTCATGGAAGTGGAGCAGCTTGAAGACACTGAGCTGTACATGTGTGCTAACTGCAAAACAAAGCAGAAGTCGACCAAGAAATTCTGGATTCGGCGACTGCCAAATGTATCGTAACCAACAGTGTTTTCTGGATAAAATGTCAGTGGTTGAATGTGTTCCAACTGAAAATGTTGTAATGTTGCTGATGTCATCATTGTGAAAATTTTCTGCACCTAAAGTATTGTTATCTTTATTATGGGGCCATCCTTCCTAGAAGGAGGCCCCATTATGTATTGATTCTGCCTGTCCATCTGTCCGTCCGTCTCGTGCCTACTTCTTTTTACGTATCGTTTTAGGTACGTGAGCCTTAACTCGTACGGAAAACGAAATTCCCATAGTAAAGATAGGGAAATTGTCGGGACGTACTCAGCTGCAAGGACGGCCCCATAGCGGGCAGCCCCTCAACGGCCGCACCCTCTTGTTTTTATTTAAAAGCATTACAATTTTTTTTCACCTCCCCTGTCCTTCAATAGACAGCATTATCACATTGATGACTGTTTGGAGGATAACAGGGAAGGTTATTAGAACTACCATTATGTTAATTACATATGCACACGTATAATGGAGTTCTTACAATTTTAGGTTAACCTCATTTTTCTATTTTTGTGTTTTGTGTTTCTGTAAAGGTTAAACTTTCTGTTTATTGTAAAGTTTAAACTTACCGTTCCATTATTGTGTTTGTGTGCATTCTGCCTGAAAAGGCCGTCCCCGAAATGACCTATACTGTGTCGGGTGGGACGTTAAACCCTACTCACACACTCACTCATTACAATTTTTTCTTTAGCTCCAATGACTTGTATGACATGCAGAACCTGATGGTAATACCAAAATAATATAATGATTAGCGTTAGATCGATATCAAAAAAGCTACCTGATGCCCAATATTATTGGGTCCTGCCGATACCAATACCCAATATCGATATTGGCTTCATGCCACATGTCCTGCAAGAGCTAGACAAGTGAATTGAAGTGTGTTGTGGTAACCGTGCTGGCCAATCATGAATACGAAGAAACAAAGGTTGTAGTTTGATAAATTATTGTAATTTATTAGCTACTGTTTCCATCTATGAGTATTCAAAAAATGCATATGTTGTTGTATGGTTTATGGTGTTCAGGTGTTGTGCTTACATCTGAAAAGATTTCGATGGAGCCTGTATTTCCGTGCGAAGGTGGACACGTATGTTGAGTTTCCTCTGAGTGGTCTCAACATGAACCATTACGTGCTGAATAACCTGGTATTGTATTGTATTGCTCACATTCTCTTTATAATGCTTAGATTTAATCCAGTTATTTTCTGTTTGTCATTTTCAACAAGCGCAAATGTTACAAAATTATGTCGTCACATAGTACATAGCACAACTGTTAGGATTATAGAGGCATTAACGGGTTCTGGCAAACCGAACCATATTGGCACTTAAGTTGGTTGATAACCACACTGCACGCCGAGGTTACGTACACAGCAGCAAATTCATCAAAACTGGCTCCCTTCCGGGTGGCTGAAGGTGTGGTGCAGTGAAACGTGGATGCAGAGCGATGCTACGGCCCACGGGCAAGGCTGACTATGTACACGTTATATGTACTGATGGTTATATTGTGAAATGCTGCCATGGTGAGTGTTGGCTTGACTGCTAATGCTGCCGGTCGGTCGGTGACTGTAATCTGTGCTTGTGTCTAGTATGAGACGCGGAACAGTAGCAGTGGTGTTGGAAGCAGTGACTATGACCTAGCAGCTGTGATAGTCCACCATGGTTCCGGGTAAGATTAGAATGTTGGCTTTCTTGCCACTGCTTTATTGTCATCAATCAGTGTACTCTGTACAGTCTGCCTTCCGTCCATTGTGATGGCATCTTTCATGTTTTGCCACATTGGTAACATACAGACCGTTTCGTGGGCCATAATGATGCATTTTCTGATAGGCATGAATGTTTTCTTAATACTAAGTGTATCAGACCTGGCTTACTTGACTTGCCAATTAAAGGGTGACATAGGGGTGGTAATTACCGTGGTAGTGAGACAGTAACAGTGGTATTCCCACAGGAATGGGATAAAAGTCACGGTAATACCACGGGGGATGGAGATAGAATTTGCTGTAGACCCGCAGTAATGGGGACAACTACAACTTTCGTCTGTAGTAGTTGCTGTAAAAAATCATATGGGAATAATACATTTCACTAAATAGTACTGGTACATTGCATGGGATTTTCAAAATGTGGATCATTTGTGTTTCTGTACACTGATAGCGTGGGGTGTTGTAAAATGTTATTAATTTGCAGTACAGTACAGAGTAATAAAATACATATGCGGACTATTGGCAGCAATTATTTTCATCAACGTAACGATGTGGATTGGGACACAGAATGTGGGGATGGGGATGGGGATGTTACTTCATTCTCTTGTTACTTTTTATCGCCAGTGTAGTGGCCAGAGGCATTACGTTTCCACAGTGTTCATGCATGCGTTGGTCTCTTTGTTCATCCATGCATGAGTTCCGAACAAACATTGTTAGCAAGATATCACGCTGATAGAATTCGACCAAACTTTCACCACTTATGTATTTTGGGGGCAAGCTGAACCCATCAAATTTTGGTGTTAAGGTCACGGTCGGGTCATATACACCTCAAAATGCACTTTTTGTCACATATTGCTGGAGGCATAATAGTTGACAGAGTTGTAACCACAATTTAGTTTGATCCTGTTTTGCTAATGTTGCATCAGTTGGATTTTCATTTTAATTTCTGTAGCGTCAAGAACTCTTTTTTTTTATTGAAGTGATAAAATCGTGAAAAATCCCGACTAATGCAATAGCAGTAATGGTCGTATTTAGCGTTTTTGCATCATTTTGTGGTTATTTGATACATTTGCAGTCTTCATGTTGGTGCTTTGTAGTGCTGGTTCTGGACACTACACATCATACGTCACATATGATGGTACGTTGTCTGCAGCATAGCATCGGTACAGTGATTATAGCTACTGAACTGGTTAATGCAGAGTATCTTATGCAGTAGTCTTACCACTGTTCTTTTGTTGAACGACAAAACATACCATAGCATATGAGTACTTTTTTATGCGTGAAAGCAGCTAGACTGCTTTAGCGCATCTTAGCCATCGCAATTCTGTCCATCCGTCTGTTTGTGTGTCCGTTCGTCCGTCACACGGGTGGATCAGTCAAAAACGGTGCAAGCTAGGATTACCAAATCTTCACCATCGGCTGCCTGGAAGACTCTAGTTCCAGGTACCATAAAGGAATTCTATAAATTCGGAGGGGGTCATCCTGAACGAAGGTGCTGAATGAGAGGGGGTAGGAAAAATTTGCGATTTTCAGCCAATAAGTCACTGTATCTCAGAAACAATGCGAGGGCCTAGATTACTATTAATCACAAATAGGAAGTTGCACACTGGTTCTCGATTTGCATCAAATTCAATGATCTTGGATGACCTTGAACACCAAAATAGGTTTTATGGGTTTTTGGCGATTTCGGGCTGTGACACAGATTTCAAGAGCGAATTGCACCAAAATCGATCGAGATAGAGATGGAGAAGCTGCGTGTGAAATTTTAGCATTGAACGTAGATTTCGAGAGTCCAAATCTCGATTTTCTAGGTTCACGGAAACCTGCACACAAGGGCATCAAAAAGCAGTACCCCCGTAAAAGTCGTTATTTTACCATTGTTGGTCAGTCTTTTGTGAAAACGGTTGCAGATAGGCATAGGCATGCTGCCTATCACAACAAGCACTAGTGACGAGCTTTTCAGTCGTATCAACATCGATGATTTTGAAAGACCGTGAACTTCTAAAATGAGAGGTTTTTAAAATTGATTTTTGCGATTTTCGGCTGCAGCGCACACTTCAAGAATGAACTGCAACTAAATGGCTGGAGACAGACTGGCAGTTTGCGAACAGGAACTGCTATAGGCTTTCGCGCATCTCGTGAGCATTAGCACAAATTTCTTGTTTATCATGACCATCATTATCTCATCATACATTTTGGCCTGTTAAGCAAAGATTTATCAGAGACAGTTGGTCCTGAGCATGAGTCACATGAATGATCTGTTGCCTTATTCTTAGTCTGGTGAGTTTGAGACTTATCCACTTATAGCGCAGGTGTTTTCAGTAATAGGGTGTTTCCACAATCCAGCAAACGTCCAGCTCCATTATAACATATGGCAGCAAACTTCCAGCATTAGCACGTGTATTTTGAATACATTTGCTGGAAGTTTGCTGGACGTTTGCTGGATCATGTAAACACCCCATAAGTCTTTGTTAGCTGGTTTACATTGGCTTGCAGTGCAGAGCACTGACATGAAGCCCATTGGCACAAGGTCTGTTATTTCATGGCCACACAGTGTCAGTTCCCACTACATAAGCAGATTGTTGTTTGTTATACATGTACTTAAAATAAAATGCGAGTTGTTGACGTGAATCTGTTGGTGGTTAAGTTCTACATGCAAAATCAATCAGTTATTCGTGAATTATGCTATAAGTCTGCACGTACAAGTTACAATAGAAATTTCTGCGTAGTTGAAAATGTGGCACTGTGAGAATGAATGAACGACCAATCTGAGGTTTAAGATTTAAGAAGAAGCAGCAAGAACATTATCAGTTTTAAATGAAATGTTATTTTTGTACGCAGGTTGTTGGTATCACTTCAACGACAGTACAATAACGCCGTGTGATCGGGAGACGGTTGCACGCTGCAAGGCATACATGCTGTTCTACGTTCGACGTGATATCAAACTGCCTGGTTATCTCACGTGCAAGCCACCGGTGTAGATGTTGCTCGTTCACAGTATTGTCATCACTGCTCATTCTAGCTAATTGTCGGACTCGTGTGGTGTACAGGGTGGGCCAAAAAAACTTGCCACTTCACTTTTGTCCATATCTTTGCCAATTGTTGATCGCTTTTCAAAATTCTTTCACTAGCACATTCCGCAGACAGTTTGCAATAATGTGATTATTATAGATCCCACCACATCATAAATGCGTCTCTACACTACCTTGTGAAATATCAGTGAAATATGCATACTTAACGATAATAACAGTCAAACATTTTGTGAATGGTCTGTATGATGCTAGACTGTGTGGGTATAACACAGTCTAGTGTCATACTAATCATTCATCACAACGTTGGTCTGAAGCATTTTTTCATTTATCTAAATTTTTGTTATTGTCGTTAGTTTTTGCTTACATTTATATTTCACAAGGTAGTGTAGGAACTCATTTACCGTGTGGTGGGATATAAAATAATCATATTATTGCAAATTGTCTACAGAGTGTGCCAGTGAAAGAATTTGAAAATCGGTCAATAATTGGTGAAGATATGGACAAAAGTAAAGTGCCACATTTTTTTATGGCCCACGCTGTATGTTGGTGTTTGCCGTCCAGTCTGTGCATCTTCTCACTAAGAAGTATGTTTCCGACAGTACGGTCACAAGATTACAAAATATTCCTCTTAGGCAACTTTATCTTGTTCATTAACTAGCCATGCTTAGCACACAGGCACAGCGACACATTTCTCAGTTTTACTCTACAACGTTCAGTGAGGTTTTGACTTAGAATGTTGTCGGCCGGCATTCGTTACTAAGCTCTAGTTATGTGATTATATCATCATCGTCGTCATCTTTGTTATCAGAACTACTCGTAAGCGTTTATTTTTGTATGAAATGCTGTGCATTGCGCTGTGTGTAAAGTGACGTCGTGACCTGTAGCAAATCTTGTGATGCCGTTGTGTGTGTGTGTGTGTGTGTGTATGGGATTGAGTGATTGATTCGGTGCTTGGCTGTGCTAACATTGTGCTGTATTTGTTACTTTTGACTCGCTGGGGATGTAAATTGAGTATACAACATCTGTTGTACTGTGTGGTGATGATTATGTGTAACTGAATTGGTGATAGAAACGTGAAACATAATATGGCTGGCTAACACGAAAATTGATGGGGTTTCTGCAGTACTAAAGGTGAAGCATTTGTTGTCATGGTGATGGTTGTTGTTGTATGGTTGGTTATATAACATTATCTTTTATAGAAGGTTATCCTTTACAGGGTGATGCATAAAACAAGTGCTTTACATGCTTTACGTAGTTTGAGCAAGCAGACTGGTTCAGAAGTGATTTCTGTCAATCATTTCCATGAAATGTGTTCATATTTAATGTTCACAGTGTTCATCATAACTGCCCTCGGCTGCAATGATCAAGGCTAATTATTTCCAAAACTGTTCGAGTCCCTTGTCCTCCAATAGACGTCATTCTGAAATTATGACTGTCTGGAGGATAACGGAGAAGATTATTAGAACTATCATTATTGTTAACTACATATGCATGCTTATAATGGAGTTCTTATAGTTTTAGGTTTAGCTTGTTTTTTGTCTTTTGTGTTTCTGTGATGGTTAAACCTTTTGTTTGTATATTGTAAAGGTTAAACTTGCTGTTACATTATTATGTGTTTGCGTGCATTCTGCCTGGAAGGCTGTGCCCGAAATGATCTGTACTATGTCGGGTGGGACGTTAAACCCTACTCACTCACCCAAAACTGTTTGATAGATTGATCTGCATGAAGCATGTATATTCCACTATTTTATGCATCACCCGATGTGTGTAAGTAGAGGGAGTGTGTCCTACTTGGTGCACTGCTGTCATTTCGTGTGATAGAATGGCGATGTGCTTGACTAGACGAAAACAGCTTTGAATGTTGTTAGCTTTGGCCACTCGCGTTCTTTCTTGGTTTGCCTATACCAGAAATTTCTTGCTAAGCCACATTATAAGACTGATCTCCATTGCTTTAACTGATACAGTGCATATTTATGGTGTACAGCACAATTGGTCTGTTTTTTGGCTTTCCTCTGGAACTTTCCAGAACAATAGCAAAAAGAATGCTGCTAACTCGGAACAGATGTTGCCACGCCCACAAGCCGGCTGAACTGCATAATGCCTATAGCATGATTAAAAGACTGGACAAGTGCTTTCTGTCTTAATTTTTTTTCTTGATACACAAATGTACTGGCTAACAAATCGATGAATGCGCACAGCCGCACAATTATCTTTAGGCAAAGTAAATCGCATAAAACTTAATTGGTACATATAAACACCATTAAGCGCCAGGGCATTCAATTTGTAAACAGTGGGTGTGATTGGCTGATGCTGCCACTCCTGTCGCCATGGCAGGTTTCCATGCAACTGATCCAGAACGTTTCTGGATCGACACAGGTCTTTCTGGAACGATTAAAGAACAAAACTTTCATTCCGCAAACAATAGAAAAAACGACTTGGGACTGACCAGACCTGGTCAGGCTTTGAGAAAAATGCTGCCAATATTTCTTATTTTTCAGTTTCTGAGATGTCTGCTCATGGAGGTAGGCTGGGTTGACTTGAGTAGCTGATATATAAACTGCATACCTATCCGAGTAATAGCTATTTTTTGCATAACCGGATTGATTAAGATCAAGACTTGACATGAACTCAAGTACATGAATATCAGCAGTAGAGAAGCAGACGCATTTCCTTCGTCTGTATTGCAACAGCTGAACAGTTACTTTGCTGATGTTGTGATGTTACTTTTTGTTAATGCCAGTAGTAATGAATGAAACCCATGGTACATATAAACACCATTAAGCGCCAAAGCATTCAATCTGTAAACAATGGGTGTGATTCTGAATGATGTGTGGCTAGTTCTTTTGGTTATGTGTATATAATTGATAGGTTGTTTTTACACTGAATTTTGTTTTAATTTGTAATTTTTTTGTTTATTACTCTAACTTAAAGTAACCCTTCAGTGCTGTATCACTGTTGGTTGGGAATGACATTTGCCCTGTGAAAGTTTTCTTAAGCAGTTTCTGGAACTGCTTGTGAGGAACCTTGGGTCTGATTCACAGACGTTTTCTTGAGATTGTCTTTAGACTGTGAATTGTGTCCCTGCTTTATCCAGGAGTAAGTCCAGAAACGTTTGTCAGTTAAATGAAAATTTTATTTTTGTTGGTGGTAATAGTGGTGCTTTTAAGTTCAAGCAATAGAGTGAATTGAATTGCATGGGTGTTATCAAACAAGCAGTAGATGATTTGTTTTTATAGCGAAATGTCTGTTTAACATGCTTGACCTTTTATTTGGTGACTAATGAATTTTTTTTAGTTTTTAGAGTTGTGCTCTTATTTGCATTGCTAAATGGATTTGATCTTAGGCTGCATGTTTCTGTTATCTTGTTGTACGTTGTACTGTAAGCGGAATAATACATTGTTTTTTGTTTTTGTTTGAGAATGAAATTCAATGTAAACAGTAAAGCTATAATTAATTTTTGGTGTTATATTTGACTAAGACTTTGTTGAATGATTATTAGATCTTCCTTTTGTTGACCAGATATTTCAGTTTGCCATTAATCATTAATGCAAGGTTATGGCTGAAGTTTTAGAACGTTTTTGTTCTTGTGTTATTACTGATGATCACAGATGGTGTGTGTTTGGTGCCTAGCAGTTCTTGTATATGGAGATTAGATATATTCATTTATTGTAATACTCCAGAGAAGTTGCACCTGAGAAGTGGGCATGATCAAGCGGTGTTAAGAGAAATTATCTTCTTTTTCCTTATCGGGATGGCATTAAATGTTTTCTGCATTGTTGCAGTGGCATTTAGTTGCTGCCAGATGTGAAGTTAGTTTTTCGATGCAACTCATTCCAGCATTTTTCGTGTTTGCCGTTGTAGCTGCAAGCTGCGCATGACGTCTACGTGTATATTGTTTTGATGATGTACCAGTGATGTGTGTGCGTAGACATATGATGTCTTTCTAGATGTATACACGTAGCTCATGACTTGTCATGACCTGCATCAAAAAGCTTTCAGACTAGTGTGAGGTTTACTTTTTGGGGAACTTAATTTGTGTACGTTTTCGATCTCCAGTCAGTTTCTAGTTTTTGCTTTCTTATGCAATAGTTAACTAAGCTAGTAACTAGCCGGTCATTTACATGTTTTTAGAGGGGATGGTTAATTGTCATTCATCCGTTTGCTGATTGAAAAGTGACAGAAAACTGGCCAACTTACGAGGGGCATTCAAAAAGTTCTGCAAGTCGATATGTTAGACTGAAAAACTTTTCAGTATTTATACACCAATAAAATGCACATTTCCCCGGAACTCATTAAAACGGATATGACGTCATTGTAACTTATGACGTCATAAGGCGTTTTATATCGGTCCCTTCAGCCAAGCTTCTACGACAGACTTGAGTCATTCATTGTTTAGATAACGGACACCAGAGAGACATTTTTTCACATTAAAAAAAATAATAGTTACCGTAAGTCACGTCTCTGCTGTATGTAGGGTGGTCTAATTGTACGAAGCCAGAGTAGTGAACAGCTTGCTGGGTAATTTTAACTTCGGGATTTGGCTGCAGTGCCGGGCACTGCCGGATTTAGAGGAGATCTTCGGGGCTTGCTCCCAGGCCCCCACACGTCAGTGCTCCCCAGGTTGTACATTGTAAAAATTGCTTAGCCTTTCACAAATACGATGGATATCACTAACTGTTAACTTTTCAAGAAAATTTTACGGACAACGTCAAATCTTGACGTGACGTCGTAATTGGCAGAAGCATTCTTATTAATGGCCAGCAGAGATTTCGGCAACTGTGTATTCATATTGCAAATTCAAAGTTGATGAAAGTATTTGTCAGAGCTTCTACAAAATCACATCCCGGGGTCTCACGTTCGTAAATCTGGCTGCATATTGGAGAATTGGCGTGCGTATATTTGTGCGGCTTGCGTTACCACTCCAAATTGTATCTGTTTAACGCTTTATGACGTCACAAATTTCAATGACATCACATCTGCTTTAAGCTCATACGAGTACGGGAGAAATATAACTTTTACCGGTGTATAAATTTTTAAAAAGTTTGTTAGTCTAATATACTGGGGCCTATCGAGTTGTAAACTTTGTTTAATCTCGAACGTATTGTTTTTTCATGGTTGGCACAGATTTTGGCTAATGAATATTTATAATCGCAAAGGAGAAATTCAGGAACGTACTTGTTAGGGTTCTCATAAAATCACATGGCCCAGGGCCTTGTGTTTTAAAATCCGACGGTAGACTAAAGAAATATCATGCAACAGCGAGCCCAATTTAACGCTGATTTCGCTGGCACTCCAAATCATTCCTGTTTAATGTTCTATGACGTCGTACATTACAATGACGTCATATCGGCTTTAGGCTCATACGTGTTTAGGAGAAACATGCGTTTTATTAGTGTATAAATTTTGACAAGTTTTTCAGTCTAACATGTCGACTTGCAAAACTTTTTGAACGCCCCTCATATGATTGATTAGTTATCTCAAACAGTGAGAAACTGTTCTCAGTCCACAGAAATAGTAATTGTATGAAACAGATAGCTATGAGTTTTGGATATTATTTTGTGTCGCATGTGACCCTAGTGTGGATGGAGAAGAAACTGTAGAAACTTGTTAATGGTGGAAAAGGGCAAACTTCAACAGTGGGGAGAGACTGTGCTGACTGCCTAGGGAATATTATGAGATATTGTGTTGTAATTTGGAGGCGTGAGGATGATCCTGTGCGTATGTTGTTTTGTTTTTTTTGTTTATGATTTGGCCTCATGTGCATGCATTACGTAATTCGTGATTCCATGATATTTTTTTCTTTTTTAGTGATAATTAAAATTACTTGAGCCTGACGATATAGGTTGATTCTTCTTGTGCATGTCAGGCGTGCTTCACGATTAATAAATGTGTTATTTATGAATGATTATTTGTTTTTATGACTCGACCATGACAGCAAGTTTTTACATGATCTGCTAATGGTACCGATGTAAAATAGACCCTCCCCCATTACCAGGCAGTACCATGGGAGCAGTTTTTCATGGTTAAGGAATTCACTTTTACCTTGTGTTAGTTGGTAAGCTTACATATATAAGGTCTGCATTTACGGTACGCTTAGACACTGGTGGTTATTTATAGCTCTTATTATGAGTTCACCTTTGAAAACACTCTTAGCACTTCACTACCACTTTTACCAATGTTGCATCAGTGACATAATGATGCAGCAGTGTCTTACTTGCCCTATCACTAATTTTGCATTGTCGTTGGATTTTATTGCTTGACTAAGTTGACTTAAAGGCCCTATTTCGCAATGTTTCCATGCACTTCCCTGCGATGTCTTTTTGTGCATTCGGTTTGTGCATGAAGAACTGCTCGCGACCGGGCTATAGCATCGTTAGGTCCAGATGACGTGGAGATTAATGATGGCGTTGCTTCAATGTGGTATTAATGACGCTACCAGGAAGCGTAACTATCAGGCACGTGCTGGCACCGCTTGGATACTGGGCCATGACCTGATGAGGCCGTACCGACCGTGCAGGACGCTAATATTGGATAAATCCGCATAGTGATCGCCAGCGTCGTGTGAGCTAGGTAGATGTTGCCATTAGCGGCATCACTCAGTTGTCCTGTAGATCACTACCAGCGAACCTTGTCCCAGAATGCTACAGAGTATGTTATGGGGTTCGCACCGATGCAGTAGAGCAACGGCAATAAAGTAACTGGATACGGTTTTACGGTCGCTGTCGACTCCACGGTTGCATGTACTTTTTACGCGCGATAGCAGAATGCTTCGCGCGTCTTAGCCATCGTCTAGGCGTCTGTCTGTCACACTCGTGATCTGTATCAAAACGGTGCAAGCTAGGATCACGAAATCTTCACCATGGGCTGCCTCAAGGTCTAGTTTTTCGTGACAAAAATTTCGTGCCCCTGGGTGAGGGGGTTCCCCTCGAACGAGGGCGTCAAAGAGGGGTACCACTTAAAAAGACGTTATTTTGCTGTTATTAATTGGCTCGGATAGTGTGAAAACGGTTGCAGATGGCTATAGACTTGCTGCTTATCATAACAAGCACTGGTGACAGGCTTTTTACGCGCGAAAGCAGAATGCTTCGCGCGTCTTTGCCATCGTTTGGGCGTCTGTCCGTCCGTCCGTCTGTCACACTCGTGAGCTGTATCAAAACGGTGCAAGCTAGGATCACGAAATCTTCACTGTGGGCTGCCTCGAGGTCTCTAGTTTATCGTGACAAAATTTCGTGCCACTGGGTGCAGGGGTTCCCCTCGAACGAGGGCGTCGAAGAGGGGTACCCCCTAAAAAGACGTCATTTTGCCGTTATTGGCTCGAAT
>Ga0209671_1002938_pt1 | contig 16072 bp, 6 predicted proteins | sample WorMetHERISLAND2_2_FD_187401 | JGI IMG/M metagenome (GOLD analysis project Ga0209671, IMG submission 187401) | Marine gutless worms symbiont microbial communities from Max Planck institute for Marine Microbiology, Germany - Olavius geniculatus... | ecosystem: Host-associated > Annelida >...
ATATTACTATTCAACAGCACATTGACAGTTAGACAATGTGATGGTGAATGATATCATTTTTTAAATGATTTTTGCTGTTTTCGATGTGTCAGTCATTGCATGTCGCCGTTAACAAGTGTATAAACTGATGTTTTGTACATTTATTACGAGTATGATTATTAATAGGCCTATTCTGCACAGTTTTGACATTTTCGACATGATTCATTTAACGTCTAATTGGGAATACCAGTAATCGTTTGCCGCCAAAAATACTCGTATTTAGCGGTCTCAAAACAAAGTTGGACAAGAAAATGCTGAAAAAATGCGATGGTGCCCCAGTGGATTTTTGGGGTCCCTGAGAGGAACGATGGCTGGTCCCAGTGGCCCTGGTTGTCGGCAAGTCGTCAACGTTCTGCGCATGAGATATTATTCACAACGTGCAGTGTACGTTCTCGCGCGCTCACACAGCTGCGTCGCACTGTCTGCTAAATAATTAATAGACTTTAGGACTCCGTTCCTGTATCCTAGAAAAATTCAGTAGGCCTACTGAAGCATTCGCCAAGTAAATAAGTAGGTAAGTAGGTAACAGACGTGCGTGCTTTTGGCTTGTGTGATTCGAGAAATTTAATTTATTACTCGACTACACTCGTCGAGTAGTTTTAGAAGTACTCGTGTCTTATAAGTAAGTAAATAATTAATAGAGGAACGCGGGCGGTTTTTAGCGCGTACGTCCGGAGTGACAGGAAGCTCTGGCCAGCATTACTCCTCACTGTTCGTAGACCTATACGTCCAACCACTGAGACCAGTCGTGACTGGGTAGATAAGCTAACGGCAACTTTATCATGTCACAGTGAAACGGCGTCGTTACGGGCAGAATTTCGTCTGTTGTTAGGCCTATATAAATAACTTTAAATCTTACTATTGGTCTTGCGCTTTTACCTGAACGCTAAGGTGTCAGTCTGTAAGCTCTTTTTACAATAACCAAAATAAAACGACAGAAGGACAAAAAGCGATAAGAAACGAATAAATTTAACTACTTTTACCGAAAACTGATAAGTGAATAAAATGAATAGAGAAATAAATAGCAGGCTGAGAGCTAGCAGTGAGTTTTGAGTAGATGAAGCTGCGGTTAAGAATCCGCAATTATAAATTTTTGCTCAAGTTTCCTCTGTAAAAAAATTCTGTAATAAGCCAAATGAGACTGCTGACTGGTCACTGGCGTGCAGTGAAAACCGGGCCTAAATCTATAACATGATGTGTTTTTTCATAGCATTAATCGATTTCACTATAACAGACAATACGTTGGACCAGACCTACTTTGTTCGAGGATAATTCCGGGCAATGCAACGTCTGTCAGTCTGTCAGTTTGTCTGTCACTGTCATACGGTGACCATTTTTCGCGATAAACTAAATTACGGTGCAGACCTCACGGAACGTGTTCCCACTGACAAATCAACTCCACGCGTAGTCGAAGGTGCAAGGAACGAGCAATTGCGAAAATGTGACAAGACTCTGCAAAGTGGAAAATTATTTTCTTTCTCGTTTCAAATGAACATCAAAGCCAGCCGACATGTTAGAATTCGAGGCAGTTATTTATTAAAATTAACCGACATTTATAAGTGACTCCTTATAACAGATTAGATGAATAAACTAACATGCTTCGTGCTTATATATTTCTTTTTTATTTTGTACGCTTTTTGTCGACGTTTATACAGTATAGGCCTGTTAACATGTTTTGTTATTTATGCAATCTACATAGACAACACAAAAGAAAGCGACAATCTAATAATTGTAAACCAGAACATTGTCAACAGTCGTAAGTTGCTAAAACATCCCAAAATGTATTAAAAAATAAATTTAGGTCTCTAATGCTTCCAAAATTAAACTTTTTTGTACGAATTAAACGTTTTATTTTGTTTCATGTACAGAGTTTTTTTTAACAGAATCTAGTTTTAAATCCAACTTTAAAATTGTCTGTGGGAAATAAAAATTGTCAATGGTGCACAACTGGCTTCCCGCTTAAGAGATAACGTCGGTTCATCCGCCACACTGCAGTATTACTGCATATACGGAAATGCTGCATGATTGTAATGAGAATCGGTATAGCATCGTGTTTAGTGGTTTTCCAAAGCTGGCGAAACAACAAAACTTGTAACAGGCCGTAAAAACGACTGGAAAATGGCTTTTTCTTTCTACATGTCTTATTTTCAACATGTATCTTAGACATTAGAATTTAGAATGTTTTCTAACACTTTTGCAGGTGCTTTAGTTTACGTGCATCGACGCCCTAAAATACAAAACAAAGTTAGGTGGTGAAATCTGGCGGTGGGGGCGCAACGTCACTACACTGTGAATAGGACGCTACAAGTCATTTTAATCCAAGGTCGAAACAAAATCAGATCTGCGTCACGAAAAGAACAAATTTTCGCAGGCAAACGATGAGTGTAATATCGCGATTACGCTAGATATGACAGCAACTGCTACAGTTGATGATGTCACACGTCGCGTGACTAAACCGGAAGTTGTGACGTAAGCGGCGGCCATGTTGCGTCGTCGACACTCGGAGTCATCAAGCATCCATCGCGCGTAGGTCCTCGCTATGAACTGATCGCCGATCAGTTGACGCAGCGCCCGGTTCAGTTGGGGCCGAAGTCCGGAGCTGCGTGGCACCGCCAGTCCGAACCGTTCGTTAGCTAGACCCGGGTCCACGACCACACGCAGGTCGCACGGGTACCGACGGGAGATGTAGTCTGCGATGGTTCGCGGCAGAATGATGCAGTGTTTAATATAACTTTGCTGAAATCATGTCCAGTAATACTCAAGATATCGGGTTGGCAAGGCGAACATTGTGCAGTTTTCAACATATTTGGCATCGCTGTGACTTCGAACTTTGATTGTTTGGTTTTAGATTTTGACGGATTAATTTGTAGAAAATGTGTCCAGTTGTGCTCAAGATATCGCGTTAACAAGGGCAAAAGGTGTAATAATGGAAAAGGGGTATTACTGACGTCGATTGAACAATAGGCGTATGCGTGATTCGCGGCAGAATGAAAGCGTACTGACGCCGAGAGGTGGCCGCGCGGCGGACCCGTTTGATTCCCTGCTCGTTGGACGAGACGAACGCCGACGCACGCGAACGACGCATGCGCGAGTACAACATCCGATGCAGCGTCGAATTAGAGGTGCGCAGTGGGGTAACTGCGAAAAAAGAAAATGCCGGACAGTCAAAACTGCGGTGGTAAAAATATGCAGTACTGGAAAATGCATTCGGTATCGAGTTAGAGGTGCGCAGGGTGCGATAGATGAGTCCGGCGTTGAGCGTGCCTATCTCCAGCACATCCGGGGACACGCTGAGCAGGTCGGCCGCACTGCGCACGCGCAGATCATTACCAGTTCCGGTCGTGGACTTTGGCAGCAAGATGGCGGCTTCCACGACGAGGAACGGGATGGAAAAATCGACCACTTCCGCTCTCTGCTCGGTGATGTAGAGCGGCGCCGCAGCCAGATCTACTTCCTGTTAGCATACCGATCATTCCATGCATGTAATAAACGTTACGAAAATTAACATAAACAGACAAAAATATAATAACGTTTAAAAACGTTAAACGATAAATACAATACTTTTTCTACTTGACTATATTAATTAAACATGTTGCTTCAAGTTCCAAAATATCTTTTCTTACTGGACAATTTTTGTCACCAATTCTACATGACTGTAAACGGTATAGCAGTTAAAGTAAAAGTAAAAATAAATATTACAAAACAAAATCTGTTCAGTTTTATCAATAAGACTTTTTGTAAAGTCATAAGATATTTTGTAAAGTTATCGTTATTTCCACAATCCACATGCGTCGCTTAATAAGTATTAAAATGTAAAAAAAACTTGAAAATATTAATAGGCGTCATAAACACGTTATCATGAAATAGACAAAAAAGTTAGAAACGCTTGTTACAAGTATGCTGTCAACAAAGTGACGTATATACGAGATCACGCCGAATCACGCGAGATCGAACGAAATCTCGCGATATCACGCGAGATGACGCTATGTCACGACGGACGAGACGACAGCTCATCGACAGCTTAACAAATTACTTCGCGACTACAAAAGTATTCGACCTCAAAATGTTTCCTTTTCCAACCTCCAAATCTCGGGAGAATGTGGTTGATCAATGCCGGTGTCAGCGCGCGGGGATTAATTTCCATGATAATGCCCAATAATAACGCCCTGGTCCAGATGACTGAGTGTGTGCTAGTTCACGGGGCAAGTACTTCATTCTGTATAGCTACAGATCAAACAACTTGACGTGACTGTAAATTGCACGTAACAATTCATCAAAATACAACATTCATTTCATAGTTTTTGTTGACGTTTCGACGGCAACCGCTGCTGCCTTCTTCTGAAGGACTGTCCGCCAGGTGTCGCAGACAGCAAGTAATCATCGATGTGTGGAAATTGCTACGTATAATTTATGTATTTTTTAACTTATGAGTCTATTCAAACAACTTGACGTGACTGATGATCAACGTCATATCTGTTCTGATTGGATTAAGTTCCGCGGACGCCGCTGAAAGTACGGGCCTATAAAAGTCAACGTCGTAACACTTATTAAGCAAACAAAAATATCGCCGCGGAGTGTCGACATGATATGCGACTGTCCGTCATGTTGCCGAGCGTCTCAGGCGTTGACAGTGAATTGGGTCATTAACCACACAAGTTGTGACATCGCAAGTCGTACGCGCGCTATTTTCGTGGCGTTTTTGACGTCCAGTGACTTTTAATTTTGTCCTTTAAGACTAAAAAATTGCAAGCCGTTTACTCTTGCCCTGGAAAACTTTCACGCTAATGTCGTTTTTTCGAGCCTTTTTGGTGTTGTTTGAAATCAAAACGTAAAACACGATCTCTGCAGAAATCAAATACGGAACTTAGTGTGATAACGTAAAAGTGCAACAAGCACAGTTATTTTCTGGCCATAACTCGCTTGTTGTATTTGACCAGAACCAGAACTAAGTAAGTAAACAAGTTAAACGTGAGTTTATACAGCCCATCAAATGACGCCAGAAAACTCCTAATGCGCTGCTCAGAATATAACTTGAAATGTGGCTTTTTGCGTGCTGATGTACCGTTAAGAAACTCACTCACTCACCCAAACATGCTCATCAGGGCGTCTCGTTTATCGTCCCTGTATCCTATCCCTGCCAGAATCCAGCTAGAGGCACCGGAATATAAATTTCCCACGGTCTTCGGTCGATCGACACAAATAGGCTACTTGTCGTCATATTGCTGGGTTAACGCCGACGCCTCGGGTGTAAATCGAATGCTGTGCTTGATCGAGCATGAAATGGATGTCTTGTGTGTCCATAATCCGAAAGCTCGATGGTCCAAAAATGTATACCGCAACACTCATTTTTACTAACTTTAACGCTCACCCTAGCTCTGCTCTTAGTTAAGAAGAAATGTGGAGATTGAGTTAACGTCTGTGTAAGTGTATATAGGAAAAATTTTTAAAACTTGCGGAGTATCGAAGCTTTGGATTATCAAGCTGCTCCACCATTGACTTTTATTATGTAGATGTTTGGATTTTTGGCCGGCTGTCTGGCGCCCTGATAAAATCTGGTATTTTGGTGTAGGAAAACTGGGAACTTTAACACACAAAGGGGAGAAGTTCGCAACACTGCAACGCGCATTTTACTAACCCCAACCGTAGTTGAGAGGAAATGTCGAGACTGGGCGAACGTCAGCAGAAGTGTACAGAAAAGAAGAACCAAACTACTTTCGGACCATCGAACCTATTCGGATTATCGAGCTGCCCTGACCATGGACTTCTACATAGGTACACCTGGATGTCAGTCGTACCCGGTCGATTAGTTGGCGAATCATGCCGTTCCACGTGTGCTGGTCCGGTGCTAGGTGGCCGTACGCGCCGGTCGGCTCCGGCAGCAGGCGATAGCGTAGACCCAACAGCTGGACAAAACAAAGCATTTTCTGTTATTTATTTTACGAAATCGTACGGCGTCCTGGAACGGAAAGTGCAAAAAAAGCTACTGCTTACCCTAAATTTTAGGCTGTGAAAAAATTGTCCGAAAATTTTTCTTTTCCGATAATTTTCGGCCAAAAATGCAAAATTTAAGACTAAAAACCATTTTTAGAAAAATTCAGAGGGAAAATTGTCATTTCGAACAAACACAATCTCTTTTGTCGAAAATTGGCTGTGTCTCTGGGAAAATTTCAACTTTCTACTTTGCCTACTTTTTAAATTTACGACGCCGCCGCTTAAAGTAAAAAAAAAACTAAGAAGCACGTGCACAACTTAGTCAGCAGCGATACTGTCAATCAAGTTATTTACGTCAGATGTGTTTAAAAAATAAAAATGCTCAGTTACTAAACGTTACTAAACGCAAATTAACTATCACAAACAAATAAACATTTGTACCTTGCTAATCAATTTAAAGTCGGTTGGTCTGCAAAATTTGAAACCACACAAATAGGGCCTGCATGTTTATTATTAAATTGTACGATATTACTCATAAAAAACAAATTGAAATGTAAATTTTAAAATAGCTAATTACAAAATGACCCTACAAAATTTAGTCAAGTATCGTCAGGCAATAGGCAAAAACATTACTTCAAGCTTTAAAATTATTCGTTTAGAAATTATTCAGAATTCCACATTGGTGACGAAGTATACGCACGAAGCTCAAACTCTACTTTGATTTTTTTTGTTTTACAAAAAGTTGCATAAAAAAAGTTTAGAACACTTCGTGCAAGAAACAAACAAAAAGACCATTAAGCCTACAACAAAACCACAGCTTGCTGTGTAAGTTATTGTTTAACTAGATCGCCGAAAATCAAAGTGCAGTGGAGTTTTGACATATTAAAACCGTATGCACGCTCTTCCTCACGTTGGTGATGCGGTCCATGAGATCGACGATGAATCCCTCGAAGTGGACTGAAGCTCGGTCTAGATGATGCTGAACCGGTCTCACTGATGACGCCAGTGATGATGATGATGATGACGATGCGATGTTATTGATGCTTCTGCTTCTGCTGCTGCTGCTGCTGTTGCTGCCCGCAGTCGCTGCAGCCAACAGCGGACTGTGACGCAACATCACGTAAGGCTCAACCTGCACAGCAGAAAAAATATGCAAAACTAGTAAAAACCCTCGACTTAACCACGACACAATATTTAAAACACTGGTTGTAAAAATGCAATATTTTTTTAAAATTGACACAAGTCAACAGTTTGACATTCAAATTTTGGAATACAGCTAAGCTAAAAAAAATTTACTGAGTAGAAAGTGTGTTAATTTTAACGTTTATGTCGAAAAACAATCGCGGCTCAGTACGAGTAGGCTAATTGTTTTATTTCGTGTTTAGAAATACGCGCAGAGCGGCATAATCTATCGTGATGGGTCCTTTGCGAGTTTTGCTGGTGTGGAATTCAATCAGCAAGTGGCGCCTTAACAGCAGAGGTGCTTCCCATAGCTTAGCACTAAAATAAGCACATTCAGATGATAACTCCGGGTAGGCCTATATTTTGCTGCTGCGCCTAGTAAGGTTTGATACGTTCGCTAAGGGCCGGTTTCTGGATCTATTAGAGATTCACAATCAATGTTACAGCGTATAGGTCTACTGACGCCACAGACAAAACACGATCCGTTTTGCAATAAAGTCTGCTTTTTCGCCCGCGGTGCTGTGTTGCGTTATCGGCTTCCGGTCCCTGGACGGTCATTAGAACGAGTTCAGAGAAAGGGCTTGGTCCACAAACCACAGGCCTTAACGAAGTTGTTCCAAAGTCAACCTCTTTACACTAAAGGGTAGTTAGCTGCTAGCTATATACTCGCGGTTTATTGAGCAGTGTGGTTTAGTGCACGTGGTGATGGCGGCCAGCACATCAAATAAGTTTGTCAACGACGAGCCCGGTTAGTACCGGGATGGGTGACCAGCCATGGTTGTTAACCATAGTAAAACGTAACCACAACGTACGCCTAATGGTTATAACCAACTGCTCACTCTTCTCGCTACCGGTAGATGCAATAAGTAGTCCCACTGGCGAAAGGCAATGGCTACGGCTAGCTGCAAAAAAGTTTCTGACTGTATAAAAGATACTTATTTACTTACTTACTTGAATGACTGCAAAAACGTAAGATGTAATAAAATATCGGAGCACATTTTTACAACCGAAAAAGGGAAGTCTTAGTCAAAACGTCAGCACAACTTATACACTAAAAGCTGAGCCAACAACGTCAGTTGCTTCATTTTACCGTGTAAGCCAAATCGTCTTTTATATTTAGACTATACGCAATCCGGCTAAAATATTTAAATCATTTCTGCAAAGGTTATAAAGGCGCTTAAGTAAAAAAATAACTGAATATTCTTGGAAATGTTTTCGTTTTGTTCCACGTGTAACTACGGCATTAGGCTGTGTGCAGTGGCTCTGAATGAACCGGCGCGCAGTTCAGTTGATCTAGTACAGTAGCTTGCCGGAGTGTCTCGGGGTAATCAATGTTGATTAGTCCGAACATCAGGATGGCGGGACGAGACGCAACGAGGCGGCAATCGGTGCGATGTTCAGCTAAGCGGCTTCTACGCAGTTTGTGCAGTCCGGTCTAGACGCAATAATTCTAAAAATCTCTGCACACAAGCAGAAGAAAGTATGCATGTCTGCAGCTGCTACGAATACGCTCAGTAGGCCTACTGTGCCACGACACCGGCAAAATAACAGTAATGACAGAAACCGGTCATTGTTTTTGGTAAAATGTTGTTATTAGAATGTTTTATTAGAATGTTAAAATGTTGTACAAAGATGCGTACTGACGATTTGGATTGCATTTTTATTCCTTTGTCGCACTTTCTTTTTAGCATGTTATTTCGTTGCGGTTTTGTCAACGAATGGAAAACGAATATATCCATATTGATATTGATATTGAATAATTATGTCGGCCAACGCGCATATGGTACAGAAAAAAAACCACGCTGATCAACGGTTTTACAGTGTTACCCGCCAATGGTACGCCCAACGGGGATACTCGTCGCTAGAAAGGGCAAAACGGATAAGTATGTAAGTAGAGATATTACGATTTGTTTCAATTTCTGCACAGGCAATCCATCACATTCTGAAAGCTATGGCAAATGTCGCATCTTGCTGAGGATAGGAGGCTGAATTGACCTGATCACGCAGTAGGTTAGCGCAATTTGTTGAGGATTTTGACCGGTGTGATGATGCTGCGGTTGCGTGAGACCAAAAACGTTACATTGCAAGTGCGGCTCGGCGTCGATAACAAGTTGTCGACCTCAAGCCGTGGTCGTACGCCGTGTTCTGAAGACCGGACATTCGTCACACCAAGCACGGCACACCACCAGGCCGGCGTACGGACAACAGGACACCGGACAAATAGCCACCAGCAGTGATGGGCACAAACTTTTCATTGTCAGTTTAACTATAACTATAACACTATTCTTCCAATTAAAAGACAGTAGTCAAACTTTCAGTTAAACTATTGTTTCACCTACCTTAAGGAAAAAAATTAATTATTTTTAAATAGGTTAACTTTTTCTAAACTTTCTAACACTTTATTGACAATAATTGACTTTGCTGAATTTATCGATTGTTATGTGAGAGTTAGTACACTGTGGAACAGTAAAACTGCAAATGAAGTTAATAGTTATATACATATCATATGTATGTCATATCGTCGAACAGCGTTCTACAGTTCGCCTACCATGGTGGTGTTTTCACTGAACAAATTTTACGTCGTCAGGCTAGACTATGTATCAATTTCCTCAATCAACTAAATGAGTGACAACTTTTGTTATTATAGTTTAATCGTGTTTACTTCGTTTCGAATAAGTAAATATACACAGCCTGGCGAGTTCAGATTTTTTTTCTCCAATGCGAAAAAACAGCCCGGTGGCCATTTGTTCGGTGGCGTTTGGTCCGGGATTTTACCAAACCAAACCGCCTTCCAAGCCGTCGGTCAGCCTCCCTGCTGATGCTGCTGCTTCTGTTTGTGACGTAATTGTCCGGCTGTGCGTCTTCCGCTCACGTATAGGCCTATACGGTAAGCAGGACAGCGTACATCGACGACGCTCGCACGAACTCGTATGTCACTGTCCAGTTCTCACTCGGCGACTGTTTTCCACCGGATTTAGCGTTCTGTCCGTCTGCTTCGCCGGTCTTACCACACTCTACAGGCGTGCGACTGAGACGCCTTGGTGCAAGTGCGATAAAACCAAAAGAAACCCGAACAAAATCGTACGCAAATGACGTGCGATATTCATTCTGTTACGTTTCGGGTAAATTTATCGCCCATGTTCGCCCGCCCGGTCTTTGCTTTCGGGCTATCATGAAATGTCAGGCTCATGACAATATATGTTAGCTGCTTTTTAAGTCAATGTATTTTTCCATTTCTAGACGCTAAATAAATTATTCATGTCCAGAAATTATATTTCCGTCCAGAAATCATATTTTCAGACCAGCCTTTCGAGGACGACTGCTTCTGACCAAAACTGTAGTACCGCAACGTCTTTTCCGAGTAACAATCAAGCTACATATCGTTCCATCACCCTAGAAGCAGACAGCCTCTCTGGCCGAAACCCGTACACGCAGTATGTTATCGGATGGGTTCGCATTTTATCGTAGGAATTTAACGTCCGATCTCGACCCGACCCGGAACAAGCCACATTGTCGCAGGCTTTGCATACAAACGTAGGCTACGCACGCTTGGTGGCGATTTCAGTCCGAATGTCCAATTACGCCCACGAATACTAACGAGTCGGAACGATAGGGAGTCAAAAAGTCAAAGAGATGCCAAGCGAAAACGTACAACAGAGTCCTGTCGGTTATCACGAGCATCGGCGCAGTAAAGCTGTAATGGGCTGTAATGCATATCACGCTTTAAAATCTTTTCCCACAATAATCACAAAATGTTAGTACAAAAGAAAAAAATTTGTATGCGCATTGTAAAGCTGGACTAATCTTTATCTTAACTTATCTGAATACAAGTAATATCACGAAAGCTAACTATGGGCTTAATCGGTAATCGCACACGTCTAGAAGACTGTCGCAGTAGGAAAGCATAAAAACTTGAAAAATTTAGTAGCACAAAACCTTTTTCGACTGTGTGCATACATGCTTCGAGTTGTCGTCAGTGAATTTATTACATGTTATTAAATTTAATATTTCTACTAGCATTTTCAACAGAAAATTTGAAAAGAGTCACTGGAGATCCGACTAAACCTCGAATACGTTGGTATACACTGAACTAATGCAGGCAACGGCTGGCCGCATAGTGCGCTGTGGTATCACTCGACAATTACTATTTCAAGCTTACCATTATCGTAGTGACGCGCAGAAAGTTGCTGTCAGTGGTGCTTCGTCGGTTAAGAAATTCATCTAAAACACATATATAAAACGTCGTCGTTTTACAAACACGTATCATGTACAGCTACATTAATTAATCTTTATGTTCATCTTTTAAATAGTGTGCAGATCGTTTCTAAAACATCGCAAAATTCATCCGATTATAGACCCAGAACGTCTAAGCCACTTGTGATATTGTTGACTGTTTGGCAACCACTGTTGCCTTATTTGAAACAGCGCATTCTTACTTATAGTTTCCTGGTTTCGGTTTCTCAGCCCTACACGTAGCGTACATCCAGTCGCGTTTATTGTCACACAGGATCAGTAGCCTACTGGGCGTACTTCCGGGAACAATCGCTAGGCGGCGTGGACGGCGGATTTATGGCGGTGTCAAAACATGGAAATAAATCGTCAAGTGCCTATCGTAACGAGCTGGATGATGACAGGCGCCGTATCATAGTGGTCTCAGCCTGCAGTCAACAAGCAATGAATTGAATTCAGCGCCGCGGGTGAGGGCTACTTCGATGCCAATTATCAGTGCGACACGCACGACTGTCTTTCGGCCTTTATGTCTTGTTGACAGTTAACCACTTATCGCTTATCCTCCAGCCCGAGCCCCACTGCAATGAAGAATTTCACTGTCCATGGATTTTCCTTTCTTGGGGTTTTTCGTTTCAGTGTTTTCTCGTTCTAGTCCCCGTTATCTTCTTGCTTTTTAGGTATAATCGTTTTTGCAGCCCAAGCTCATAGCGACACTCTTTTCCGTAGCGTGGTCTCTCGTCCGTATCATAGTCTGTCGTCTGTCACATGCGTGCACCCTACATAAACGGTTGAACGGATTTACATAGCGCTTGGCAGGTCCACTTGCGGGGTTCAGTGGCACATTGTGTTAGATGGGAAAGGCGCCTGACCTTCAGGAAAATAAAGATTGCCTGCTGATTCTAAGGTAGTTCAGAATAGAAGTACTGTGTACGAAGACGTCAAGAGCCACGGCGGGCCCGTGAACACATTCTCGTGGAGCCTCTCTGAGAATTTTAAAAAAAAATTTTTTAAATGGCGTATTCTGGCGCAGGGCTACTTTGTATTTCTCAGCGACGGGGGGGCCCTCAAACGTCGCGGGGTCCTGGATAACTTACCCCTACCTTGCCTTTCTCGACGAACCTGATCGTGTATCGCTATGTCATATTATGTAACGAATAAAGCTTGGCAAAGGGTTAATAGTGAGAACGGCCCGGCTGGATAGTCAGTGGTTCGGTAGTGGTCGCGGTGTGGCGCTGGCGTCGATTGCTAGTGGTCCGTTGGGAGTGATTATCTGTCAGTGTGCAGACGGTCGACGTCCAGCCAAACCAATCGACACGCTTCAGCGCGTCTTGACCATTCAGCCTCTGCAGCCGTCATCACAGCCGACCAATTGCTGACGGACCCCTCAATGCGCAATCAAGGGGTCCATGTGTCGTCGCAGCAGCCACGTTCAACTGATAGCAACAACCGTTCCGTGCGTACATAAACACTACTACGTAGATACTGCGAAGCATCGATATTCAGGCCAACTCAGCCTCCTACCCTTCATGGGACGGGAAATGAATAGTAGCTTACGGGCTACGGGGTGAAGGTCTAGTATGGCTCATTGGGGTGGTATGTCTGATAGCTGCAAACCACGTTTTTAATTGTTCCCATAATTGGATGGTCGCATAGTGCGCTGCGGTATCGTTAGCTCATGCCATTCAACTGCCACCTCCGAGATTGTCAAAGCGCCTTCGCCCACGAGTTGATCTCATGTAAGAAGCGCTATTAGCAAGTACTGGACTTTGCATTTATTTTTTGACGAAATACAGGGCTTGATGATGTGATTGTATAGGCCTACACTGTGTGATCGAAGTCAAATTTTTAACAGAATAGGCTTGGCGTGTTATAGTAGAACAAGAAGTAGGCATGTATAAAAATGTTCGAGATGACGTCTAAAAATAAACGGAGAGTGTGTGCTTGCAGTTTTTAAGATTGTTCGAAATCACGAAAGTGTTGCATATTGCTACCACTGTGGTCAAATTTTGACGTTAACTGTGACGGTTGTTTGTTTTTTTCTTTTCCTCAATGTTTCATCTAGTTCGCAAAATACCATAGAAGGAATAAAGATTGTTACAGATCGGTGTCAGTCGGTTGAAGTGGCTGCGCGCATCTCTGTCGCAGGCGTTCATTTTTGCCGCACATATGGATGTCATCTCGTCAAAATACTAGCGTTTTTTAGAATATTGTCTCGTGTCTTGTTCTAACAAACTTTGATGAACCTGTACATGACACTTCTCATCTGCATGCCGTTACATACCGGAGGGTGACACGAAGATGCCAGCAGGCGTATCACGATGTAATTAAACATTGTCACAAAGGCTCGCTGCTATGACAACTAGTAGGCCTATGCGGCCTATACACGGTGTTTCATAAAAAGGACCCCTTTTTGTTTTTTTCATAATTCACTCAAGTTATGAGCAATTTACATGAAATTTTTACCAGTTGTAGCTGAAGAAATACTTATTCGAAATATTTAAACAAAATGTGGCAGTTGATTAAACATTCTTTGCTAGTCGTGACGTAACGCTGACGTCATAATGTGTCACAGGTACAAACTTGCTAGTCTCAACTGGTGCTGTCAGTTGCTATGATGCTTCGATCGCGAACTTAATCTGGTTCGCTAATGAAAAATGCTTATCGTGTCAGCACTGAGCAACATCGAAACATGAAATCGGGCGTCTTGTGATCCAAAAACTCAACATCTTGCAAGCTCAGTGTGATAGTGCACTGTTTTGCTCGAACATGTGAAAGACCAACTATCCCCACAGACACGTGAATTCGATCGCTTTGCACGTCTCTGTGGCTGCAACTGTAAAACTTCAAATATTTGACGCCAAGGAACCTGATTTTTCACCATTGAAGCAAGGTAGCAACTGGCAGCACCAATTGGGATTAGCCTGTTTGTCAGCGTTACATCACGACTAGCTAAGAATATTTAATCAACTGCCGTGTTTTGTTAAAACATTTCAAATTATATTCAGCTACAACTGGTAAAAAGTTCATACAAATTGGTCATCATTTGAGTAAATTATGAAAATACAAAAAGGTGTCCTTTTTATGAAACACCGTGTATGTGCCGCTCCGAATCCAAGAATGCGCAAACTGCAGGCAGTCCATATTTCATGATAAACACTGCAAAGACAACGGTTTTATTTGTTTTAAACGCGCTCGAAAACAACATAAGTATAAGTATAATATGGTTTGAAATTAATTTGAATGTATATTTTTAAAATATAGCTTCTTTCACAGAAAGCAAAAACTTACGGGCACCCGAGGGTGGAGTTATTGCACGGCTGACTGTAAATATGAGTTGTCATTTTATCGTGTTTTAATGTAGGGACAATCGCTATTGAAGAAAATGCACGGAGCCCCACGACAGACGTTAATAAGTAAGCCTTCAGTTACCTGCGGACTGACAGCCGTGAATAGAGCAAAGCGACACCGCTTGACTGATTTGTGACTTCAAAGCAAATTGAAACTATATGGCCGATTTAATACCGGTCACAAACACGCCACATTTTTTCATTATTCATCTATTTCAGATATACACGTAGCCTTATCATGAAATCATATACATGTAGGCCTATACGGACTAAGTCAAAAAAGTACGAGATCGATGACGTCGTATGGCAACAAATCGAAAAATCGTCGGAGTTTGAGCTTTAAGCTACGGCGATGCCAGGCTGGAATTACGTGACGGATTGCGGTACAGCTGTTGCGCTTACCACCACTCATCGTGCGTCGCCATGGCAACCGGAGTCAACATCAGCCGCCGGTGCGTGGTGGAATTCATTTTACTCCGTCCGCGCGTACATCGTCCCGGCGACCGGGAGGCCTCGTAACAGACGGACAATCGGGATCGGTCGCGCCGTCCTGTATAGGCCTTGTCACTAAACGTTGCCGACTTTTCTCGCCGACGCGATACGACGCCACGCTATCCACGGCGGCGAAAGCTTTAAATCACAGACGTGCGCGCCGCGGAGCGCTCGTCCGATGGATTTCAGATCCGCAGCCAGTCGAAGATCTGCTGTGAATTTGGATCTGGAATCTGCATGTTGTGTGGTTCTGGTTCAGTGCAGAATAAAAAAATGCGAAAATGTTGTGTTTTAATATGAAGGCGTTTTAGCTGTCTTCAGCAAGTGTTCGAGAAGCTGGAAAAGTTTAACAAAACTTTTCTGCAGCATTTGTATTTTGCACGTAACCACCCCCTGTAATGCCTCGAGTTTTTTTTCACGCAAACCTTCAATTTGCACTTTTAAGTCACACAATAAGTCAGCGACGCTAATGGACATAAGGTTAGAAAGAAATGGTGTCATGTAAAAAAAAACAGAAATGCGCTTTTTTTCCTTTGAATAATATGTTTTATAACTGGCACAGTTTGCTTCCAAAAATGTTTTAATTTTTGTCCTTAAAGTGCACTTTACTTGCACTTTACTATGTTTTAGACGAGCAGGTAGTGCACTTTTCTACACTGTAAAAACTTTTATTATTTTGTTCCTTACCGTTTCTGACGCTGCGTCAATAGGTCAGCATCGTGCAGCTCCGAACATTCATTTTGTATAAGATCGCGAATGTGAACTTCGCCATAAGCGGATCGCTTTCTGGAGCTGCGGCAAGTCGGCGGAGCAAAATATTCCGCATTTCGTTCACTCGTTGCCGCAGCTCC
>Ga0209671_1002939_pt1 | contig 16069 bp, 7 predicted proteins | sample WorMetHERISLAND2_2_FD_187401 | JGI IMG/M metagenome (GOLD analysis project Ga0209671, IMG submission 187401) | Marine gutless worms symbiont microbial communities from Max Planck institute for Marine Microbiology, Germany - Olavius geniculatus... | ecosystem: Host-associated > Annelida >...
CATTTTACAATTAATAAACAGTCATAGACTGTCATATAGTCATATAGGCCCTAGAGACTGTTTAAACCTACATTTCGTTTTCGTGACAGTAGGTTAGTAAATTGTCTACTGTAACAATATTGGTTTGATTTTGATTACAAAATGCATAATGCATCATTTAATTGGTCTTGCTTACCATTGGTTGATACTAGTCTTTTCTTGCACCGCCAACTAACCGCCATCTAGCCAATAACACGCCACCGCCCCAACCCCTCCCGCGTCATGGTACGAATCGTCTGATTCCAAGGAACAATAGCGTGGTACGAATCGTCTGCCAGCCGTTGTGGAGACGCCATGCACCACACCCTTGAAGGACTTGTCATTGATACTGCGCCACGTGACTTTGTTATGCAGATTTTCGACTGACGGGACAGTAGCAGCAATGTAAACAAGATTCAGACTGTTAGACTAAAACCATGAACTATAGAGACCTGATCGCGAGACCACGTCTTACGCAATTTCACGAAGCATCAAAACATCAAACATTAGATTAAGATGTTTAGTGATGTTTCTGTAATAAAAGAATACCGCGTGGTGGTGACAACTGTGGTCGAATTTTACGTTGACTGCAGACGCGCAGTCTGTTATGTTGCCTGATTACAAAAGCATGTGCGTTGACTGTCTTAATATACAGCGATAATCAGTCTTACACAAAAGCTTTCAGGACATTCTCGACGTCGAGTCGGAAGTGCAGTTATTGAGTAGGCCTACACAGGGTTCACCACGTGCACTTGCCGATTGATTACGCGATAAGAATCGTGTATCGCTTTTATCAGTAGGGCCTAAGTACTAAGTAGCCATTTGAATTAATTTTGAGCAAAGTTCGCTATCGTGCGCGACTTCCAATCAGTAAACTCTTAAATATTAATTTTTATACAAAACTTGTGTGAATTCTCTAATAATGATGTAGTTATTAGTCTTAATACACAAAAGGTTGAAAATCATACGCCCCAGTTAGGAAACCACCAGTTGAATATAGCTAAAATAGGCCTAGGTTAGGCTTGTAAACATTGAAAAATAGGACAGGGGCTCGTAAACAGAACATCGTGGTCAATTTAGATATCGCAGGTCTCACATTTTCTTGCGACACTGGTTTTGCCGCTTGATAATAAACTTAATATGATCACTTCTTCGCCTGCCATCAATAGAGCTGTTTTCACTGCGTTGATAATGTCATTCATTCATGATCGTAGAGCGATTTAGGCAATTAACGAAGGCCAGGTTGAGTAGGCCTACTCCGTGATAAACTAACAGGTAACGTATATGCATACCAATCCGAAAAAGCCTACTGAGATCTTAACGTTGCTGAAATATGGCGATCAAACTGGCGGAGTGAAACATGAAGACTTGCATGCTGAATGCTGGCCCGACTCCGCTAAACAGTTCATGTGACTCGTCGCCATGCCATGCACGCGTTGGACGAATAACAATGAAGTAATGTGGTGCACCTTGCAAATGCACTACCATATCGCACGCAGCATTTAGGCTAGCCGTATACGCTATAAAGTACTGATCGCCAGCTCAACAGGCTCAGATAAAAGTGGAAATTAATACAACAGAAAAAGAAACAAGCATCGAAGTAGTCTGGTAAAAGCTTTCGTTTCTATTTTTCAGGTGGCAGCAGCAATTTGCAGTTGCATTTTTTTTTGTCAAAACCTTACAAATGTATCTATTAAGAGCCATCTACACCCGTCGAACAGTTTAAGCATGGTACGCAAATGTGACAAGACGACAGACAGACAGACAGACCACACTATAGAGAAATGTGTAGCAATAGGCGGAGTCGTTCCGCGTAATAACTAAAACAGGTAAACACACGAAACTCGCAAAGTGTTTCATAGCAATGGCAGGACTCGTATTTGCGCTTTTATAGTATGTAGTCGTAATTCTTTATTCGAGTTCTGTAGATTATGTTATGTTCCCACGACACACGACAAACAGTTCTGAACAGCATGGTTGACTAGCGCATGCAAGCACGTTTTACAACAGGGCTGGAGTTAGTTGTGAACTGACAGTAGTGAGCATGGCGCGGCGTGCTGTTATTCAAATCTGTGAATTGCGTGAATACATCAGCCGAGTTCGTCCTAGGTGCGCGCTGACACTGCATGGTGATGCGGTACATAACCGCATGCACGGTCTGTGATCCGGCGCGTCATCACGCACTAGCTGTGAATTGAACAACTCTGTCCAGGTCACTAGATGCTGTTGGCGGCACCATGAACTCCGTGCAGAGTGCAGACCGCACTAGCGTTATGGGGTGTTTACACAATCCAGCAAACGCCCAGCAAACTTCCAGCAAATGTATTCAAAATACACGTGCTAATGCTGGACGTTTGCTGGATCGCGTAAACACCCTATTACTGAATACTAAAACTAAAACGAGCGCCAGCGTTCTAAAATGACCCAGTTGCTCCGGCGATTTCACTGCTTTCTGCTAACTTGCGTGACACAACCCGACCCGACCCGACCAAGATACTGTAAGTCTTAAATGTGAAAACTAAAGCGTAGTTCTCGTCCAACGCAACGGACGTATAATGACCGCTTTAAGGCTATCCTTGCGTTTTGGCTGTTGCACTAGTGCTACCTTTTTAGTCTTTTTATGTAAAGATTAAACTTTGTGTTTAATTGTGTTTGTGTGTTCATAATGTGTGCACTGCCTGGAAAGACCGTCCCCGAAATGACCAATACTGTGTCGGGCGGGACATTAAACCTTACTCACTCACTTACTCACGTGTTTAATCATGTGGGAAAAGCGAGGCAGAACGCAGTAACACTTACCTGCACTCATCGTCGCGTTAAATTTGACGATTCGCTACTGACTGTAGTTGAGATACGTTTCTTGTAGGCTAGCCTACAGTGCACTCACAGTATGACGCTCATGTCGGTGTGCCGCTGGCATGGTCGACTTTCTGTCCTCGTGTCTACGTGCTTTACAACCGTACGGTTTTTTGCACTTATCGTCTACAGGCGTAACGCCAACTGGCTTGCCTTATTGCTTTATTTCGTTTGTCGCTTTAATCAGTAAAGCTCAGCTCATAAAATTATCTGCCGCTTGGGCCTCTATAATTAACATAGCACCGATAGCTTGCGATAAACTTGCCAATGATAGGCGCTGTCCTTACTTAAAAACATTTACGACAATTAACACAGCGCGTTGGTTGTGTTGTAGATTGGATAGGTGAATATGTCAGCGGCCAAGGTGACGTCGACGTACATGGCAGCGGACAGCGCATCGACTGCCGCTGATAACTCAGCCGACAGCGGCTATGAGTGCGCTGAATGCGGCAAGGTGTTTCGAAGAGACGCCACCTTGCGCCGGCACCGTGAACTATGTCACGACGACGCCGCGTCTCGCCGGTCGTACCGCTGTCAGACCTGCCGACGTCCGTTCATCAGCCGAGCAACCCTGGACTCACATGTCAGCGTGACACACGGGTCCGCAGAACCCTCCACCACGACGATGAAACGTCCTGCAAGCGGCGTGGGAGTCGGACGACAGTTGGACTCCTGCTCCGACGGCGAGCTGGTGCTGGTTGAAGACTGCTGCGTCGACGACGAGATCTGCATCACAGCCGACGGCGGCGAGTTCCAGACGACCGAAGAATGCGACGACAATCACGTAGCTGAGAAGAACTTTGAGCAGTTGTCACATCGACACGGCAACAACATAAACGTCTCCTGTACATCCCAGATATCCGCGGACAGTTCAGCTTCTGGAGCAGCATGTACTACCGTTCCTCATTGCAATAATAATAACACTCTGCAGACAAAGAACAAAAACGTGCTGCCGGCGGTACATCCAGCAGCGGGTGTTGTATTCAGCGCATCCTACGTGAATCAGCGCCCTGCGCTACGTTCGACAGTTGGTCCACCCAGCGTTGTGCGATCTTCTGCTGGTGCTGTTAAACTTCCAGTCGTTACGAGCGGGACGTCGGCGGTCCAGGGGCTAAACGGAGTTGCGGCGTTCCGTACAGCACTGCAGCCTGCCACGACGACAACGTCCGCTGCTGTGTCGTCCCCCGCCGTGCCTCCTTGCCCGTCCGGCACTTCTCGACTGGTTTCCGTCTGCCGCGCGGCTGAAGCGCCGAAGTCAGCAGCCGTGACACGTGCTGCAACGTCGACATCGCAGCGGACGGCCGCCAACACCGCCGTCTTGCAGCAGAAGACTCCGAGAAGCCCGTTGGAGGCGGAGACGTTCCACGGAGACGCTCACAAGCCAGGCGACGTCGGTCCGCTCCTCTCTGGACTCACTCCGACGTCGTCAACGACTCAGAAGATCATCGTCTACGTAAAGACCGAGGCGGGGAACCACGCGGGCCAACAGATCGCTTACTGCGCCGCCGAGTCTACGACGTCGGGCAGCGGCGCTGGTAAGGGTAGCGCGGGGATGCCGTGCCAGTTCGTCTGTCCGGTCTGTGGTCGAGACTTCGCCAGCGAGAAGTATCTCAGTATGCACGTGTCCTCGATTCACCGCGCCGCTGCAGACGTGGCGTCGGTGATCGCGCTCGAGACGGCGGCAGCAGCGGCACCGACCAGTGTCTGTCAGAAGGTAAGCGTCTCCGCCGGGTCGCCGCAGAGTGTCGGCGACGTGGCGGTTGCGCTGACGGCCACGGCGTCAGGGACACTGCAGGCCGCCGTACAACCGTCATCATCGACGTCCGTCGGCGGCTCAAAGTCGCACTGGACGTGCAATATCTGCAAGAAGGCGTTCGCGCAGAACTCGTCCTACAAGAACCACATCCGGACGCACTCGGACGACCGGCCTTATGTTTGCAGTATCTGTTCGATCGGCTTCAAGGAACGCTATCATCTGAAGAAACACGAACTCTTCAAACACACGACGACACTTAACGAGACGTGTCGCATTTGCGGCAAACGTTTCAAAGACTCAACCGCAGTGCGTGCCCATGAGCGTATCCACTCCGACGTACGTCCTTACGGTTGTACGCTTTGTGGCAAGACGTTTAAGACGAGCGAATGTCTCTGGCATCACGAGAACCGGAGCAAAACCTGCGGCAAGATGGCGTCGCGGAATGTAAACAGGCACCTGACCGTAGCCGGGGTTGTGACGGTACCGCAGCAGCGGCCACCACGCAGAACCGCTATCAACCATGCCGTGAACGCGGTCCCGACAACAGCACACCAGCTCTATCAAACCGCTGTTATAACGTCGCCAAGGTTTCAGACGGTCGAAGAAGAAGACGTAAAACCGGAGCTCGCCGATCTGAAACCGCTGGAGGTAGAATGCGTCAAAGAGGAAGACGCTGAGACAGAAGAATGCTCGCCCGAGCTGGTGGAATCCCCCGACGTGGTGGACGACAGTGACGACCTGGTGATAAAAACGGAACCGTCGGAGTGTGAGTTGTTCGACGACGTTAACCTCAACACGATGATTCTCGATTCCTCAGATGCCGATACCGCATTCACCGACTTCTGGCCCACGTTCTACGACCTGGATTCCGTCACGCCGCCGGAGTATGACGCCGGGAATTTCCCGTCGTCACCGGATCCGATGTGTTCGTCGCCGGACACGACTGACGCCGATTCGACTCGCTCGGCTGACGAATCCATCCCAGCTCTCGGTTCGACGTTGTCCAGCTCGTCTGACCTGGGCGGTGGTGTAAAGCGCTACGATTGCGCTCGCTGTGACAAAAGGTTTGCGTCGGCGGCGACGCTGACAAAACATCTGCAGGTGCACGCCGAGGTCCGCCCACACCGCTGCGGGGTCTGTGACATCGGTTTCAAGCTCAAAGTCCACCTGAAGAAGCACAATCTCTACCGACACAGTGAGGAGTACCCATGCGAGTGCAGCATCTGTGGAAAGCGCTTCAAAGACTCGTCAGCAGTGCGCCTTCACGAGCGCATCCATTCCACCGCCCGGCCGTTCCAGTGTCTGCACTGTGGCAAGAGTTTCAAGACGCGCGAGAACCTCTGGGGTCACCGCAATCGCGGTCCGTGCGAGCAGCGATCGCTGCTGGTGACGTCACCCATTACGTCATATCCGGTGCCGGCGTCGACGACGTCCAACATAACGGCTCCCGCGCAGTTCGTGGCCAGCAACGTCCGGCTGTTTCACTCGCCCGAGTTCGGACCGATCCTCGGCGTTCCGGTCAACGCCAAACTCGTGTTCAAGGACGGTGAGAAGGCGACGGCGATGCTCGACGATAAACCGGCGACAGTCGCCGCCGTGCAACAGCTGAATGTCAACCACGTCGCCAGGTCGACGACGACATCTGCGCCCATCTCACTGCTGACCGGAACCAACGCAAACAACGGTCTTAGACGCGTTTCGGCGATCCGCGTCGGCGACACGCCTCGCCTGGCCGTGTCTAAGATGACAACGACGAGCTCCATTGGCGGCGCCGGTCTGTCACTGGTGTCCGCGGTGCCGACGGCCGTCGTAACGCCAATCAAACGCGACATGATCGGCAGCGACCCGCAGAAGATAACCAGTCTTGTCGCGACCACCTCGACTTCCGTCCTGGCGGAGGGAAACCTGGTCCTGCCGGCTACGAACCACGGCGCCGCGGGGCAGCTGACTTGTGATCGGAAGCGCTCAGTCGTCGAACTGTGTGCTCAGGATGCTGGGGGAGCGGCGGTCACGTCACCGCACAAGTACCTGGCAGTCGCTGATAACGGTGGCAAGGTGTCCGGCATCCAGCGGCTGCTTTCGACACCCACCAGCTCCAGCGGCGGTGAAACGCTGCTGAGTCCCAACATGGAGCAGAACCTGGCCGACGCGCTCAGTGCCCTGGCCAGTGTGCAGACGGTAGACGCGATGGTGGTCGAGGGCGACTGTCTGCCGCCGATCAGTGAGTCCGAGGAGACGGCGACCAACTGGCCCCCGGCCTCGACCGACTACGATGAGGACGACAGCGGCGGCCTGGATGTCCGTGATGACGACTGGAGTGAGCTGGTTGCGGCCTCGTGCGACCAGCTACTGACCTCCACCGAAGACACGGACGACGACGCTTTATCTGACGGCGACTATCAGCGACTCATCTCGACTAATTCGTCTCTCGGTCCGTCAGTCACGTCTCGTAGCCCGGGGACCGCTGAGGCAGACGACGAGTCGGGCACGGGTGCTAGCGGTGAGCGGACAGCAGAGCTGGCGTCGGACACGATGTGGTGCAACTGGGCACCCGAGAACGATCTGGGCAGTCTGCTTATCTTTGGCCCGTAGCCAATGAACCACTATTCACGAGTATACCGCTCTTCCTTCGCCCGTAACGCGTGAATTCGGTCCCGTCTGGACGTTGGACATAATATACGAACTGCACAGCTGTCGGTGGTCTGCACCAGACTGGCTCGCCTCGCCATAGCAGTCACTGACTTTATTGTGCATTAGGTCTCGGATGAGTTATTTAGATGAGACTCATTTATAAATAAGTCTCCAAATTGTTGGGTAACGTTGAATACATTCCGCAAAGTTTCGCGAGCGAATTAAATAACCGTTGCCAGTGTCTTGCCTTATGAATAATCTCGAATCTCGAGTCCATCTGTCGTTGATAGTCCGCTTATTAACACGAACTTGAAAATGTTAGCGCGCTTGGAGTTTTTTCCTCATTTGTATATTTGTAGTGTACGTTGACACGATTGCGTTTTAGATTCGCGTTTACTGCACTGCGCTAATTTCAATCATTTGTTTACATTCCATGCTGATATTTTCATTCCATTTTTTATACCACGCGTCTGTCTGCAGGTCATCTCGTTGGCATATCAGCGTTCCAGCTTCTGCTTGAAACCAGTTATTGTACCCCTTATACATACGTAGTGTTTTTTTGTACTAATTCACTGATATTGTGCTCGCACTGACGCGCTTTGTAAATATGCGTATCGGTTTTTAGCTGGATGCTTTTACAATGGAACAGTAGTTTAGAGTAGCGTTTAACTGTGGTTTGCGATCAAACAGCCGCACCCCTTACACATTTACAGTTTGACCTCTGTAGTCATGTTAGGAAAAGACGCAGCCTTTTAACCGATTCTTGTCCTTCTGTGCGTGAACTGGTGATTCAAATTTGAAGTCGAATTAAAATTGTTATGTTCACAGAGTTACAGTTAGATTTTCTTAGACGTCTTCATCTGAATAAAATCGAGCATTTTTAAAAAAAAAATTGACAAATTAGCTTCGTATAATGCAAAGTTTGTACTTGCAGACTACCTGAATTTTATATTCAACATAACCCGTCCTGGCAATTTTTGCACGTGATAGTCTTAAACGCCCATGCCGGTCTAATAGTAACTGTGAAATAGTAGGGACAAACTAATGTAGTTTTGAAAAATCTGCCATTTTTTGGTCTAAAAAGTTTCTTCATTTTATTTCATTTGAATAACACCATCTGAAATCGCGTACAGGCTCTGGTAAAATTCACCTAGTCTTTGATATCAGCTCGGTTCTAGTGAAGTCTGAATTTCGTCCATAATGTATTTGCCAGTAAAACTACCGTATAGGAAATTTTCTGGTGAAGTTTCAGTAAAGTGTAAGGAGTCCGGCTGTTTTTGATCGTTGCAAACTATACAGAATCTAGGCTGTGGTTACTTGTAAATTAAAACACTGAAACATTTGTACATTTTTGCTACCTTTTAGTTTCATTTAACCGCGGCCTTAGTGCAAGCATTGGGGCGCTGGATTACACAGTAACGCACTAAACATTCCGGTAGGTGGGCGATGGGCTAGTGATAATGTCTTTGCATTATCACTGGCCTACATGCTAAAACTGGTCGATGAGGTTTTGATTGTTCAGATGCAGTAACCGAACTATGTTAATGATATTTCTGTCAAATTAGCGGTTTATTTTGTTCTAGCCTTTTTTTCAAGTTAACAACATATTGATGAATGAATATAAGGTGTTTCTCTAGGCAATGTGTCGTTGGCATGTGGGCATTAAAATGTGAACTAAAATTCTCCCAACAATTCTGATACGGCGCCCCTATGAATTTAGTCATGTTACTTTATTGTACGATACAGTGCCAAATCGGTTTCAGGTATGATGATGATTATTATTGTGACGTTAGATGATTTTGATATTATTTAACCACGTGTATTCTAACAGACTACGAGCAGAATCTTGAACGTGTAAATAAAATGCTTGACAATAACCGTGATTACATTTCGATCATCACATATATCATACGCTGTTAGCAATGATTTACAAAGAATTACTTCTTTTAACAATCCGGCACAGTACACTTAACTGTTTTGTATTTACTATTTAAGGGCAGTGGTGTATTTAAAAGGACTTGGCAAAAAAGCCATGGCGAGCGTGACCAACCACAAGCCTATAATGCGAGTTATGGAGCCCCCGGTAAAGCGAAACACTTAGCATTAGGCTGTTCAACGGAAACGCAAAAAAACCCACTTTACTAAAATTTGAAACAAGAAGCCCAGCAGTCGTTAGTCTGGGCCGACTGTACTGGTTGTCACTGACCTTGAAGGTCATACAAGTTTGACGATTTTTATGTCATCAGAAAGGGTGTATGCCACTTCCTATTAGTGATTAACAGTAACCTATGCCGTATTTCTCACCGTTTCCGAGATATGGCCACTTACAGCTTGAAACATTCCATTCTATAGTGCGTTATGACCTTTCAAGGTCATCGATTTTTGTCATTTGAAAGCCAGTATGCACGACTTCTTATTAGTGATCAATAGCAACCTATAGGCCCTATCTTTCACCGTTTAGCCATAGTACATCCGTGACGGACAGACAACCATGACAAAGGGCCGACTTTAAGCTAACAGTTAAGCGATCGGCCCAAAAATGGAAATTTAAAATGCAGAAAACCACATATATTTGTGTTGTCGCGCTGACTGGGCCATCATAATACGCCCCGAACAGACGAGCGATCCGGGATGTTTGGCCAGAAGCTGACGAAGTCTTTGGGTAAACCAATTCATACATTTAGATTTTCTGCCAATATTTTAACGACAAGGGGGGCTATGGGAGGTTGCCTGCCCCTCCCTCTTAATAGGCCACTGGAGAAGGAGTACACATTTCAAGTGTCATAAAGTGGCACAAAAATCCAAGGTAGACGGCAGCAATAAAACAGTGTAACCGCAAAGAATATGACGGACCCGATGTTTAGGCCTGATCATTTCACTGCCAGCCGCTGCATAGCACAAAATGTGGCACACGTTAAACAACAAACAGCACTGATTTGTCAGACGGTGTAGCATTATGCTTTGAGCGTCATTACAGCTTTTGCCTACATCTACAACTAATGATTATTCTAGTGTTTTAAACGACTACTAATTTGTTGTGCCTATGCATAATGGATTAGTAACTAGAAGCGCCGGAACTGCACAAACCTCGGCCAAGACTAGAACTGCCACCTGGCGAATAAAAATGGCAAGATAAAATGTAAGCCTACAACAGTTAATAGGCCTATGTAACCAAACCTACAACTATTTTCATTTAATTCTGCACATTTTTGAGTAACCTCGTAAACAGACAAAAAGACAGGTAAAAACAACATTTTTGGGCACAAACAAATTAAATAAAAACAGTCACAGCATGAAGTGATGCAAACTACACACTGATAATTTATGCATATACACGGTGTTTCATAAAAAAGACCCCTTTTTGTTTTTTTCATAATTCACTCAAATGATGATCAATTTACACAAAATTTGTACCAGTTGTAGCTGAAGAAATACTAATTCAAAATATTGCAACAAAATATGACAGTTGACTAAATATTTTTGGCTAGTTCTGACGTAATGCTGACGTCATAGTGTGTCATGGGTACAAACTGGATAGTTTCAACTGGTGCTGTCAGTTGCTACTTTGCTCCAAGGGTGAAAACTTTGGTTCGCTGATGACAAATTTTTGAAGTTTTACAGTTGCAGCCACAAAAAACATGCAAAGCGATGGCATTTACGTGTCTGTGGGGATAGTTGGACCTTTACGCGTTCGAGCAAGACAGTGCACTAGCACACCGAGCTTGCAAAATGGTTGCATTTTTGGATCACAATATGCCTGATTTCATGTCCCCATGTTGCTTAGTGCTGACACAATAAACATTTTTCATTAGCGAACCAGATTAAGCTCACCATCGAAGCAGGGTAGCAACTGACAGCACGAGTTGAGACTATCTAGTTTGTACCCATGACACACTATGACATCAGCATTACGTCAGGACTGGCAAAGAATATTTAATCAACTGCCACATTTTGTCGCAATATTTTAAATTAGTATTTCTTCAGCTACAACTGGTACAAATTTTGTGTAAATTGATCATCATTTGAGTAAATTATGAAAAAACAAAAAGGAGTCCTTTTTATGAAACACCGTGTACAATACGGTGTACACTGTAGGCCTACTTTATTCTGAGAAGCCCATTTCCAGCCCAGTGGCATGGACAAAGGGGCCCCAGGCTCCCCAATGCTCCAGACAAAACATAAGCATACGTTTAAACTGCACTAAATTTGCAAAATTGGTCAATTTATTCTGGGGAAAATAATTAAAACTGTTGCTACCAGATCTCATCTTTTATATAGCTAAAATCCACCAAATTCTATTTCGGTGGGGAAGAGGGTAGGACAGAGAAAGGGCGGGCGGGGTAAAAAAGAGAGGGACGGAAAGGGAAGGGAACGAGAAAGGAGATTAGGCCCCTCCCAACTGAAATTTCTGGCTACGCCACTGTCACACTCAATCACAAAATGCAAGCTAATGTTGAAATAACTATTCTACAGATCATCAGCATATCCAATATCAAAAGTTCTGTACAGATTGCACAAAAACAGTTCAACAGAAGACATAACTAGTTTGACTAGAATGCAGCGTAAACATCGTCGATCACTGCCGAGGTATATAATGCCACAGTTCACACATGCAGAAGCTAAATCTTGCGCCGAAACTGAACACTAATCTGACCACAAATTCAATACCAGAAAAAACAAAGCACACACACAAACGACCATTACAACGAGTCACTTGGTAAAAGTTAAAGTTGCAGATTTGTAAGCGCCAAAAACCTGGGGTAAAAAAGCGAGGCGTGTGCTATGTTGCTACAGACTCTCCAGATAAAAGGCTGTCTCACTTGCGATTGTCAGCATGAGTGAAAACGAACAAACGACTGAGCCACATTTGTGTTATGGTTTCATTGATACTAGATTACTGCTGTGTGAGTTTACTTACTTAATATATTCACTATGATTATCTGTCTCATTGCTATAGCATAGCATGGGACAGATTCTAAATTCACTTGCGTCTGTCTGTCATTCTGTCAGTCTGTCCATAAACACTCCTACGGCCGCAATTTTGATTTCATTTTGATGAAATTTCGCACAAGGATTCGGGGCCCGAAAACTAAGATCGAGTTTGTTTGGGATAAAAATCTGATAACTCCTTCACCTATTTTACCCACATTATTAAAAAAATGCACTACGGCCTATGGGGACTTCAAAGCGGTCAAAGTCATCACCTGAGTGACTTGCCTACTAACTGATATTTTCAGACCAAGTTAACCAACAATGTACATTAAAATCACAGCCATTTCGCTGCCATTATGACACAATATGATTCATTGTTTACATGGGAAAACTGGCAAGCAAGCTGGCAGTTTAATGCGGCACGAAAAGTAAAAAAAAACTGAAACTGTTAAAAAAACTGAAATGAGAGAGATGGAACAAGTATTGCAATGTAAAAATCTACAAAAGTCGACAAACAGAGACGAAAGATATACGAACCCAAGATCAAAGATAACTAAAAAGAAGGAAATAAAAAGTGAAATGAAAAAAAACGGAAACAAAAAACGGCAAGCATGGTGAGTGAGTAGTTTCTTAACGACAGATCAGCAAAAATAGACCATTCAGTGCTACAAGCAAGAACTAGATAGTGGTTATGACTCCGTCACGGACTATTATGCCTCCGCTAACAGACCCCATGCCACTGTGACCTAAAAACCTTGACCCAAAATTTGACGCATGCCCCAAAGTCTGTCAGTGGTGAAAGTTTGGTCCAAATTCCACCAACAAATATGTAAGATATCTTGCTAACAATGTCCGTTCGGGACACACAGATGCACAGATGCTCTACGCTTCGGGCCACTACATTGGCGGAAGCATAAAAATGCACTAATAGACCAGAGATCTGTGAAGCCATTAGTCTGTAATGGATGCCATAGCCAACAGTTATCTGCCAAATGCGGTCTCTTCATAGAACTTGAGCTGATAGATCTTGCCGGCGTATTCATCAAACACGCTCTGTCCCAGCAGTCGTATCAGCCGCGGCTGCACACCAACAAAAGCAAAATAATATAACATATTTATTTGAATTATAACTTGCAATGATTGCATTTTTTAACAGTAAACTTTATAAGTGTTAATTGCCTTTAATTTCAGTTAAAAGCTAACAGTGGTATCTGCAAAATAAAATTTATTTTGTTTAGAAAATTTTTCAGTAATTGATGTATACAGTCTCACAGATGCACAGAAACACAATGTTGTTTTTAATGCAGTCTTGTAGACAAACTAAAACACTGACTTTTTCTAAAAAAACATGACTGACATGATTTCTAATGCTTGCCATAATGTAAATGTATCTACTTTCTGTTTTTATCAATGTGATTTTAGAAATGACATTCTAATTAATTAAATTATACAACTGTTACAATTTTTTAAGAATAAATCATCTGATTAATAATAATTTCTGCAGATTTAATTTAAATGCAAAAAGCAGTTGTTCAAATGATACAATGCAATAAGCATAACAGTCAATTACCCAACCATAATTGTAAAAAAATTCACACAAACATAAATATTACCAGGAATTCGGAAAATATTTAAAAAATGCAGTGTGGCACAAATGTTAGCGAATATAAGTATTTAAGACTATGAAACATGTTAACAAGTAAAACTGAAATAACTAATGGCAAGGGCATTTTACATGTTTAATTAACACTAATATGTTTTGCATGATAATACCAAGTCTAAATAGTCGAGGCCTAATTTATGTACAAAAAGATGCGTGCTATGATTCTAAACAACATTTTGGCCAATCAAGTCTTTTCACCTCAACTTCCTGTGACGAGAAATTGTCAATGATATCATAGGCTTCCTTCATAGTCCTGATGTTTATTCGTTTCATGCAGTCTCTATATCATACAATTAAAAACACTCTGCAACAACGTGTCAAAAATTGTAGCAATATAATTAGTTACTGATTAGATTTTTTTCAGTTCCCTTAAATATGCAATATCCCACATGTGTCCCCAGTAAACTAAATTCTTGATAATTTCAGCCTTCATAAAAGCAGAAAATCTTTTCTGTTGCTGATGGAACAGCCTACCAATGTCTGTGTCACCAAATAACAACCTACAGGCATTTATCTCAGACCTCATGCTGACTGTACAGCTACACTTAACAAAAACATCACACTCTTATGGTTTACTGGCAAATTTCTAACATTTAAAGTAAGTAAGTAAGTAAGTAATTAAGTAAAATGTAAATTTATATAGCACATTATGTTATGTTATTATGTTAATTAAGTTAAATTAACCTCTAATTAACCTCTAAGTGAGTTGAGGGTGGGCAGATAACGTCTACAACAGCCATTAAAAACCAGTCTAGCTTGTGTAGTGCATCATTAAATAACAACCCAGATATATTGCACATAACGTGTTTAACTGCTAAAGTTAACATTAAGCAGAAAAAGAGAAAGAAAAAATGAGTGAGTGAGTAAGTAGGGTTTAACGTCCCGCCCGACACAGTATAAGTCATTTCAGAAATGGCCTTTCCAGGCAATGCACATAAACACATAATAATGAGACCTAAACCGAAAATTGTAAGTAATGTCTACTATGGGCATGCATATGTAACACTAATGACAGTTCTAATAATCTTATCTGTTGTCCTTCAAAGTGACAGTCATTAATCTCAGAATGCTATCTACTGGAAGCCAGGGAAGGAAACTGAAAAAGAACCAAAACAAAAAGGCACACATGACATGTCAATTGACGTGCACTGTTAAGCTAATCCAGAGAGATAAAAGCAGATTAACAACGAAGAATTCAACTTACTTTTGTAAGTAAGCGATTCGATCCATGAGCCGGCCTCCAGTTGTAACACTGATGCCGGAGTCTAAACAGTCATAAACAAACAAATACCTTGATACCTAAAATACAATATGTTTCAACACCACGGGCTACTAAAAATCCATGGTCTGAGACAATTTCTCTTCACCTCTTTCTTTCCATTATTTCTCGTTCTTTTTTTGTCCTTTTTCATATTACTCTATACCTGCTGCAGGCCAAAGCCCTCAATCATTTTAGTGATTTTCGTTTTTCTTCTGCTGGCTGTTTTTCTAAACATGTACCAAAGCAACATTTACACGTGTAAAAACATCTGACCTCTCTGGCTGCAGATGCAACTGTATACACTGTGTCTCAAAAAACATCCCCGACATTTTCGACCATAACTTGAAAACCAATTATCAGACTTTGATAATTTTTGGTATAAATATTTCCTTCCCCTACCCTTTGACACTTTGGCTGACATTTCATCCAGTTGTCTACTTTTCAACTGCATGTAGTAAAACTGCTTGAAATGTTGGCCCACTATGCGAACACAGGCAAAAAGATGCTTTCTCCATTCATTGACAGCAGTATCGATAAAGTTCTGCTCCAGACCAATCCAGGCTGTACCAGTTGCTTCTTTGACTTCACAAACATTCCTAAACTTTATCTGGTAGACACACTGCTGCATGACAGTCAAACCTTGTAATAGACCGGCCCAAAGATTAGGATAGATGAAATTTATCGATGTTATTTCATTCATTTTAACACGTATTATGCTTGGTCTGCTTTCCCCAGGTAGTGCAAAAGCAGACGTTGGATGAGGTGGAAACTAAAACACTTGTTTAATAGCCAGTTGTGTGAGAAATATTTCTGCAAAAATTATTAAAATCTGCAAATCATTCTTCAAGTTATGATTGATAATGTCAGGGATGTTTTTTCAGGTTTTCTGTTTATTTCAACACATATTTTGCTTGATCTACTTTCCCTAGGTAGTGCAGAAGCATACATTGGG
>Ga0209671_1002941_pt1 | contig 16067 bp, 10 predicted proteins | sample WorMetHERISLAND2_2_FD_187401 | JGI IMG/M metagenome (GOLD analysis project Ga0209671, IMG submission 187401) | Marine gutless worms symbiont microbial communities from Max Planck institute for Marine Microbiology, Germany - Olavius geniculatus... | ecosystem: Host-associated > Annelida >...
GAGCAGTGGTGTGGGACAACCCTGCAGGAGTTAAGCCACGCTGCCCTAGATAGGCAGCGGTGGGCAGCGATAGTAAGAATGGCGTCAGACACCAACGGGCATTGAGCCCACGGTTGTCGATGATGACGATGACTGACAACTGACAACCGACAGCCCTTCCTGGAAAAGCCTTCCTGGAAGAACTTCAAATGGCTATATCTCGATAACGGTGCAAGATAGATGCATGGTCACAATGGACCACCCGTAGGAAGGTCAAGATCGTGACCTCATTATCCTTGAGGCGCCATATCTCCATAACTGTGCCTGATAGACGCATGCGGTGAGATGTAACAAGACGAGTGGCAACGTGCATCATTGATCATTATTGAAATTTTTTCCCTCAGTTTGTAAAATCAGGCAATGTTTTGCAAACCTCGGGGAGACAATTTTCAACAACAATCGCAACACCAGTCACTGTTAGTATAATAATAGATGGGTCTTAAATAAACGATGAATCTCTAATACCAACCAAAAGGAACAAAAAAGCACGTAGAAGAATACAGAAGAATATAATGCATGCGAGGTGTACATTAGATTGGTTGCAATCTAATAATATTTCTTGTTTCTGTGATATAGTTAGTCTATTTAATTACGTTATCAAGCCGACGAGCATACTAATCACCAGTCCATTCTCAACTTCTGCAAAATTCCGTGAAATTCCACGGAAATATTACAATTCTGAGGAAAAGGGCAAATTCTGCGGCTCAGCTGACATTCTGCGACCTGCGGAAAACTGTAAGCCCTAAACATAAGCAGCAGCACAAATACGGCTGACCACTGACCAGGCCAGATGGAAGCAGTCGCCCGTTTGAGAATGTCTCGTGCGCCAATGCGACAGAAATCGGACGACAGCAGTGCGTTAAACAATGTCGACTTGCCAGCGTTTGTACACCCCAAAATGAAAACTTGTCCTGATACAAGTACATCAGATTACCTGACGACACTGCTAAAATAACATTTTACACAGTTTCTCGGTGAACATTATACATCTTCTCGACTTAAACCAAAATGAAAATGGCATCTGATTTCCTTGCAACATTTTGTCCTACAGAAGCAGAAGCTGCAAGACTGGATGATCATTGTAGACAACTAAATTGTTTAGTCCAACAGTAATTAAAATAATATACATGGCTTTAATGTTAAGCACTGCTCCGGTCAAGAGGCAAAATGCCATTACATGATAAACTTTTACTGGAGCACAGAATCAATTTTATCAGATGTCATCAATGTATCATCGTGGAATTAAAAAGTAACACGCTGCAGCTGTTCTTTCAATTATTAGTTTATTACAGCACAGATAAAATGCAGAGTGAATCAAATAACAAGCCTGTATGCAACAGTTTGTATTTTGTGAATACCGATTGAAATTTTAAAAAAATTCATTCAAATACTTACTGAAAGATTCGCAATACCGGAAAAGTGATATACAAGATCCTGCATACCTCAAACGTGCACACCAAGCACAGCAATTGGGTTTTGGCAACTTGGTCTTTTTATGCACATCTTGTGCATATCCAACCTTCTATCTTTCAACTGCACAGATTTTCATTACCGTGCTAAACAAAAAGTTCTTTGATCCTTAAACACGTAAGGTGGCTTGTTTTTTAAAACTCTTTGCAGACTTAAACAAACCTTTAAGCTTCCAGTCACGGAGAAGACGTGAAATGAGTTTCTCGATGCCGTAGCCGGTCTTTGCACTGACGAGTGCCACGTGCTGGGCAGTGATGTCACGCTCCATACACAGACTTAGTAGTGACTGCTTAATGCGATCCAAGTACCCAAAATTATCACGAGGCAGCAGGTCTACTTTGTTGCCAATGACATACACAGGACACTGCTGATCTGCCAGCTCTGATGATGATCAAAGAGCATACATTTAATTATAAATATTTCATAAACATATACTTACCTACGAGAAAAATGCTACGATCATTGTTTAAATATATTGCAATTTACCCTAATGCTAAACTGTTTACAGTTACCTAAACTAAGCAACTTTCTGTCACTATTAGATGTGTTAAACCCTACAAAAATTGTCCAACTTCAAAAATTTTTGCTACAGTCACCGAGACTTGGTTATATTTTATTTTTTCCACTTCACCTATTTAATGTGACTGCCTTACCACTGGAAACAAATGAAACTGAAAAGAAGATATTATTCATAACTTGGAGTCTAACTAACAAGCAGGCTTAAATAACTTTCAATATACTTGGTAACTAAAAAGTTGTATGATTTCATCAAACTAAGTACCTAATAAAAGTTGTAAAAGTTGTTTGACGAATTTATACAACTGACAAGCAAGCCTAAAATTACTGTAAACAGACCCTTCTTTCTGAAGTTAAGAAGGAACACTATTCCTCCGAAACAGCAGATGTACCAATCATATCATCATGCAATGAAAAAAAATGTCACAAACTGACCGGAAAACCCTTGGTAGAAGCTATGTGGCAGATCAGTAAGATCAACCATGATCAGAAGAAGCGCCGGACGTTTCTTCTTGATTTCAGCTGCAATGGTCTTAAACTCCATCGGCTTGACACTCACGTCAATGGCCAGATCGAATTCCTTCAACATATGACATCGCTGACAGAGAATCTCTTTCAGTTGTGCTGGCTTAGCAGCAAGAAATATCTGTGACGGGATGTACCCCGGGATTCCCGGATCACGGCAATGAAGGACAGCACCACAACCATGGCATGGAGAAGCACTAGCAGATACTGATGGATCAGGAGTTCCAAACAGCTGATGAGTATGACCTGGATGATTTGATAACTGCACCTAAACATCACACGACTAACAACAGAGTAACAAATAATACCTGAACCTTTTATGTACAAAACAGGACATTGCATCAAAATGACAACGGTATCCTTTCTAAATACTGTGCTATAAAGCGCCATGTATAAGACAAGTTAATTATAAGTGTATCATATATACAAGTATGTATACTGTACATAGACTGTGTTTCATAAAAAAACCGAACCCCTAAGGCAGGTCAGCATAAATTTATCAAAATAAGTTCGCCTAAAATGATTTTTCACACAGTGCACTGCCATTCAGTTGCGGATTCATTGTGCTTGAAAAGTTTGGTATGGGGCGAGTACCAGCTGCACGGTTTCCATGGCAACAAGAGCAGACGACAGTTGTACATAACTTGACTTGGAACAGACGATTGTGGACGAGGCCATTGACCAGTGGAGGAAACGACTCAAAGCCTGCGTCAAGGTCAAAGGACAACATTTTGAACATTTACTATAACTTTAGTCGTACGTGTAGATTGCTTGTACCAACGTTTTTTCGACACTAAAGCCGTTTTCTTGAAGTTATAACAAGAAGTTTCGGGGTCTGGTTTTTTATGAAACACAGTGTAGTCAATGTATAAATATGTAATAAAGTGGGTGATATAATAACATTGACAATTTCTTAATTCAACTCATTCTGTTCACTACAGCAGTCATCTTATAAAACTTCAACTTAACATCGTGGATCCGGTCGCGGTAACTGGGACTCTAGCTGTGGTGATCCACTCCCAGCAGCGTAAAATATTCACTGCCAATGCAGTGCGACTGCCGTGAAGGCATGTCTCGCCGCCACAAAGACATGCCCTCATGGCAGTCGGCCACTCACGCTCTCAACGCTAGCAAAAGCCAGGATATCACAGACACCATGTAGTGGCCAAAAGGCTTTTACCCGCATCCTTCCACAATCACACTGAATTCATGTACCAATGTTACACCTTTATTTGGATATCCATTTATCGTCACATAATTCTGTCAAATACGCTACCAAAACCATGCACCTAACAGTAACCCTACCCTTAACCCTAAACCTAACCTATCCCTATCCCGATCCGTAATCATAACCATAATATCAATCAGAAATTTTATTCCTTTACCCAAAACACCAGTGCCCACTTGCAATGTCTATATATCATTTCCATACATTTCATAAACAATCACTTGTATGGATGACAAAAACGTGTTCTGCACAATGAAAGCGTGCTGAATAAGCGACAAAATAACAGAACAACAATTTACAACATTAATTCAAGACAGGAAAAAATGTCAAAATATCTGAGTCAAGATTCGAACTTGTGAACTCCAAAACACAAGTCAGTGGCCTAAGCCACTGAGCTATGGACTCGGTCGATTACCGTCAACTGCAGCCTCTATTATAACACAATCTGTTACGTCATGTGACCTGCTTCAGCCAATGACAACTGACTGCCGGCAGCGGATCACTGCAGCTAGAGTCCCGGTTACCGGGCTAGAATACACCACCTAAACTTAAACTTAATGCAGTATGTTCACACCTCTGTCGTTTCCGAGTCTAACTCCGACGTGTCTGTTTCGTCTTCCATCTCTAGTGCAAGATCAATGTCACGAATCTCAATGCTGCTCATTTCCTCCAACTCCTTCAGCTTCTTGTCGATCTCAGTTCTCACAGTATCCATAGACGCGTTGTGAAGAAGATCTGAACTATCAGCGTCCCGAGAAGCAAGCATTTCGACGAAAACTGAAGATGGTGGATCATTCCGGCGATCGGCAACTGGCTGCAAATCACGCTTACAGCGAACCCTTTTGTTTCGCGGCAACCAGCGAATCGTGCGTTTCTTACTAACTTCGCTGCTGTCTGTATCAGCCGCTTCTGCACTGCATAGAGATACTGCAGATGCTGTTAACCATCGACGTGAAAACAACATCCGTAGGTAAATATAAGGTGCAGCGGAAAACCGGTGCTGTGCTAAAACAAACGCGCCACTACATAATTTCGACATACTAGACATCGCACGCAAAGGCATGTTTGCAGATCGCAGTTTAAAACTAAAGAAAACAATTAAACAAACAAAACGTGCACAAGCATGCCAGAAAGGACGACCACGCCCACTTCGTTTGTTTACCAAAAAATAGCTAATTATCGAGTGCACTATTTCTTCAGTAAGTAACGGTGAAAGTCGAGTATTTGGTACTACGACATATGTCGTCTGTCTGTAACGCATGTGTTGTGGCTAAACGGTAGATCGTACCAGAAATTTTTTTCGATTAATTAGCTTACTTTCGTGGCTTTTCGCACGCAAAATGTCAGCGATCCACTTCAAGGAAAAACATTTTTGAATTTGGGGTTGAACAAAGGTGAGGTAGGAATATAGTGGCTTCTATGATCTATCCCTAGGCTAGCCGTACCTGGTGGACGCACCTCGCGACCAATGAAAATGGGAAAGAGTTTGTTAAGGCTGTAGATCGAAACTTCTCCCTATATTTCATTTTCCCTTATTTTAATTTAAGGGCCTTAACAAAACTTAATTCCCCTAGAGTCAGTAGAGTGAGAAAAAGTCCAAAAGGGGAGAGGGTACTTGAGACCAAAAATGGGGGGTTGGGTCCGAAAGTTGGAGGGAACATTGCGCCTGATTTCCAGATTTGGGGGACAGAAGCTACTGGGTAGGAAAAATGTGCTTTTTTCAGCGAGTCGCCGCAGCCCATCTAAAAGCGGTGGGAGATAGGGATTACTAATAGGAAGTCACACAAACACTTTCAGAGGACATGAGTGACAATCGTCGACCTTGGACGATCATGACTATGAAGGGTCATTACGCACTCTGCTATGCCAACTGTGCTGTGTTGTGGCTAAACGGTGCGTCGTAGGATTCAGTGACCGTTGAGTGACTTTACACTTGGTTAGAACATTTTTGCTGGCTGCTGTCCGAGCCACTGACGAACGACTGATTGCACGCAGTATCTGATGCAAACTTTTGCCCATCCAGCATATTCTTACACAAAACTTGTACTGTTGCTTAATTCGTAAATTGTTGCCATAAACAGGATGCATCGCAGAGTGAATGCCCACAGCGGTTTGTCTGTTAATTGCTTTAATAAAGACTATCATCATCACAAAAACACAATGGCCTGTTCGTTACAAGACAATTTCAATGCGAACGTCGACGTATTTAACGTTTATAAATGACGTCACAGTGGCGTCATCTTCATAAAACTCACCACTTGTATTCGGAATTAAATTCCCTACAAAACGCATATTTCGGATTTGTCCTATTTTAAGAGTTAATGGAATGGCGTTGTATGTCTAGAAAATGTGCTTCTATACGCCATGCATTTTCGGGACCCCAACCATCCGTCAGGGCGGCTAATTTTGGCACGAAATGTCTACTTTGGCGCCACTTAGCGACCTCAGTGACAATGCCATCGGGCCCATTTTCCGCATTTTTATACACAATGGCTCAGTGAAGAAAGCTGCCAAGTTTCAGCTTTGTACCTAATTCCAATCAAATTTGGCGTGCGTTTCAAAATAGCAAAAAGTCCAATTTGACCGGCCATTGCAGTCTTAGAACTTCGCCGGCATGCAACTGAAGTTTGACTGGACCGATCTTCATGAATTTTTCACACGATATTCTGTTGTCGATTCCCCCTCTTCAGTTTGGGTAACACCCTACCCCCACCCGAAATTTTTTGGGGGTAAAATTTCGGTTTTTTGACTTTGCCATTTCTAGCTACCTCAGCACCGACGTCTTGTATCTGCTTTCCATTTGAGGTCGGCGTTACTCCCCCCTCGACTCCGAACACGCTGAGTGTTCAATTGTATCAAATTGTACACTAACATAGTCAAATACACTTTTACCAACTAGCGTACGGCATTTCAAAAATGTCAACATAATACAAGTCAAGCCTTGAGTTCCTCTGGTCAGGTCTTAAGTCAAGCTGCTAGCCACACATATACAAAATGACGCATAGACAAACACATGTGCATTATACAGTTGATTAAGCATTCAGACCAATGTGAAAATGATTAGCCTCAAACATTTCAGTGAAGGGAGACGGCCATATTGAACACTCGGGACAGTTTGTTCGATTGCATCGTCTACATAAAGTATGTACGTTCCACTGTGTTATGTGCCACCCAGTCAGTGGCGGTTTCAGCCCACAATATCTGGGGGCATGGGCCCCGCCCGATGGCGTGCGCGGTAGCGCGAGCCTATTAGGGGGACCTGGGGGCAGAGCCCTCAGCGGGGTCCAAAGGCAGAGCCCCTGGTCACGGGGTCAGGGGACGAAGCCCCCCTCAAGCTGAAGCACTTTTGGTTTTTGGACGTTCAATGAAAGCCGCAAAGTTGTCCGCTTTTCTAAAATTTGGAAAGGCAAGAAAAAAATTTAAAAAATTATTATTTTTGAAAAAAAATCATGGGTGGCCACGAAACTGGGGGGCCTGTGCCCCCCCTTCCTCCGGCCCGGGCCTAAAACCGCCACTGCACACAGTACAAATGAACAGCAAAGTTTTTAGAAAACAAGTCTATCAAATCAGTAGTAGCTCAGACAGGACCCGTAATGCTAACTGTTAGGACAGACGCATAATAATAATAATAATAATAATAATAATAATAATGCTCTCAAGTCTCAATGCATCAATAACATTAAACACTGTTTATCAGTAGTAACAGCAAGAAATAAACATAAATCTGGACAACTGTGGTCCAAGTCTACATTACATCGAATTACATAAATAGAAAGACTTAATAACAATCACTGCAGCAGAAATGCACATATGTCAATAAATGAACGTCAACTATGATAAGAAAATAGTTATCTGTCAGCCATATTGAAACAGAGCACCAGATCAGTCTGTAAAGTATACAATAGATGTTAAAATTACAAAATAAATTCCAATTTATAATGTTTTCAATAGCAGCAGCTAATTTTTTTTTCAAATGTGAACTCTACTAAATGTTCAAACTGTAATGATAACTCAAACTTAAAGCATTCAATGCAATGCAGAAAGTCAGCCGATCAAAATGGCATAAACGTCTGCTCTAAGCACATAAAGCCTACTGTTTATGCTTCTTACTGCATGAAATCCAGATAAGTCAGGTTTATGAAGATGTGTTTGTTTATAACTAGCAAACACCTAGACTTGGTACACAACTATCTTTCTGCTTGCTTCATGTGTTAATACAAATTAAATGAATTAACGATATAGTAAGACATGATATAACAATGCATTCTATTCACAAGTTCAAAAACTGACGTGCAGCCAATCTAGTCTAACGACACATTGTCAAAATGCAAAATCAACAAACAACATAGAACCCAAAAACAAACTGCAAAAAAACGGAATACTCCAAACAAACATGCTGCTTAAATATCAGATAAGCTAAACCACAACATGAAAACACCTCAGAGAATGACTTCTACTTGCCTTTTTTATCCTCATCAATAACAGGCTAGGTCAAGTCCAAAAAGACCTATGACAAAAAGCCCAGCTGTCGCTAGAGTGGGCCGACCGTACCACATATGGAAGAAAGCTTGTTGGTAGCTTGGCTAGAGACATTTATCTTACGCTGCAGAGCAGGAAGCAGTGTTAGGAAGCGAGCTAGGTTTAGAATAGAACTGGCTCGTGTTGGCTGAAAGCGTAGCTAGAAAAAACTAGGCACATTTGGCTGTAGGCTGCGTCTGCGACGTACTAGGGACGTAGCTAGAATATTTTTGTCTGCCACGAAAGCGTTAGCAGCAGCGCAGGTCCTCTATCTAGTCAGACGAGCTCTAGACATCGGTCTGTGCGGAGCTCTTCTAGCTGTCGCAATGTAGCGCGTACGATAGCGGCGTCATCGCTGTGGTGACGTCGTAGTTATGTGTCCCTGACCTGTAGAACTTCGCCAATAAATGTTATATATGTTATATAAGAAAGAGAAGTCGCCGTTAACACAGGGCTTGAACTACCGTTCAGCCTATTATAGCCATCCGACCCGGCCCTCCGCTCTTTTCTTCAGCTCTCGTAACTGATCTTCGTGTTCTCTTGCTCCATGAGTAGTAAGTAAGTAAGTAAAGTAAATAAGATGTAAATTTATATAGCGCATATCGCAATGGCAGATCACGCAGTACACAATACGGTAATTCGTGCATAAACTGCATAAAACCTATAGCCTTCTCATCTCACACATAACATTCTGAATGTAGGCCTACGAGTCTAAATCAAATATAAGATAACGGAATCACTTTTACATAGACCTATCAACGCTGTGCAAAAATTTGTTGACGTATATACCGTTTGGAAATCGTGGGCATAATAGATTGTTTTGTAGCGACGCTGGACAGAGTGATGAAATGATCCCTCTCCAGCATTGAAGAGATGAAAACAATCTCCGGTACCGATGAACCGGACAGTTCATTGCCGGTGACGGTCACCAAAGTGCCGCCGGCCTTTGGACCGTACAGTGGCCACACAGTGCTCGGTTCAACCGGATCTATACTCAGGTTCAACAGCAAAAAAGTAAAAGAATAATAATATAGTGTAAAAATCGGCCAGCTAATTTGAATAAAAGCTTTTGTAACAGAATGCTGAATGTCAGTATACTGATCATCGGAACACTGCAACGTGCATGTATGATGGTTTGTATCCGTTTAGAGCAATTTTTACATAGGAATATGGTGACGAAAACAGAGTCTGTCACTGTAATAAAGTGCGATGTTAGTCGCGTGGTAAAAGATTGTACAGCAAAGACGCGACAAAAAATCATAAAGAAAAGTGTGTATCCGTATACTGGTAATCAGTAATCAGTACCGTAGATAAACGGATGCAGGCACAAAGTCCCTCTATATCCGAATCACGATATAGGCCTACGTAACTAATTCTACTAATAACCTAATAATCTTTTTCGATAAACTTCGATCTGTCTCCGGTTCCAGTTAATTCGGCGGTCCAATTATACATAACTTCTTGTTATGCTCAAAATCTATCTAGCCGTATTTTAAATATATCAATAGACTGTACATCACTACCCAATTAGATGAACTATTCCAGATATTAACACTTCGTGCCGAGAAAAAATATTTTCTGAAATTGTGAGTAAATGTTTGGTTGTGCAATTTGAATTTGTTACCTCTAGTTACTAAAGTATTATTGTAATGTAGTGTAGGTGCAACTTTTCCATCATAAATGTCAGTTACAATTATAAAAAAACCTCAATCATGTCACCATGCAATCTTTTCTATCTGGTGTATGTAAATTTTAAAAAAATCAAGCGTTTTTTGTATGGTCATTTACGTAAGGTAATAACGAGTTTAATAGCTCTCTTTTAAATTTTCTCTACCTGTTCTATATCACATTTTTATATGGGGACCAGACAAAATTTGCATATTCAAGATAAGGGCGAACTAAGGCTTTGTATAAGAAAATAAAAGTATTACAATCCATGTAGATAAAATGTTACTTACAGTTTTGATAATACAGACCTGGGGGTGCGATATTTTTGCAGATGTCCGTTGGCTGATCTTCATTTTGGCTGAAAGCCTGAGGAACAAGACAGTCATCGATGTTGTAGCACAAAACATGCTCGCCGGTTGTTGTGGATGGAGTCCAGCAGGTGGCGTTGTCGACTTCGACGTTCAGCTCTCGCAGCCAGGCCAGCTGACAATCACACATCCATGGATTGCCTGCCAGCAGTAACCGGCGACGACGTTTATGAGAGGCTATATCTGAGTCGAGAGTGGACAAGAAATTGCCTCGAACGTCGAGATGCTCCAGAGATCCGCCCACTGATGTGACGACCGTCGACGGCAACGTAGTCAGCTGGTTCCCACTCAAAGTCAGCTCCACGAGACGAGTTGTCGCTGATTGATTAACCACCCAGTCGTAGAGTGACGTCACAGAGCACCTGTCCGCGTACAGCCGAGCGATGCGGTTGACAGCGAGCGTCACTCCGACGGGAAGCATCCCGAGCGCATTGTCCGATATATTCAGCTTTCGTATAAACGTCGCGTCAGACAACACGTCAGAACTAATGTTTTCCAGCTTGTTTCCAACGACATCTACGACGTTTAACGACCCGAGAAAACGTACCTCGTCGATGCTGCGAAACCGGTTGTAGGACAGATCAACCAGTCCAACGCCGAACTCGTTACCGACGTAAAGACGAGGCATACTCTCAATAACGTTGTCGTGCAGATCGAGCACGACGATCGATCGCAAGTTGTACAGTCCACCCGGGCAGTTAGTTAGCCGGTTGTTGCTGAGCCGCAGTTCAGCCAGCTGATGCATGGTCGAAGGTAGAACAAGTTCTTCGATGGCGTTGTTGGCAAGGTTCAGGCGCTTGATGTTTTTGAGCTGATGAAACGAACTGGAATGGACAAATGCAATGTTGTTGGAAGACAGATTGAGCTGGGTGCATTTCTGCTCAAGGCCTGTGAGTGCGAACTCTGCTATTGTCGTCAGTCGATTGCCGCTTAGTGACAAGACCTCAAGCTCGTACAATGGTTGGAAGATCGCGGAAGCTATCGACTCGATTAGATTATTGTCGACGTACAGCTGCGTCAACGACCACAGCTTGTTGATTCCGTCCAGTGATGTCAGACGGTTATTGGACAAAGACAGAACCGACAGACTGTCGGCAAGCAAGCCCCAGTCAGCAGTCGCAAAGTTGCTAATCGAATTTTCATCCAGTCGCAACTGTTGCAGTTGTTTTAACTGAACAATAGTTGCAAGCGAGTTGTCAGTCAACGCATTGTTGGACAGGTCTAGTTCAGTCAATGACTTGTTTAGCTGACCCACTGTCGACACGCTGCTGATATCGTTGCCGTCCAACCGCAGCGTTTCTAAATACTTCAAGTTTTGTAAACTGCGAAATGTTTCATCGGTTATTTGGTTTTCGCCGAGATCTAAAAATCGTAAATAATAATCATAATTTTGGTTGATCTGCAGTTTCGAAATTCTGTTGTGACGCAAACTAAGCCGTTGAAAAGCTGATTCGAACTGATAGAAATAATTCAAGTCAAACGAAACGAGATCGTTGTCATCAAGAATGAGTTCTGTTAGAGGACTCAGTTGTCCGATCCCTTCCGGGATGTTTCTAGCTAGTCGATTGGCACTAAGAACCAGGGTGTTAATGCTGTGCAGACCGACAAACATCACCGGCTCAACCCTGGTTAGTTCATTGCCGTGCATGATAAGGTAATTTAGATAATTCAGTGACTGAAAGCTTCCGTTTTCAATCGTCGATATCCGATTGTCGGACAGATCGAGACGCTTGAGCAGTCTCATTCCAGAGAACATCAGCGTTCTGATCCTCGTCAGCCGGTTCTGGCCGAGATACAGCTCAGTCATCTGTGGCGTTCCGTCAAATGCTCCGTCCACGATGTCGGAAATACGATTTCCGGTAAGATTCAGGAGAACGATGCTGTTCGACTGCATAATCTGTACTGCTTCAATATTGTTGTTAGCTAGCGAAAAAGTCTGCAGATTTGTCAGATTGCTCAAGATGTACACCGGCACCTTGTTCAGTTGATTTTCGTCCAAAGCCACCTGCTCAAGTAAAGGGGTGTTGTTAAAAACACTAAATGATATGGAATAAATGTTGTTTTTTGACAGATCTAGTCGCCTTAAAGACGGAAGATCCTTAAAAGAACCACCCGAGCTAACGTGCTTGATGAAGTTGTCGGACAAATCAAGATTTTCCAACGAATAAATTTTTTCAAACACGCCTTGAAAGATGTGAGAAATACCGCTTTTTCGCATATATAGGTCTGTCAAGTTCCGTGCGTTTTCGAAAAAGACGCTCTCTAGGTTCTCCAAATAGTCATTCTGCGACAAATCTAAAATGCGAAGGGAAGTACGAAACGTTCCAGCTGATATACGCTGGATGTTGTTGCTGGACAGATTGAGCGACGTCAGCGACGCCAGGCCTTCGAAACCGGACGCGCTCAATGCGCCGCTTATGTTATTGCGACTGAGATCTAGAACGCTTAAACTGTCGAGCCCAACGAAGTAGCTAGCCGGGATCGCGGTCAGTCTGTTGGCGGCCAGCCTCAGCGTCTCTAATGTACTTATATTCGACACCTGTATTTGTGTGAGTTCGATGATGCGGTTACGGTCAAGGTTCAGCGTCACCAGACTATACTGTTTAGGGAAAACATTCGAATAGACGGCAATGAGACGGTTGCCCTGCAGTGCCAGAGTGCGAAGTGAGATGAGTTGACTAAACACTGACTCAGGCAAATGCGTCAGTTCGTTGCTGTTCAACTCCAGATGGTCAAGGTTTCGAAGAGAGTCAAACAGCGTCGAGCCTATCGACGATAATCGGTTGTTTCCGAGAAATAGGCGCGTCAGATTAGAAAGATCGTCAAACAACGGCGACGTAAGATTGGTAAGAAGATTGCCGCTGAGGTCGAGGTGTTCGAGCCCTGCAAGACCAGCGAATAGTTCATTCGGTAAAATCATAATTCGGTTGCTGGCAAGACGCAAGCTCTGAAGTGATGAGCCTCCCAGCAAAGAGAAGGCATCACTGGAAACTGACTCGATATCGTTGTGGGAAATGTCGAGCTTGTTCAATCCGGTGTCCACGGCAAACGTGTTCAAGTAGACGTTGCTAATGTGGTTGTGACTAACATCTACGTTAATTAGGTGAGAGACGCCGAGAAACGCTTCTGCTTCTACATCACGCACACCCAGTTTGTCCAGTCGTAGCCATCGGACGGGCAATCCAGCGAACGCACGCGTCTGGATAGTCCGGATCTTTGTCCGTCCAGCGAACTGCAAAAACGAGAACGTTGGCGCTTCGTTGGCGTCGCCGAAGTCGATGACGCTACTCTGTTCTCCGAGATCCGTGCACGTCAAGCTCGACGTACAGCTACATTTCACCGGACAACTCGACGGTTGTGGTGGATTGGGCGCCGTGATAGGAACGACCGTCAACATCGCCGCCAGTAGAAATCGAAACAAAACGCTAACCAACATGCTTCACGGTGAATATATGTCACAGTGTCCAGTAGTGCGAGCTAAAATTCTTAACTGTGGGTTATGTAACAGTTCAGTTCTCTGTTTTTTTCTTATTCTCTTATCCAAGACGTATAAATGCGTTATGCTATGCGTTAAACAGCTTTACCGAACTGTTAGCAAACACGTGTAGTTTGGACAACAACTGACGGAATTCCTAAAATTCACATTCATCTTTAATAAACGATTGATGATGCACGCTCTCAGTATGTATAGGCATACAGTGACAAACACGCTCTGTATGGTAGTGCGTGCCTACGTACCAGGCACTCACGGGGCTGTTAAGCTGCAGAAGCCAGCCATGCGTCAAGCGTCGTGAATGACAGCGTATAGCTTATGACAGCCCGGCGCCATGGAAGTGCCGTCGTCGCCGTCGTCGTCGTGTTTTGTTCCGGTGCCGAGTGACTAACCGCAAAGTGCACAGCTTCGTCGCTGTTCGACGGTCTACAATCGCCTGCGTGTCAGTCACCGAATTAAACTTTAACTCCACTTTCTTCGATTTCTTGTGCATTTGCTGTACAACATGTTGTACAAAGACGTACGACGTGTCTGCGATAATCGAAGCAGCTGAATCAAAGCACAAACACCATTACTTCGATTTCTTATGGACTATTTCGCTTCACAACGTGCGATGCAGACAGCGACGCAGACTGATTTCTAACAGCAACAGCATCTGAATTTAACTGCAGAACTGTACGCAGCAGCTTATCAGCAGTACGACCAGCCAATAGGATACTGGCAACATTTGTCTATCATAAAGCCTACACTCTATCAGACTCGTTGTACCAAAAGATTGTGCAACAAGCTGCTGGTTGCAACAAATCAAGAAAAAGTCGAAATCAAATCCACAATAACCTGTTCGACCAGCACTGAGTCGTACAACAAGCTGCAGAACTTTTACAAGTCTACAGTAAATCAAAGCAGTGGAGGTTGCGCACGCAGCGTCAGCATTACACTGAGCGGACGTGGAACCAACGAACCGTAGACGTCGACCATGCACCTGATTCATGCCGTAGCAAACCACGGTGATTGTTATAAGATTATTGTTTTTGAACTGCTGCGTGAAAATGTTGCCGTGTAAATGTTGCCACTGTAGCTAATACTGTATTAGCTGCAGTGGCAACATTTAGGCCTACACGGCAGTAATACTCGTGGTCATGACTATAAACTCTATAAACTTTACTGTTCTAATAATCGACGTAAAAATTTCTACAGATCGTGTCATCAGTATGTGGAACTCTCCCCCACCAGTCGTTGATTTTAATTCCCTAACAGCTCGTAGGGTGTATTCTTTATAATGTTAATTTTATTAGGCCTAGTCACATGCATTGAAGACTGGGATAGCTTTTACCTTCCTTTTATTTTTTTCATTTATTCACTGTTTTGAGTTTAAGGGTAGCTGTCAGTGTCCTTGTAGATAAAACCTTTCTGTCCGGCTCAGCCAGCTTGCTATAGGTTCTGTATGTGATGTCAAAGCGAATATTAAATAAATAAATGTCGAGACCATAGTTTTCTACAATGACTTTCTAAGCTTACGACTTTAGATTAGCATCTAATTCGTTGTGGCCTTGTAGGTTCGGTAAAAAGGTCCAAATAAATAAAGTCAAAAAACGGTATTTGCGTCTGCCGATTGCAGTACCTAATAAATAATGGCTACGTTTAATTTTAGAAAAGAAGCATAACACGAACGCTCTTAAAACTCATGTTGCGTACAAAACGACAAATTAAAACACACAAAAGTGCATCCAAACACAAACCCAGAACAACTTATAAATCGTAAATAACAAAATCGTATGTTTCGTGTTTAGCTAAACTGAGCTAAGTCGTTTAGCTTCGCTACAATGAGATTTAGAACCTATGTGAAAAATAATAATCAGAAAAAAAGAAGAATTACAAGCCGGTAGGCGACGTCGCTCTCGACTGCTAGGCCTACATGGATAGACAAACACGTGGAAACGTATACAGACATTAAGATTCGCTATATAGCAGTGCCGTTCCGAGCCAATAATAACAAGAAATTTGAGCTAATGCTCACGAGACGCGCGAAAGCCTATAGCAGTTCCGATTCAGTAGTTTAGCTGAAAATTGGGGTGTTCACGTTTAGTTAATATACAAATACCAAATTCTGTATCTGGATCGCATAACGATAGTTCAGTGGTGCCACCTTGTGAATGATATAGACTTGTGTCGCAGCTCAAAATCGCCAAAAAATACATAAAACCCTTTATTTTGGAGTTTAAGATCATTCAAGGTCATTGAA
>Ga0209671_1002942_pt1 | contig 16065 bp, 10 predicted proteins | sample WorMetHERISLAND2_2_FD_187401 | JGI IMG/M metagenome (GOLD analysis project Ga0209671, IMG submission 187401) | Marine gutless worms symbiont microbial communities from Max Planck institute for Marine Microbiology, Germany - Olavius geniculatus... | ecosystem: Host-associated > Annelida >...
CTCCAACACTGACATCATCACTAACTGACTAATGATCGCTGCAAAAACGGGAGAACTATTCAAATACTTTCAAACGTGATAAAGTGTCACTGCTAATTACTACAAATAAAAATAATCTACAATAAATTTCAACACTTTTTACACCTTTTTACACCTGTTGCGTCTAGAAAATTTTATGATTATTTTCTAACCTAATTCTCCAAACAAGCGTCAACGCCCGTCATTTATATCTTAATAATAATGTCGTCACAACGTGACTTCATAAATGAGACCATAGTAATTGATGTACAATACTGGCATTACAACTTCATAATAATTTTGGTTTTCTGCTGTCACTGTGGGCTTACTGAGAAGAACAGTCCTGGAACTTATTGAACGCCCCTGGTATAATCAACAGAAACAACAAAACTCACCATTTTTTGTAAGAAACTTTTACCGTTGAGTAAGGTTTGTAATATGTGCCGTTAAACGTACAAGGGCATTCGCTTGCAGGAACACATTTTGACCCCTGCATTATGCAATTAACAAACTAATAAACAATTCATAATTTTCATAACAAATAGATAAACACATTATTTTATATCATGGCAGACATAACTACAGCGGCCACGAGACATTGTTGTCTTTAGCTGCTTGCGAAATTTAAGCAATTTGGCCTTATGACACTAGATAAATTTAGAAATGTCTAATATTTAAAGGTATGTCAAGTTTACTGAGTGAACAAAAAAAAATAAAGATCAGGGGCCATTCAAAAAATATGTCACGTTTTTGACAAAATTTGCTCCTTTCTGTCACACACTGTCACACATGGCCAACCCCCTATGAAAAATGTCACAGGCCATAATATCCCCCTCAACTGTATGCATCTTATGCCGAATGTAGCAGCGTAATTACCAAGCCAGCAGCCAAAAGTTATTTATCTACCCAGAAAGAGAATATAACATTATTTTACAGTTTACATACAGCAGTTGGCAATGAAAGAACAGTTTGAGTCATAACAGCCAACGTCCTGCTGTATATGAATCTCTATGCATTTTATCAAAGACGATAAACATTGTCTTGGCCTATAAATTTTTTCACAAAACGTGACATCACCTGTTTCTGAACTTCCCCCTTTCCCCTGTCACACTTTGCACATCCCACATGAATGATCTGACCCCCTCCGCCCTCAAGGCGTGACGTATTTTTTGAATGGCCTCTACGGGTGCAGAAACGGCAATATTCGACGCAGCTGACTGACCTGAGGGTGTAAGACAAGTTCGTTGGGGCAAGCGCAGCCGGAGCGCAGTGGAGCTTCGGGGTTGCAGTCGCCATCGTTAAGACCGTCGCAGGTAGAGTTGCAGTCGCTGATGTCGGTGCGATGAACGAGTTCACCGGGACACAGAATATCCGCGTTACAATCCACATCCGTGCAGCGCCAACGACCTTCCGAACACAGGCTGACAACAGCAACGTGATCGGAACGCGTAAGTCGCATTATTTCATAGTCAAACAACAGTTTGCTTGCAAGTCTTACGCAAACCGACGATTCATTTATATCAGTTTCAATCGTGAAGATAAATAAGCCTAATTACTAAATTGTGGAAGTTGTTTTCGCGATAACTTCGTTACGCATTAACGGACTTTCATTTAGCATGCAGAGATATTTAGAGTTTAGTTCTACACTACGACATTAAATTTTAACTGTTTAGCTAGTTGTGATAACAAAAAGCCCAGCTGTTGCTAGGGTGGGCCGACCGTATCCCTTATATCCGAAAGCCAGCGTTCGACTTCCGGTGGCGCAAAAAAATCGATTTTTCAGCGTGACTGCAATCCAACACACGCTATAGTGACGTTGCTATATTAAATTCTACAATCAACGCTAGCATACGATACGGTAATTCGGCGCAGCTTAGTGACATGAGTGACGGCTGCAGGCACAAACTTTGCATTCAAAATTGCAACCCAGCCGCTGCAGATAGACACATGGTTCCTATTAACAGCCTATAAAAACTTATCATTGCCGTATCCAGCGGAAACCATCGCCAACCCCCCACGACTTACCGTTTAGCCACAATGTCGGACGATTGGCATAACAAAGTCATCCATAGTGGATTTCTTATCATTTGAAAAAGTTTACAAGACTTCCTATTAGCGATAGATAGTAGCATTGGCCCTATCTTTCACCGTTTCTGAGACGCGACGACTTATCGGTTAAAAACGCATTTTTTCATACCCCACCTGTGTTTAACCACAAATATTAAAATGTTGTCTTTGCACTAAATCGCTGAAATTTTCATACAAAGAATCGCAGCACCAGGCTAATTAATCGTGTAATTTTTTTTCGGTAAGACCTGCCGTTTAGCCATAATACATGCGTTAGAGACTACAGACAGACGACGAACAGACAAAAAAACAACACACTGTACCAGACTCGACCTTAACGGTCGGTCAAAAGAACCAAAAGAACCAGCCGGTGTCTTTGTGCCTTTTTCACATAGGCTACATGGTTTCTGTAATTTAAACTTTTTTATATCTTGCTGTAGGACTACGCTATAGGTTATCCGTCTCTTTCGTTATTTCTGTGTAGTGCTATCGGAAATGAAATGAAAGCACAGACGTACCAAATGGAACAGTCGTCGCGTGGTAGAGTAACGCCAGATGGAACGAAGGTGTCAGATGCCTCGTCGTAGCACGGGCATTCGCTTGCAGTGACACATCGTTGTCGGATCCACGGATCGAAATACATGACAGTGTTGTTGTACCTGTCCGGTGGACAATGACAGCCGGCCACCAGATAATCAGCTTTCTCGGGATTCCAGCGTTTACTTATCGTTAGCTCCAGATCGTGGCATGTCCGAATTGGATTGGAAAAGTCCGACCAGACTTGACCGCCGATGCATCGAAACCCTTTCACTTCTGCATTTGACAGCAATCAGAAGTTTACAAAAAATACTTTCGCACTCTGTTGTCACTACAGAAAAAGACTGCCGATAACTATGTAGATAACAGCGAACCTTTATTGCTGTTACACATTTTAAAAACAGCAAAAGTCACAATAATAATCCTACGAGTAAGCACTTGACATGTCGTCGTGCTGCACACCAAGACCTTTATGATTTCTGCTGTTTCAATAAAGTGACGAAAGCAAAAAATCAGAAAGTATTTTACAGAAGAAAACAAATAGGCCTACATAAATCGAAAATCAATTTTTCTGAATGCAATTCATGGTCAAGCGGATCGAATTAATATGCGAAGTATCGAGTTACTAAGCTGCTTGCAAGCACGAGTTGGTAAATTATTACATGTCAAAGCAAAAAAATACCGGTGCTGGTGCAGTAATCATAGAGTTTCTTGTCGGTCATCCAGTCGACGAAGAGATGCCGGTGCGAGCAGGCGCGACCCAATGCCGCTATCCACGTACACAAGGTCTCACTGGCTCTTTCAGGCACGGCACACGCATCGTACCGACCGCGTTCAGCGTAGATACGGGCAGTCGACTTACTGTAATGTGTACAGGCGTCGAATTGGTCGATCCAGTTTGTCGTCGTCGGGTCATCGGTCACGGCCGTCTGCAATCATACCCAGTTCTTATCACACGACATAATTCTGCTTGTGTCAGGTATTTTAATCAGATATTGTAACTTTTCAACATGTGGTCGAAAACATGGCATCGGATGTTGCAGCGGTTTGTCTAAAATTGTAACAAGGTACAAGTTACACATTATCCCAGAAAGCAAAAGATGCTGTCTCAAAACACAGACACGCACAAAATGGCTACTTTCAGTAAGCTTCGAAACGTCATATCAGACTTAGGCCATGCTGTGAATATATCCATGCTGGCACAAAATCAGTTAAACTGAATAAGCTACTTATAGCATAAATGAACGAGAAAATGCAGAACAAGAACAACAGAGAGAGAAACATTGTTGTAACCTAACGAATTGTGACATAGTTCACTGCGGGGATGGCTACTTGTTGCGAAGTAAACCAATGGCGTGCATTACCGCGGCTGAGCTGGCTGAGCAGGCGTCAACACCCGGAGCTTGCGTGAACTTCGCGTAAGACGTCGAAGTTAATTTGACGTGATATTTGCTGTAGGACTCTACGAACTGTTCGAACGATTCCTCTATCTCGCAGCGAGACTGAAAGTCGTCCATCATGTCTCCGTTCATGTTCCCGCACAATCCGAGAACCTGACCCAATGCACAAACAGAGCCATAGTTACAGTCACTTGAGAGACGGGAAAGTCGTACGAGTTGGTGATAGTAGCGTTGGACACGGCGTATAGCCTAGCTGAATTCTTATAGGCTGTCTGTGATAGTAGCCATTTTGCTACCAGTAACGATTTGGCCACAATTTAAATGTAGGTGTCGACTTGTGGCCAGTTTTTTTGTCCCATAATCTGTCCTTCCAGTGTGGGTGATTAGCGTTTTCGTCTAATGCCATATTTGGGCTACAATTGTTCTGCCAGATGACATTTTATTCCGTCCAGCGACTTAATCAAGATGCATGAGTGTAAAAGACAAACAAACAGACGGACAGACCACACTGCGGTAACATCCCTCGCGACAGTGGTAATTGCTAGAAATGGGATTGAAAGTGGCTTGGTGGCTCAGCAGTTATGGCGTTGGATACAAGACCCAAAGGTCCACGGTTCAATGCCCAGACGGTGCACTATCAAGTAACAACTATGAACAAGTTGTTTACACCTACCTGCCTGTGTGGGTGCAAGTGGTCTAGTGGTTGGTGTCGACTCTGTAACTTTCAGGTTGCGGTTCGATTCTCACTGCCGTCATTTGCAAGCAATCTTGAGCAAGTTGCTAACCCACTGTGTGCTCAGGCCAATTCAGCCTTCTACCCTCCGTGGGACGGAAAATGAGTAGTAGCTTACGAGCTTACGGGGTGAAGGCCTAGTGTGGCTAATTAGGGCGGTGGTATGTCTGCTAGCTGCAAACCGCGAGTCCAATTGTGCGTTGACGCGGGCAATCGATGGCCGCATAGTGCGCTGCGGTATCATTAGCTCATGCCAATCAGCTACCACGCTGCCACTTCCGAGATTGTCAAAGCGCTTTTGGCCACGAGTTTGTCTCATGTAAGAAGCGCTATAACAAGTACTAAACGTTACCTCTACCTTTACCTTTAATTCCGGTGTCGTGGAAAATTTGTCGCACCTGGAAAATTCTTCCCACCTCCATATTGTCATAATGTAACTAACGCTAACCCTAACCCTAACCCTAACCTCAACCTTAGCCCTAATCCTAACCCTAATCTTGACCCTACTCCTAACCCTAATCTTAATCCTAAATTTAACCCTATCCTTAATCTTAACCCTAAATCATACTGCTGCGTGTGGGAATAATTTTCCGGTGCGACGAATTTTCCACTACACCGGAAGTACCTATAATAATATTCTAGCCCGAGAGTCGGCTGTATATCTGCAGTGGGTCCGTCCATAGCCGCGTCTTACGCAGGGTTGGCTGTGCGATGCCCGGCGCTCCGCCTGAGTCAGGAGATATGCCCCGCCCCCGTAATCTCAAACACATAGGCCTACTGCTGTCACAGCCACGTCGCACCTTGTCCTCGTATTTCGGATCAAGACGCACGTAGATGTTGGAAGCGACGTCAAACTCGAGACGAAAATCAGGCGACGATACGACGATGATGAAGTTGGTCATTTGTTTGACGAGCAGTTCTTCGGTCAGTAGAGGACGTTGTACCGGGTCAGTCATCGTCAGGCCGTTGACCGTCACGCTGAATGTGTCCCCTGTGCTGCTGACGTCCGTCGAAATGGACACCGTGAATACGCCGTTGCGATGACGGTATATGATGTCGACGGCGTATGCGTGGGTAATGTCCTGCTGAGTGTTCGAGTAGGCTCGTGTACGGTAACTGATGCGTACGTCCGCCAACAGTCTTTCCTCACGACCTGCGGTGTTCAACTACAACACGCACATGTACAGTGCAATCCTCACGTCGTTGCACAAACATCAGGCTGTCGCTGAAATTCGGACTACGATCCGCGTGTTTTGGTTACGTTACCATAGCAACAAAACGGTTACGGAAATCATGTGACTAATCACACCGGTACGTGAGACAACATCTTTGAATTATCCTACGACAACATGCGACATGACACTGGCCTTGAAGATTTCTACATGTATTATGCAAGGTAGGTACGTCAGCTGCTAACAAACTGAGTTGCTCAGGTGAATGCAGTATATTGACACGCGTCGATTGCACGCAGTTAACATTTCGTAGTTTTCAGGCCTATAAACCTACTCGACTCCCAATATTTTCGACAGACGCATGACGCATGAAATGCGTGAATACGGCACTTGCAAATGCAAACTAATACGTCCGCTTTTGTAGCAAGCATTCATGTCATGTTAGAATGGCAATTTTTATCGTTCATTGTCCTACTTATGTTTATTTTCAGATGAGTACGCCTGCACTTTTTCGTGGAATTTTGTTACTAGATAAAATAACCCGTAGCTCATTTAAAATGATTTTGTTTTGCATTTTTCAGACCTTTTGACTTCTGCAATTTCTTGGACCAGTATTTTTAGTTGTTCCTTTTTTGTACATACCAAATAAAGCTAACCAGGTTGTTCAAAATGCCATAATTAGACATATTATTTTGTTACATTTTTCAACTGTAACAATAATTAATGATTTTGCACGATTACCAAACGTCTACCCGTTGCTAAATTTATTAGAACCGATGTCTAAAATGTAATTCTAGACTTAAACTAAAATTTAACTAAGGAACGGAACTGGCGAACCTCAACAAGCGTCACGTTGCTAACGGGACCTCGAATGTCGTATTCTTTGCCATCGAACGTTTTGACGTGCTGAAGTCCTATTACTGAACACGTCTGAGGAAAGACTGTTTGCGTGGGAATCCACCGTCCTTCGTAGCACACACTGTAATGTCCATCGTCCATAAAACAAAGTAAAGACTCTGCCACAATCGCATTACGGTCGCAATTTTAGCAGCCGTCAGTTAACTCCGTTCGTCCTCAAATAGGCGAGAATGCCGTTTATAAACTCGACCGTTTTTTTAGTTTGAGTTATGCTATTTGGTGCATTCTGGTGCATTTTGGCAACGAGCAATAATGTATCAATTCAATCAAGAATCAATCAAAAGAAACTAAAATGACAGACATAACACGACATGGTGTATTTCATAGCATTTGTGCAGCGCAGATGACATTATGAGAAGTTGACATAGAACGGTGCCTAGTGCTGTACTTTTGCCATATTTTGGTGAACTACTAGACTGTCAAATTGCTATCATTGTGGTTGCTATTGACGACAACAGAAAGACTGCCGTAAGCCTAGTCTTGGGGACATTAGTACTGTGCTTGCGTCAGCTAAACTTAAGTTCTATGTTAATATTTCCAAAAACGACTTTGCAGAAAACTAGAAAAGCACTCGGAGAGCGCAGACCTCTGCTAAGCATATTGACTCGACATACTCGTATGCCCCATTGAAAGCAATGTTAACGAAAAATTCAATGTAATCCAGAATCCAGGATTCCTTTCGGATCACCCCCAAAATTAAACCACTTGTAGTTTTTGTTATTTCTGACATTCCCTGCAAATTTCAGAAAGATCCTTCCATAACTTTTTAGTTATCTTGCGAACACAGAGAGAGACAGACAAACAAACTCTGGCAAAAACATAACCTCCTTGGCGGAGATAATAACACTTGCATAACTGGCCTCGCCACTTCGCAAGTGACACCTGTGGGTCAACTTTGAGCGCGATCAAAGCACGGTCGGCCCATTAACAGACATAAAGTGTATCTACATAGCCCTGCTTTTATTTTTTGTACAGACATCCGCGCCAATCAGTTTGACTTGCGTAACATTAAGATCTCAATGTAAAAAAACAAACGATAAAAAACAGCGGGAAACTACAATTTTCTTACGGAATCCAGCAACGTGTTAAAAGATAATATCGCAGAAAAATCGCAGTTTTTACGCAGAAAAAACTTCTTGCGCTTCCTGCTTATATTGTACTTTTCCTGTTACATGCTTTAATTATACGTTTAAATTGGTACTTGGGAAAGCCTGATACGTTACGCACTATTCGCTGAAGTCCATCGTAATGATGCTCTGTGACGGGTAAGCAGTTCCCATGTGGCGACACCTACACTCGCTAGGCTCCACGCAGCTACCATCGGAACCAGCATATTGGTCGAAAACGGTCTCTCCACTGCACTGGCAGCCCGGTATACATCTACGGCTCTCCGTATATGACGAAGGCGACAGCGAGTCACACGTCGTACCATATGTCAGCATGCACTCAGTCCACTCCATGCCCGCTGGACAGTCGCGAGCTGTCACATTCACCAAACCAAATGCTCTGGTAATAGCTAAAAGATACAACAGACCTTTGCGGATATCTTCTACACCAAAAACCGAGTGGAATCGGTAGCGTTCTGCCAGGCGGACGGTGTGACGACGGCCATCGAAATTGTGAGCTGTCGGAAAATTGTAGGATTTATTTGTTGGAAAATTTTCGTCAAAAAAATGCACAATTTGGAGTTTAAAACTTTTTATTAAAAGAAAATTTTTAGTTAAAGTAAAAATTTTAAACACTCATAATTTCCTCTGTTGAATATTTATAGCGGTCTGTCAGAAAACTGCAACTTTCTGCTCTGCTTAACTTTATAACCCACGACGCTGTTGAATGGAATTTTCGCTAGGTGGCGACACTTTTGTAAGCAGTTTTTTTAATTTGTAAAAATGGTGTTGCTAAAGTTAATGTTATTAACTTTCATGTACACCGTGAGTCACAAAACGACATGTTTGAGAACTAATATTTGACCAGGTAGTGTAGCGACACCTTTTAGGTGCAGTGGGATCGGTAAGGACATGTTTATTGCAAATTTCCTACGAATTCCAGAGTGAAAAAGAATGAAAATCGGTCAGTACTTGGCAAAAGATACAAACAAACGTTCTGCGTCGTATTTTTGTTTGAGCAGCCAACAAGGTGTAGCAAGTAAGTAATGCTGCTGCTGCAAACTATAGCCTACTACGTCAATCACGGCTGAACTAACGGCAGGTATCGGGAGTTCTCCAGGCGAGGCCGCTGAAGCCAATGTCGGCGCAGTACTGAGAGAGGCTGGCGAGGGAGTCACAGACGGCGGCCGTGGTGTCGGAAGCGTCACTGTCTGGACTGGACGCCGCAAAACAGTGCGACTCCACGCATCGATCGTGCAAGATCCTTACCTCCACCGGCTGCATCTGTCCAGTGCACAGACAACAACAATACTATGCAACAGTGCTAGCACACAAATCTACGGAGAAACAGCCGAAATTCTTAGATAAACTTAATCCAATTAATGTTAAAATCAAAGCTTTTTTGCTTTTTTTTCTTTCCACTTTCTTTCCTATTTTCCCTGCACGGATGGACTGTAATTAAATTTCTATAGGCTACCCAGCTACCATCTGCAAACAAGTGCGGTTTACAAAAAAGCTATAACAGCCGTCAATTTTGCGACATTCTCAGCCAGAAAGAATTCATTTACAAGTAATTTGAGAAAAGCTCACGAGACGCGCGAAAGCCTACAGCAGTTCCTGTTCGCAGGTAATCTTAGTCTATCTCCATCCATTTCGTCGTAATTCACTCTTTTGCAGCCAAAAATCGCCAAAAAGTCACGTTAAATCAGTATTTTTAAGGTTCAAGGTCATTCAAGGTTATCGATGTTGACATTCGTAAGAAGCTCCTCATCAGTGCTTGTTATGATAAGCAGCATGGCCGTGCCTAACTGCAACCATTTACACGCTAGACAAGCCAACAGAGTATAAATAACCACTTTACACGGGTACCTCTCGTTGACACCCACGTGCGCAGGCCTGCTTGAATCTAGAGGGTCCGGACCTGGACTTCTAAAATCTACATTCCATGCTGAAAATTTCATACGCAGGTTGTCTTGGTCTATCTCCAGCCATTTTGGCGCACTTCACTCTTAAAATGCGTGTCGCGGTGTAAAATTGTGCAAAAAATTCACTAAAAACCCCTTTTGGGAAACTTCAAGGTCACTCAAGGTCATCGATGTTGATAAATTTTAAAAGCCTGTCACCAGTGCTTGGTATGATAAGCAGCATGTCTGTGCCTATCTGCAACCGTGTTCACGCTACATGAGATAATTGCGGTAAAATAACCACTTTCTAAGGGGGTAGCTGTCTTTGACGCCCGCCTGCACCGGCTTTTTTGAACCTAAGGGGTCAGGACGTGAACTGCCAAAATCTACGTTAAATGCTGACAATTTCATACGCAGGTTGTCTTGGTCTATCTCCAGCCATTTAGTCGCAATTCAGTGTTGAAATGTGCGCTGCATCCAAAAATTACAAAAAAATCACTAAAAACCTCTTTTTGAGGGGTTCGAGGTCGTTCAAGGTCATCGATGTTGATAAATCCAAAAAGCCTGTCAGCAGTGCTTGTTAAGATAAGCAGCATGTATGTACCTATCTGCAACCGTTTTCACGCTACGCGAGATAATTGCGGTGAAATAACCACTTTTTACGGGGGTAGCTGTCTTTGACGTTCGCCTGCATAGGCCTTTTTGAACCTAAGGGGTCGGGAAGTGAACTGCCAAAATCTACGTTGAATGCTGAAAATTTCATACGTAGGTTGTCTTGGTCTATCTCCAGCCATTTAGTCGCAATTCAGTGTTGAAATGTGCGCTGCATCCAAAAATTGCGAAAAATTCACTAAAACCCTCTTTTTGAGGGGTTCAAGGTCATCGATGTTGATAAATCCAAAAAGCATGTCAGCAGTGCTTGTTAAGATAAGCAGCATGTATGTACCTATCTGCAGCCGTTTTCACATTATTCGAGCCAATAACGGCAAAATGACGTCTTTTTAGGGGGTACCCCTCTTTGACGCCCTCGTTCGAGGAGAACCCCTGCACCAGTGGCACGAAATTTTATCACGATAAACTAGAGACCTTGTGGCAGCCCAAAGTAAAGATTTCGTGATCCTAGCTTGCACCGTTTTGATACAATTCACGAGTGTGACAGACAGACAGATGGACGGACAGACGCCCAGACGATGGCAAAGACGTGCGAAGCATTCTGCTTTCGCGCGTAAAAAGCAAGCTAAAAACGAAATTAAATAGGCCTACAGACAATGTATTCCTTGTGATCTTTGAACATTTTTAAGTTTGTTTATGTTCAGTCGCAGCGGCACGATTAAACACCAATAAACCTAGTAACAAAAAAATGAAAATGAAATATAGTTTCAAAGTTAAACATTCACAGCGTCCGTAAATTTAAATTTTTAGCTCCATCGAAACAAGAACGCTTAAGTGTCGCTAGGGAAAACGCGCTACAGCCTATACACAGTACGTGTTGCAGTACTGGGGCGGTATGCATATCAACGTCGTAGCTTTACTTCCAAACTAAAATCGATTTACATCAGGCGTAGTGCTAAGTCTGTATGCATGACGACGTCGTAGCACTAGTCAGACGTTTACGTCCAAACTAACGCTAGTCGCTCCAGCGACTTGTCGTAAATATTTTGTTGGTCGTTGTCAATGTAAACTAACGTCGCTAAGGAGAAGCTGCAATCACGTCATGCGTCGAAAAGGACTTCTGGTAAGTCAATTACATTATTGAAACTAATTGCAGTAATTGCTGAATAAAACCTTTATCGTTCGATAAATTTCATTTATTCGCATCGCGCATTCTTACTTAGCCCATGGAGCTGTAACTAGGCTCGAGGACGCCCGAGACTGCAGCAGACGACAAGTCAAGCCATATCTATTTTAGCTGCAGGCCGGCCGAGGCAGAGTGCATTCAGCCAGGAAATTCCAGAGACAAACTACCGACGTCAACTACGTCGGTAGTAGTTAGTCGCTCGCTACGACATCGTTTTGCATGCCGTCGGACGTGACTTTCTAGTTTGGAAGTAGTTAGTCGTGACGTAGGCCTTACGTTCAAACTAATCTACGACGTTGTTATGCATAGGCCTACCGCCCCTGACCTTTAAGGTCATCCACGGTCAATGATTTTCAGTTTGTCATTTCATCTAAACGGGCGTATGCCACTTCCTATTAGTAATTAATAGTAGCCTTGGTCATATTTCTCACCGTTTTCGAAATCAATAATTCTAGCGGTAGATCGGCGATCTTGCTGTTAGCACTGGAAAATTGCTAGAGGTAGGCTAGATCGGGTAGGCACATTATTGGGTAGGACATGGTAGAACTTATGTTCTTGGTAGTCATAGGAGTAGTTGATAGGACCATGCCACGACACTGTTACGTATTTAAATCAGGCTTATTCAGTATTATATCAGAGTCCATCTCAAGCCATATCTGTTTCTTTGTAACATAGACTTAAAAATGTATTGTTTTGAATAAATTTGGTAATTGTGACTGATATTTCAGTCCCAACCACAGTCCTGGTAATGCAGTGAAGAAATATGGCTGCATTCGTACATTAGTAATGTGATAAATGTAATTAGATAAAGTGGCGATCTACCACTAGTAATTTTCTGCTTACTAGTGCAAGATCGCCGATCTACCCCTAGCACTGACTTTTCGAAATATGGCCAGTTTTCCGTTAAAAACGCACATTTTTGCTACCCCAAATTTGAAAATGTTTCCTTGCACTACATTTTCCCAAATTTTTTTACGCAGAGAGCATCGGCAGAGGGCTAATTATTCGAGTAACAAGTTTTTTTCCTATGACCCAAGGCTCAGCCATAATACATCCGTTACAAACAGAGAGACAGACGACACTCAGACTGCAATCGTGCCATAGACGCGCTATACGACACAGCTGTAGCGCATCAAAAAAAACTAACGAACCGTGTTCAAGCATGAATCGAAGGACCTCCCGTAGATTTTCCCGCAAGCTTCCGCAGCCTTTCTTTCTGCGTCAGCGTCGGCACAAAAAGTCAAGTACGGAATGGTCACAGGGCACTGCAACGTTCAAATAACAGCGTTTAAATTGGTCGTTTGAAACTGCAAACGAACTCGACATTGACAGTAAACTTACTAAACAAATGAGGAATGTGACATCGCAGGACCTTACAAGAATTTGTTAATGTACCCACGGTTACAGCCAACTTAAATCATTTGCAGCTTTATGTTCAGATCTACTACTGTCTGATTTTGCACTTATTGCCCTCGTCTAAAACAAAACTACAAAGCAGACTCTAATCAAATCATACGTACATGCAGGGGCGGCGCCACGGTTTTAAAGGTGGGAGGGACAATTTCGCGAGCGGAGCGAGCGAAAAATTTTTTTGACCCCCACCTTAAAACTAACTGGGGGTACAAAAATGATTATGGTTGTACTAAATTTGCTCATAGGAATGGGATAATGATTCTCAAGAAGAGCGAAAAAAGTTTTGTTAAAGTGATATTGATGACTGATGATGTCGTCATGTGTAGTTTTGTAAGCTTACACTAATATTGTAATTTTGCTATAGTGTACGACTTACGTTTTCCGTGCGAGTCAATAGTGTGACTCAAATTAAAACACTGGCTAAAAACACTGGTAGTGAGTCACTACCAGTGTTTTTAGCCATAGTCGACGAAAATAATTTTAGTCATGCTGTGTAACGTAAGCGACAACTGTGTTTGTGTACTGATTGAACAGGCAGCAAAGAACAAGAGATGTTTCTGACATTCAAAGGATATGAAGTTTAAAACAGATTTTGACTTAGAGAAATTTAGCTTTGTTTGCAACGCAATTTGTTTGATTATTTTTCTTGGAGGCGGTGGCATTCTTAATGTCTCTTTATAACATCCAAATATAAAACAGAACACGTCAATCTGACGTTATGTTACGGTACCGTGTTGAAATAAATAAGTAACAAAATTTTACCTTGGCGCTTATTGGGTTCTTTAGCAGTGCAAAATTCAAGATCCTAGCTTCCTAGACTGTATGACAAGTAGCAAACTGTACAGAAACAGGAAGCAGAATTTCCAAGTGCTAAAGCCGAATGTGAATTGCGTAACTTTAGCGGCCGGCTGTAGTACCCCGCAGGTGTACAACGTAAATTGGGTTGCACCCCCTGCGTGGTACATCCTGCAAAAGTGGTGGGGACATGTCCCTCCCAGCTCCTAAGGTGGCGCCGACCTTGCGTACATGTACTATTCCACTACACCACTAGTGGCTAGCGTCGAAATCTACAATATATCCTGGTTTCTGTGATAACAAGCGTGACAACTTTGACGCTCTCTGACTGAACTATAACAAATGTACAAATAACAACTGGTAGTAATTTCACTACTGACAAGACGCATATCAAACCCACATTCGATTGTAATCGTTTTAAGGCGGTGCCTACACGCGTGACGGAACTCAAGCAAAAGTAAAGCAAGGTCGCGCGCAAATCAAGTGTGATAGTGTGCTGGTTCTGCATTAGTTTTAGCGCACGTGTAGACAGCGCCTTACGTGCACGGCATCAAGACAACACCTTCTAGGCTTCTACTGAGACGGGCATGAACTTTTGATTGTCGCGCGATAAGTGTCATGGAACCGCTTTCGGAACGGGGCCCTTCAGTATGGCGGGCCGACGTCGACAAATCGTGATATAATATTGAAAACTGATTAATGATACGTACAGTATCTGCGTCTTCTGCAAAGCTGTTGCCGTAGTCGACGGGGTTGATGCTCCCCCGCAATTTTAAGTCATCTAAACAATAATGTAAAAATGTCATCATAAGCTAGGGCGCCAACAAACTGGATTCCGATCAAAGAAGTCAACGGTTCATAGCGAGTCTTTTTCTCACAACAACGCGATGAAATTTTGAAAAATGCATAACAAAAAACGAACCACCTAATTAAATGAATGCGACTGACTAGGGACACCGAACAACACTGAAATTGCATCGCTGCTGTAGGACTGAAAGGCAGCGATTTTCAGAATTATTATATCAAATTATTTTATAGCTTATTTCAATAATTATTTTGCTACAAGTTTATCTAGTTCTCAAAATTCTCATATTTTCACTAAATTTCACCAAAACTAAATTCATTTTGAATTTTTAGTCTATAATTATTTTTACCAAATTTTCCCTAAGTTCCCCAAACTTGTCCTGCGGTTTCAGCAGGGTATTGCATAAAACAGTTCGCTCACCGTCCGGGTCGCCATTGAGGTTACCACACAGTCCTATTAACTCCAGGTTCTCGCGTTTTATCGCTGTATGGTCAAATCTGATGTACCACGTGCTCTGCTCGTCCCACATCACTTCCAGAGGGCCCGCTTGCAGTGAATAGTAGTACGACGACTTTTCGATATGAAATCCTGAAATACAACAATAAGCCCAGTTGTGGATAAGGAGGACCAACCGTTTCTAAGATACGGCAACTAATACATGTAGGTTAAAACCTTGCATTGAAAATTGCGGCCAAACCGCTGCTCATGGAGACAGACTAGGCCTATCGTCATCGCCCTATGCAACGACAGCATCGCAGACCCCTACCACTTACCGTTCAGCCACAATACCGCACAATTGGCATAGCAGAGTGCGTAATAAGCTTCAAAATCATTCAAGGTCGATGATTTTATCATATATGAAAAAAAACATATACGATTTTTTATTAGTGATTAATAGCAACCTTGGGCGTATCACTGATCGTTTCCCTTGATTACTCCCATTTTTTTACCACTATCCATTCAATCCCAAATTTTAAAATGTTTGCCTTGCAAACAGAGCATTGACACAGGGCTAATTACACATGTAAAAAGTTTTTTCCCCTAAGACCTACCGGTTAGCCAGGGTAGTCCTACATTCGTTACATACAGGGTGTTCCAAAAAACGGATACCCAATTTTATTTTTGGGATAACTTCGGTAATTCAGCACCGATTTTAACCATTCTTTCACTGTTACAAGCAGAAATTTATGGCGCGTAAACGTGATGTTTTTCCAACCACCGCACCTTTATTGTGTGACCACATTACCTAGCAAAACAAACACTGTCAAAGCTACAGTAGTCTCGGAGAACAGGCAACACATAAAGATATCAATTTCGTAGCATAAAATAATTAAGCTTACTTACTTATTCGCAGTAGTGCCTTGTGACGTCATTGCTACGTCATATTGTGTTTATTTAC
>Ga0209671_1002943_pt1 | contig 16064 bp, 9 predicted proteins | sample WorMetHERISLAND2_2_FD_187401 | JGI IMG/M metagenome (GOLD analysis project Ga0209671, IMG submission 187401) | Marine gutless worms symbiont microbial communities from Max Planck institute for Marine Microbiology, Germany - Olavius geniculatus... | ecosystem: Host-associated > Annelida >...
GCCCCATCCCGATCAAATTTTTCCCATCCCCATCCAGTTTCCATAAGAAATTCCTCATCACCACCCCATCCCCATGAAAAATTCCCCATCCTTATTACTGTAGAAATTTCCCCATCCCCATTGCATTCCATAATCTGAAGTCTGAAGATGAGGACTTTACCATTCACATCATTTAATGATAATCTTTATTAATGAAAATCTGCATATTGCTATAGCGGATTGACACTGTCTTCTGTGTCTTCAAATATAAAAAAAAAACAAAAATACCACTTATTGTAAACTATACAGGCTAATTCGTTATGAAGTTTGTGTAGAAACACTATGACAGTGACAAACGACTGTATGCCCCACGTCATTAAAAACTTTGGGAGAAGCGCCAGTCACATGTGGTGCTAGTCAGTCAGACCTGGGCCAGGTGTCATTAATGCACGTCTGTGCCGTCTCCCAGTAGATCCCAGGAATGCTAGGCAACGGTCGGCAGATATCTGTGATCTCAGTTGCTGCAGTCAGTGGAGTGCGTTAATGTGGCTGACACTAATTACTTGATGGGTGATAAACAAGTGTTCAGTGCCCCTGCAAAGCTATACCACATGGCATGCGGAGGTCATTCTTCGCACATGATCTCAATGTGCATTTTAGTGTCCAGAATGGCGCTCACTTTTACAATGCATGCGGCGGGAAATGAACTGATTTTGTTTTACTGCTACCATGGTAACTACTGCAACATTTTTACTGTTACCATGGTACTACCATAGTTTTACTATCGTTACTGCGGGATTATCGTAGAAATTTAGCATTCATCACGGTAATACCACGGTTTACCGCTTTCCCCATTACCATGTCACTCTAACTACTACACCAACACGATGGGCCATAAAAAGGTGCCACTTTTTTTTCAATAGCTTTGTGAAACATTGGCCAATTTTAATAATTTTTAGCACTCAACATAAGAAGAAACTTCACACAAATGATTGTAGTTTTTGCCACATCACCTTCAAACTGTTATTACATTACCTTGTGAAATGCGGAAGTCATAGTTTGGCTATTTACAACAATGAATTATGGTGAGGTGGCCAAAACTACAGGCATTTGTGCAAGTTTGTTCTTTTATGGCCCACGGTGTACATTAGTTACTATTTGAACATTTGAGTGCAGTGTTTGATGTTGTATAAAACTGTTTTTGTTTTGTTGTGTCATTCTGCAGCCAGTCACAGTTGGATATCGTAACAAGTGCGAGTTTACCATTGGAGTCGATCCTGATGGAAATGGTGAGATTCATTTTGCGTTTATTAGCATCATCACATTGATGACTGTCTGGAGGATAACAGCTAGGGAAGATTATTAGAACTATCATTATGTTAATTACATATGCACATGTATAATGGAGTTCTTACAATTTTAGGTTAACCTCATTTTGTATTTTTGTGTTTTGTATTTCTGTAAAGGTTAAACTTTCTGTTTATTGTAGAGTTTAAACTTACCATTCCATTATTGTGTTTGTCTGCATTCTGCCTGAAAAGGCCGTCCCCGAAATGACCTATACTGTGTTGGGTGGGACGTGGGACGTTAAACCCTACTCACTCACTCACTCATTTTGCGTTTATTAACTTGTATGTTTGGCATATGTTAATTTCCATTGTTTCAAACTGATACTGATAATCGGACAATTTTCCTTTGTCTGTAAAAACTCTGTATGGGCCACTTTGTTTAGTGTTCCTGCCTTGCTATGTGGAGAAGGCCCATCATTGTGTCAGCAGTGTCAGCCGACTTGCATAATTATCTGTGCATAAGTTCTGCTATATTGTTTGTTATCGAGTTCAGTGTCGCAGAATTGTCCGTGTTGTTTTTTCTTTGCTGGGTCTTCTATCTACCTGCTGACCTTCATCCTTGTTTCGACATGAGCTGAAGCTGAAAACAGAGCTGTTCACACCAGAGTGTGTCATTAGTAAGTAAGTAAGTGAGTAAATAGAATATTTTAAGTGCAAGAGGTCTGCCAATGTCATACTTACTTTAATTATTGACAAATGTGCTATCACTAGTGGTAGGTCATTAATACACCATTGTTGACTATGGGTGTTGAGTTGAGATGGTAGTGATCAAGTCGACATTACTTCGTTTTTCAAAATTTTCAATATACGGTGTATATTTCGGTTGTTATGGTAGCAGATATATGTGTTTTGTATGTTTTATGTTGTAGACAATACAGTTGGTTTCCGAATAGGCAGTTACAGGAATGGAGACCTGAGTGTACTGGAGCCAACAGCTTGCCTCAATATAACTAGTTCTATGAAAGCTATTGCCAAGGTCTCCGGCCAGTATACAATAAAAACAATACTGTAACGTAACGTAACATAATACTGTATCGTATTTCATATTTTGCAATGTGATAGCAGCTGCATATTTATCTTATAAAAAGTAACGTAAAGTCCTTTCCCGAGCCTTAAGGCCCATTGGGCGACACTGATCTTCGTTTCTTTGGCCCTCAGCCAGACACCAGTTTTTGCACTGCGAGATCATGGATACGGGGCCAGTGTATCGCACGGTGTGCCTGTTTACGTCCCAGCGGCACGTTTGTGAACAACCTGTCTAAGGTCGTTACCAGTGTCCTGGTGCGGAGTCGAACCTGCACCCCTGAGTGACCTCAGGATTACAAGTCCGGCACTTTACCGTTAGACTACCGAGCCACACTTTATCTGATACAGTGATTTTGTTCTAAGATGTGTGTTTTGTTTTGGAATTATCATGTCACTGTATGTTTTTTTGTATCATAATCATGATCTATGGTTTGCAATTGGTTATTTTGTATGCAGAAACTATTTACTTGTTAACTGCATATTATCATTAGAAAGTGCCTAATTACTCTTATGTGTCTACATTGTTTAGAATTTGTTACCATTATTTTCTGTATGTTGCCTTTTTATATTTTTTATGCAAAATTTTCTTATTACCTCCACAGAAGCAAAGTGATGAAAATGTTATATTTTTGCTTAGTTGATCTGTCAGCTGGATTACATTGAAGGTTTTGAATAGATTTTGATGACATTTTGTTGAGAGGTTGTGCATTGCCCAAGAAGGAAGTGGTGGTGATCCATTTTTTTGTGGATTTCGGATTGTCTTTAGGATATAACAGCCATACTGCATTCTTTATATTTGCCAGGTGGAAGCACTGTTGTTGAGTAAAGTTTGAGATTTATGATGGCTTCTAGTGTTTGTGATGATTTGAATGCACAGGAGTTGCAGACATGTCTTCAGTCGTGTTCAAGGAGGCTGTCGTTTAATCCCATCGTGCGTGAAGGTTACTGGCAGACAGCAACTGTGAGGGTGACCAACACTGGCCAGGCTATGCTTGTCGTCATCATGCACCCACAAGACTTGACTCCAGTAAGACTTATTTCAATCTCTGTGCCATCTCCCGACTACATGCAATTGCCATGTTATGTTTTTTTGCAGTAAAATACATTGTGTCACCTTAACCTGTGTGAGCATAAATTTGATTAGTGGAAAAACTAAAAGTTTAATTGATGAATGACCAATTTGTATGAATACTGTGGCCATACGCATTTCTGCTTGCTGAAAGTATGACTGTGTTCTAGCCTGTGGTTTTTGGAGTATGATGGTTCATGCTGTTATCCAGTTTGCCGAGCTCTCGTGAAATATTTCGCCTGGAAAACCTGCTTCGTGCTCAAGCCTAGCCAGACTGTTGGCCGTGGCCATGTTCCGTGTGTCCTACATGTTCAGCCATGCGTGGTCAGCTGCTGGGGCTATGGTTGCAAGCCGAGTACAGCTTTGCTGATGTCACTCGCCGCCAGGTGTGGTCTGCGAGGCTTGGGCATGAGAGGTCCAGGCCCCACGGTCGTTGCGGAGGTCAAGACCAACATGCAGCCGCCGCCCATCAATCAGCTGATCGACAACTTAACATCATCTTGCCGCTGTTTGCTGGATGATCTGCGACGTTTGCCTGAGGTGCCCTTCAGATGTGGATTGTGTGTGGTGCCGCTACTTTGGCAGCTGCGTTTTCCACGTGTTTTGGATGTTCGTCAGGTCACCAGACATTGTCGCACGTGACACATTGTCATGGTTTCCAGACAGTCATACATAGTTTGCCGTGACTTGCAGTTTTATTTGTGGACCTTGATGTTTTTTACTTAGGCCACGTTAAAAAGTTGTAATGTAATGTAATAATGTAATGTAATCTGTTGACGTTAGTAAACAATTTGCCATGTATTGTGCATCAGCTAACGTGTACTCCAGCAATTTTCATCTTGTCCTGACTAGCTGTTGTTATGCGCGAAAGCAGCTACTGCTTTCAGCGCGCCTTAGCCATCGCAATTCTGTTTGTCCGTCTGTCTGTCACATGGGTGGATCAGTCAAAAGCGGTGCAAGGTAGAATCACCAAATCTTCACCGTCAGTTGCCTGGAAGACACTAGTTTCAGGAACCATAAAGCTTTTCCATAAATTCGAAAGGGGTCACCCCAAATGAGGGCGCTGATTAAGAGGGGGTGGGCAAAGTTTGCGATTTTTGGCTAATAAGTTGCTGTATCTTAGTAATGGTGCTAGATAGGGCCTAGGTTACTATTAATCACTAATAGGAAGTCATACACTGGCTCTCGATTGGCGCCGAATTCAATGATCTTGAATGACTTTGAACGCCAAAATGGGGGTTTTATGGATTTTTTTGGCGATTTCGGGCTGCAACACAAGTCTATATCATTCACAAGGTGGCCCCACGGAACTGTCGTTATGCGATCCAGATAGACAATTTGGTATTTGAATATTAACTTAGCGTGTACACCCCAATTTTCAACTAAACTACTGAACCAGAACTGCTATAGGCTTTCGCGCATCTCGTGAGCATTAGCTCAAATTTCTTGTTGAGTTAGGTGACTTAAAGCCAATGTGGTTCCATGTTCAGAGTTTTCTGTTGGTTTATGTTAGTTGACACGTATTCTGCCCATAAAAATTATTTTAAGTGTCTTACAACAGCATGTACGTTGTTATGTTTCCATCCCAATAGGCCACGTTGTACATCTTGCCCATTTGTCCATCTGTCTGTCAATTTGTCTTATGTTGGCTCCTGAACAAAAGGATATAAAAACCAAAATTGGCCCAAATGTTTGCCAGGACAGAAGTAGTCACTGAGCAAGTTTTCAATACAAACTGTCCAGGGGGTTAGAATTGGGCTTATGGTTCTACAGCTTTTGTCAGATGGTTGCATAATATGTCAGCACAGGGCCGACGTATTTTTTAAACTTGGTTACATTGTGCATGTTGTTTGTCTGTTGTACAAAGGATGAGATTGAGGCTGAGAAAATGATGCTGAAGGGTTACTTTGAACAGGTTCGAGACAAGAATCTGATTATGTCGCTGTGTTTTCAAGTGGGATCAGATCGAGATGACAAGTAAAATAGTTTTTATATTGTTAATATCTTCGGTCATAGTACACAATAATATAATGTAACAGATACATGGCATTGGTTTGCAGTGTGAATATTTAGCATTTACTATGCTTTTAGGTTCTCTTCAAGTCCATTTGTTAGAAATAGTCTGTAAGTTCTGTTTCGGTCTTGTCCGTCTTATTCGTAATAGCTCTTGGCATATTTTTTGCATCATCATACTTGATGCAAGATGCACAGGGACATCTATGTTGTAGACATATGTGCAACACTACAGTGTGTTTTGTTTTTGCTGTAATTTTGATGCAAGACTTGGTAACATGAATATATTAAAAATGACACTTAAAATTGACACTAGTATTGTTTCAGGAACATTTTCATGTGTTTTTATTCCAATTGTGAATATTATTTCTGTTAGTTTGAGTGGAAATCTTAGCTCTGTGAGAAAGATGTTTAATTTGTAGGTCATCACGTTCATGTGAAGTTTTACTTGGTGACAATGTAAGTATGCTTGCTGCTAGTAAATTGACGTATTATTTGTTATTTACTGCAGTAGTATTATTTAATTTATTTATTATTTAATTATTAGCTGTAGGTTGACATTATTGTTTTCTTCAAAATGGTTTTATGGATGCAAAATGTCTATAAAAAATTATGAATGCATTTTGTGTGATATTTCCAATGGGAAATGTGTGCAGAGTGCATGATGACCTTGGGTTCGTAACACTGCGAGTCCTTAATAAATCAAACAAACACCTTAGCAAAGACAACAAATTAACACAGTTTTACGAATAAATCACAGATCTCTTTTTCTGAAAATCACAAGTGCATAAATGACACAAGAAATACAAGAAAACATAATTATACAGGCAAAATCAAAGTTTAACTATGGGAGGTTTGACCGGTTATACACTGTGTCTCAAAAAAACATCCCTGACATTTTCGATTATAACTTGAAGAAAAATTATTCGATTTTAATAATCTTTAGTGTGCATATTTTTGACACGATGTGCCATCAAAATGACCATTTAGCTTCCCACCTAAAAGAAAAAAAATAAAGGAAAAATGGTGAAAATTTTATCAGGAGATAATACAGGGAACAAATCACAAATATGCACATATAAAAATCAAACGAAGCAATTTCTAACAGTCCAAAGCGGCCTATAGTTCAGCACAGGCCTACAATATATTCTACAGTTCATTTTTATTAATTTCACTAACCAAGATAACAGTTCTATGCAAGTGAATAATAACAAGGAATTTCGTTAGCAAAACTTTGTTAACACTGGTTTATTACAAAATATTACAAAAACGATCTAGAATTATGAAAAGAAAACCCAAAATTTTACAAAAGTCAAGACACAGTGGAAGGAACCCAAGAATTTTACAAAACAGACACAAGAAAAGGGGAACACAAATCACTCACAAGAAATACACAAAAGAACACCAACTCACGGTGATGTCCAACAGATGTCGGGCTGATCGGTGATAGCACGAAGCAATCCCACTGATGACAGCACGGGAGACGGATCCACCAGCAGCAGTGCAGACAACGGACTCTCTGGCGGCAACACGGAAGACGAACTCTTCAGTTCCAGCTTGACAGCCTAGACAAAAATAATGCTCACTAATATACCAAACTACCAAAACCGGAATCCAACCAACACTGCACAGAACAGGCTTAACCCAGAAAGGTAGCTACAGCCCAGAATCATACTACATAGCATTTTACATCATCACAAAGAAAACCAATTTATACACAAATAAGCCCAGTTCAGCAAAACGAACAGATTGTCAGTACTATAAGCTGTTATTACACCAGCTCTATAGAAAGTCTGTGGTTTGTGGTCTTATGGAGACAAAATTCTACACAAATATAGCGCAACAAAATACAAAGAAAACTCTGCTTAGGCAACGACAAATGGACTCCGACCAAAGCCGCAGCTTCCTGGTCATTCAACGCTCGTCCCAGGGTCACTGGCGACGAGGCTCACAATCCAGCGCCGGATTACAATCCACTGCTGACTGGCTTCACGAAAAATTGCAATAACACGTAGTAACACACTGCTATATCACACAGCCAAACACTCACTGAGTTCTCAGTACAATCTGAGCACTGTGCTTTATTCGCAACCAGTCCTTGACTTGCAGTTGTTTGTGAGCTTCATTTCAGTTGGCTCAGCACATACACACCTGGCTTGGACAAGCCACAACAATAGGTTACCATGAAAAATACACACAGTGACGTGAAAAAAATACACAGATAATGCACTCACACAGGAGTGCACCAAAAAACAGATAAATATGGGGACACATTCCAAAGAAAACAGATAAATACGGAAATGCGTTCTAAGCGACCGTGACAGTGCAATACTGCTAGGGCCAAATCAGTTAACTTTTAGAGAGGATCTAGGTTTTTTTTGGATCTTTATATCATTTTTCAGGATTTTTTGCTATTAGCAGGTAGGATGTAAGAGTGATATTTTGTGGTGTATCTCAGCAAGTTAAAGACAAAATTTTTAGCAGGCCAACTTGTGTGATTTTGGCGGAAAATCCTGGTAATGAATTAATGGCATCTTGATTTTGTTCATGTTTTTTTATCAGTGTCTTTTATTTCACAGATGTTTTGTCGGCATTGTTACGTTTAGATTGCTTCAACTAATAAACTTCTACATAGTTTTGACTCATGAACTGCTAAATAGTTACAGGTACTTAACTAATTAATTAATTGGTAATAACCTGGCATTCGTGATGTCTTTTTGACACTTGTTTCCCAAGTCTGATGTTGGTTAAGAAACATTTGATACAATGTGCTACTTTTTCAGTTAATGGTCAGTGGCGTTGTTGCAGGGGGGGTGTCAGAAATTTGTTGGAAAGTCTTCTGGTTGCAAATTTTTTGTCCAAAAATGCACACTTTGGGGAAATTTTGCTGCAAAATTGGAATTTTGAGCACCTGTCGGAAATTCGCAGCTGTGTGTGGGACATATGTCGGAAATGTGCAATGTCTATCAGGAAATTGCAACTTTTTACCCCACTTACTTTTTCAACCCTCATCGCTGCTGTTAGCGGTAGAATTGCAACGCTTAGTTGTTGTTTGGTTCTGACTCTGTTACAGACTGTGCAAGAGAATCTACTGCAAATGCAGTTTCGAGTATCTCCATCAGCTTTCTTCCAAGGTAAGATGATTATGAGGGGCCAAGTTACAGTGGCTTATATGTAAAGATACTATAATTTACTATACTTAAGGTTAACGTTAAATCGCCGATAGTTGACAGGCCCTCTCACACAGCTCTGTGACCGATGCGAACGGTGCTCATCACCGTTTCCAAGGCCCCCAGCTGGCAGTGTGCCGCAGATGCCTCGCCTGCCGTTTGAGATCACACAGTATTACCTGCCACCCAATACAGGCAAACCCGTCCCTGCCTTATATGGGAGCAGGGCCAGACCTCTGCATATTACTGCCGTAACCTTCCCGGCGGTGAAGCCAGTACCAATTTGTACTGCTTGGTGAACAGAAGCACACGTGTGTGAAAAACTTGCCCAGGCTTGGAGTCGAACCTGCAACCTCAAGGTTACAAGTTCGGCACATTACCATTACACTACCAAGCCATTATACTATACTAGTCAAATTTATACAGTGCCACATGCAGAGCTACAGAGGCGCTGGACGACAGTCAGTCAGGCGATATTAAACAGAAATGTTTCTTAAAAACAGAGTCTGAGTTGCACAATAAAATATTTGCAGGAAGGCCATTCTAAGTAATGGGTGCGAAGTAACTAAATGAACGTCTCGATGATGCATACTGTGTCGAATGATATGTGATGATGGAGACTGCGGGAACTAGACAGAATGGATGCTTGTAATAGGTATTGTGGCATATTTATCAGAGTGACCATTGATATTATTGCTAGAGCTGTTCCGAATATTTGATGCATATTTGGCTGAATAGTGATGTAATTTGGATGTTTATATTTGTAGGAAATTTTTAGTAGTTTAACTAAATTCAAAGTACAAGGGTCGTTCAATAAATTCCAGGACTGATGTTTTTATACAATGACAGTAAATTGCACAATTCTGATAGTTAGGCCCAATGATATTTTCCAACATAATCCTCCTGCAGTTCACTGCAATGTTTTTATTGTTCTACAAGTCAGCCTGAAAACGCAGCATTAAGTTTTTTTTCATTGTTCTTAAACTCGGTGTTGCTGCAAAAACGAGAAAACTATTCCAATACTCTCAAACTTGATAAAGTGTTGCTGCTAAACATAACAGATAATCTGCAATAAATTTCAGCACTTTCTCCTTCTGCAACTAAAAAATTTTATGATTATTTTCTGATGACCATGCCAAACGTCAATGCCAATCATTTATATCACACCCCACACGATAGTGTGAGTGTTGTAAGGACGACCTTCAAAGTCTATGGGAAATGGCAAACTTTGACCAAATTTGAATGGCATGATTACGTCGTGGATCCCTACCACCAAAAAAATTTGGGCTCAATCTGCCCAGGGGTTATACGTGAAATATACACCCCCCTGTTCGAAATTTACTACACTTTTTTGGTTCTTCAGCTCGCCTATAGGCGAGTCCGTTAGACCGATTTTTGCCCTTAATACGTCAAATGACGCAGTTCTGCGCAAGGAAGTGCCTTTTTATTGTTACAAAATAAAAATTTTATTTTTCACTTATTTGTTCGAAAAATTCGAAAAAATTACAATGGCGCCTATGGGGAAAATTTAAAAATCCTTTAAACTGTCATAACTTCGGTTGTGTGCAAGACAGAGTCGTAATTTTTGGTTCTAGGGTATGGTTTTTGGGGACAGCCTAATTAACGGTGACATTCTCAGTCATTCGTTTAATATATTTGTGATCGTATTTGTATTCGACTGTTGGTAAGAATTGAACATTTGTGTTTGGACAAAATTTTTTCTTGATAAAGCTGTAGTTATTGTTTCATGTTAGACTGGATTTGTTGCAGTAGGTTGCCACTGGTTTGTTTACTTTTCCATCATCCGGCCAGCGTTGTGGAAGGATTTCAGGCCGGCTCTGTACTGTAGTCTACTGTTAAGGGCACAGTGGCCAAACATTTTATCTGTTGTCGATGACATTTTTAGGCAGTGGAAAAAAACTTTCTGTATACAGTGCATTTTCCCATTGTTTATGGTGTTGTTTTACAGGTTGTTAACACACAACATGCACATTTGCTTGCTGTGTTTCATTTTGCAATGAGATAGATATTTCACGTTTTGCATTGTGACTAATTGTAGTTATATAGACGCCATGTTTTGCCATTCTGTTGTCGTAATGTTTTTGTGTTTTCACTCAGAAAGTTTCTGATATTGATGACTGTCTGGAGTATAACAGGGAAGATTATTAGAACTTCCATTACTGTTACATATGCACTGATAATGGACAGTTTTAGGTTTAGGTCATTTCTTGTGTTTTGTGTTACATATCGGGTTTCTGTGTTAAGGTTAGAACTTTTTTGTTTCATTATTATGTGTATGTATGTGCATGAATGTAAAGGCTATCTTTGAAATGACCTATACTGTGTTGGGCAGAATGTTAAACCCCACTCACTCTCTCGGTTTGTGGCAATGCGGTTGACAGTGGCTGTGATGCTATCTGAATGTACCGTTTGAATCTGTTGTTTGTTTGCTGCAGTGAATACACCTGCTGCTGAGCTGCTGTATACGTCAATATCAGATCTGTGTCAGATCAGTTCCCAGTCTACGGTTGTTGATATCTGCTGTGGCACCGGCACTATTGCTTTGTCTCTGGCCAAGGTACGCAACTTATAATAATCTGTCTCAATTTGTGTTTACAAAAATTCCCTATTAGATTTTGTTACATTTTATCAAGATGTCAACCTTCAGAAACCGAGCTTATGGATATGCTAGTCTGTCTACTTGAAACGCTTTTTTGAACATTCAGTACATACTCCTTATCTGCTTTTAGATATTATCTGAAAGATTTTTACTTCTCGTTTTCCTAGCTCATCGAGGGCGTTCGAGGTTATTACAGTTAACGTGCTGTAAAAATTACAGTTACTTACTTATCACTGACGTTTATAGTCTATGATACAGAATGTACAAAATGCAAGTGTAGCAGCAGAAATTCCCTATTAGATTTTGTCAGTTGTTTCATGCAATTCCATACAAGTTGTTATCAATTTTTATAGTGCACAGGCACAGGAAAGTTTTTGGTCAGGTTTCTTTTATCTAATACAAAGCTGTTGTAAATTACTTTTGACTCTTTTGTTGCCATAACTGAATGGTCATGATATAACCTGTATTGTTTGGTGTCTATTGTGAATGTGCAGAATGCTAGAAGTGTGATTGGAGTGGAACTATGCAGTGAAGCAGTTGAGGATGCCAAAACCAATGCAAGCAACAATGGTAAACTGCTTACACCTGCACTGCAGTTATTTGTTAATTATTTTTAACTGGCTGTTATATTTTTTTAAGATGTAAGAGCTAATACAATGTGAAGAAAGTGCATTTGTCAGCATTCAAATATTTCTACAAAGCCAGTCAATGTGTAGCAGCTTAGTGCTGTTAAAATATTTAATTTTGTGGTGTATAAATGATGAAATTTCTTAGCTTGTATATATATTGTTTTATCTGTCATTAAGAATATGAAAAAATGCTTCTAGACATTGTGGAGTTTTTCCATTTGAAGACTACTTAGAATATGTGACTTCTTTTTGAGCCTTGAGCAGTTGTATTTTTTTTTATTTTCATCAAATGTAAGCTAGATATCTGTGAACTCGTTGCCTTATTCACTGAGCCATGGCAGTTTCTAAGACGTAAAATGCAAAGAAAATGCATTTCTCACCAGCTGAATGTGTCTACGCAGCCAGTCAGTGTTTGGCACGTTTGCAGGTATTACCAATGCCGAGTTTATCTGTGGTAAAGCCGAGGATGTGTTGCCAAGTCTGATGTGGAGATTAGCAGCACAAGAAGTTACTGTGGTCGCAGATCCTCCACGGGCTGGACTACGTACGTTTCACTTTATACCAGCACTGCTTCTGTTTCCTTTGCACTTTTTTTTTACTGCAGTTTAGCATTATTATGTGTCACAGTTGGCTATTTTGACAGATTTCACCTTTTCACTATATCATCATCTGCACATCTGTATGCCCATTATAGGCCACAGACAGACTTTTTGAGAGGACGGTTTGACTCCCCTGGGTGGTCCTCCGTTAAACCAGGTGTAGGGTCTAAGGAGTGCTGTAAGCTCCCACAGTACGGTTCAGGCAAAACCCCAGTCACAGACACATTATTGTGCATTTTTGTTATGATTTTGAGTTCAAAACCACATCTGATAGCAACATTTTAGTTTTTTCATGCAAAGTTTTCTGGTTCTGGCTGATGGGGGGCTGATTAGTTCAGTCAAGCCCATCAGATCCCCTTGGCTGTGGGCTACATCAGTTTATTTGTGGGGCGTAGAGTGAATTTACAATAATGGGTTGGTTAAACACAAGCAATTGTAGAAAGTAAGTGTTATTATTGTTGCATTCACATTGTATTGCAAATTGTCAGTATTTTAGAAGTTGCAGCACACTAGTATTAAAGCCGTTTTTCGACACTTTTGGCAACATTCCCAGTAACGTGATAGATATCCTTTATGACCGCTACTTTGCAGTTGTGTGTAATTCAAATGGTGATGGTTAACTGATGGTGTCGGTATCCGTGATGAACATTTAATAGTTTTGTTTTATTGGTCATACAGATTCAGATGTGGTTCGTGCAATTCGAAGATGTCCATGTGTTTCTCGATTGGTCTACGTGTCCTGCAAACCTACATCTGCTAAGCAGAATATTGTTGAGTTAGTGTTGACCATTCTTGTAGTTGTACTGTTAGTTACAGCCTCTGTACCACATTGCAGTCATATGATTAATTTCAGGCTTTATACTGTATTTAATTCAAAGAACTGTCTGACATGTTCATTGGCTAATGATTCTGTGATGTTTGATATTTTTTTACGAATTTGAATAACTGATGGATTGAACACTGCAAAACTAAGTAACAAAAATAAAAACAACCTTGTGGTTGTTTTTATGAAACTGTTACTTAGTTTTGCAGCATTCTGTTGCATTGCAGTTTAACGCGGCAACGTTCCAAGCGGGTGAGTGGCGAGCCATTCTTGCTGAAAGAAGTCGTTGCTGTTGACATGTTCCCTCACACGGAACACTACGAGCTTGTACTGCTGCTAGAGAGAACTGGTTCTGATTCAGCGTCTGACGATGCCAAGTGATTAGTGAAGATGTCACATTGTGTGCTACTTTACCTCCCAAGAACATACATTTTTATTTATCACATTACTAGCAATGTTCTCGCCCAATGGATGGGTCCACTCAACCAACTCAACCCCCCACTCTCAGGCTGCCCAAGGTAAGGTGGGGCACACGTACCTAATACCCTGTTTGCACAATCGAGCAAACATCAAGGAGACATCGAGCAAACGTTGAGCAAACGTCCAGCAAACATCGAGCAAATATGAAGCATGCATAAAGCATAGCAAACATAGAGCAGACATAGAGCAAACATCGAGCTGGCTCATCTAGCTAACATATAGCCAGCTTGTCAAGCCAGCTTGATTGTGTAAATGGGGTATAAGGCCCAAGGACTCAAACGCCGTGGTCGGGGTCTGCGACCGTGCAACACAGAAGGCACCAGAGGGGTATGACACATGACGGACACACAAACAAACAGACTTTCTTTGCATTGTAGTAAGATGTCATTTTTATGTGGTTGTCAAATATGCTGTAGTATGGGTCTAGCACGACCATATCTGTCTTGTACAACCTCAGCTTAAAAACATAATGGGTTAGCAAAACCTAAATTTGTGTGAACGTTTTTTTCTTGCAGTTGTGTAACTGTTGTGCCAATTTCAAGTTCAAATCATCAAAGATTAGGGCTAAACAATGGATGGCCGCGCATTATGTTGGCACTTGGCTGACGTTTTTCCTTGTTTACAGGGTTCCTACAGGTCAGGGAAAACTGGAAAATGTCAGGGAATTTGTGTTGTCAGGGAAATGTCAGGGAAAAATATTATTTCTGAAAAGTCAGGGAAAACAATCTTAGATTATGCAGACTGCAGATAACTGTGATTTTTTGCATTTCCAAATATTAAAAAGCAGGCATATTTGCGGCTTCCATTGAACGTCCAAAAGCTAGAAGTGTTTCAGCTTCAGGGAGGCTTTGTTGACCCCCCGACCAGGGCCTCTGTCATTTGCATATTGCTCTATTAATACCGTTTCATTACTTAATGCCATTTATGACATTTGTGCGAAAGGGTTATTGTTTCAGTAATGTCGGAGAAATTGTTATTCCGTGACTGAAAAAGTCCGGGAATTTTGCTACATAAAACTTGTAGGAACCATGTGTTCAATGTTGCCTTTTATTATACGGCCTGAATGAGATTGCTTGCAACAATCTACTGATTCTCATAATGTTTTTTGCCATCAAAATGCTCTGAACGTTGAAAGTACTGTACTTTGTACAAGTAGACCAGTTGTAGCCTTGTTTATTCCATGCACAAATTTGTCAGAATGAATGGTTACGGCTGGGACGCGCATTGGGCTGAACTGATACGGCCTCAGCGCTGGGCAGGTGTAAGAGCCTGCCCACCCCGAAGGCAAGGCAAGGCAAGGTTATGGCTGAACGTGCTGATGTATTTACACCCTATATAAATACTACATTTGTCGCAGTTTTCAATATGTATAGCTTTTGCCGATATGCGTAGGTTACCGTACCTGATAATGATTGTGTCATGGTTTTAAAAAAATTCTCATTGCAAGTTATTGCACCTTACAAAAATTATTATGTAGAGACATGGGGATCGATTTTCTTACTCTTTATTTACTCTTTCTGTTGCTGATTTGTTTGTGGTATTTTTTGATGTCCCAACATTGTCTGTCTTTTACTCCGTGTTTGTGTTAGATTTTGGTCTAATTCTCATCACTGCTTTCTGATGGCTTTCGTTTTAACCATCGAGTTTAATTTGCCATTTTTGCATACCATTATTATGTGCACTGTGAGTTTTCAGTTTTGGTTAAATAATTTAACTGATTTATTTACTCTCCCCTGAGTTGGCTTTCAAGTTGCCTGCATCTTGAGTAAGTGGCATTATTGATTTGAAGTCTTCGGTACAAACATCAACATATTGTGATTGCAAAAATGCGGCGTATGCTGCCAATGATTATTGCACTGTTTTTGTCTCTAAGATCAAAGTCGAAGACATTTGGTCCGGTTTTTGCTTCTGTTGTCTGTCAGTTTCACAATCTGTTGCCTGTATCAGTGTCATTAGCCAAGTGACTAAACATATAGAGTGGTCCAAAAAAAGTAAGCCAGCATACTTTATTCACAACTCACAACCTCATCCAAAATTACCGGTAATGTATTTTATAAATTTTTTGACTGTCACACTTCCCAAAAAACTTACACTAAACTGCTCAAGTTGAACATATCCGCCCATACCTCAAACACTACTTGCTATACACTACCTTGTGAAATTTTGTCAGCTTTTCAGTACTGAAATTTAATACATATACAGAAATACATATGTTAATATTCTTGGCTAGATTAGTTGTTTACATAGCTTTCGCACAACAAAGATAAGTTTTCGGGCTTTTCTCTCACATCTAAACTTTAACAGTTA
>Ga0209671_1002945_pt1 | contig 16060 bp, 15 predicted proteins | sample WorMetHERISLAND2_2_FD_187401 | JGI IMG/M metagenome (GOLD analysis project Ga0209671, IMG submission 187401) | Marine gutless worms symbiont microbial communities from Max Planck institute for Marine Microbiology, Germany - Olavius geniculatus... | ecosystem: Host-associated > Annelida >...
CCAATCGAGAGCCAGTGTACGACTTCCTATTAGTGATTAATAGTAACCTAGGCTCTATCTCGCACCGTTACTGAGACAGAGCGACTTACTGGCCAAAAATTGCAAACTTTGCCCACTCCCCTCTCATTTAGCGTCCTCGTTCGGGGTGACCCCCTTCGAATTTATGGAAAAGCTTCACAGTTCCTGAAACCAAAGTCTTCCAGGCAGCCGACGGTGAAGATTTGGTGATCCTAGCTTGCACCATTATTGACTGATCCAACGTGTGACAGACAGACAGACAGAATTGCGATGGCTAAGACGCGCTGAAAGCAGTAGCTGCTTTTGCTCATAAAAACAAACAAAAAACAACCTACAAATCAGCTGCATCTGTCAACTTGCAGTTCAGATAATGTCATAGCAGAGAAAAATTCATTGTGACAATGCTCAACAATCAGTCATAATAAGCAGCTCACTTTTCCAGTGCCACTTGGACAGCCTTTGCAGTGCTGAGTTCCTTGCGAATGCTCTCTTTTGCCTGAATCTCACTTTGCAGGTTCGACTGCAGGTCAAGAATTGCCATCTTGTCCAGTTTCTGCGATCGTCGATTTTTCCAAGTTTTCTCCTGACATTGCAATTACATCACACAGTGCTATCAATCACTGTGATTACTAGGAAAAACTTTAAAAAAGAAAATCAACGTGTGCATTTGATAACTGAGAGATAACATGGTAGTTGGTGGCATAGCACAGTGGTTAGAATGTCGGTCCTGGCCGGCGAACTTTCCCTATCCTGCGCTAGACTGAAAGATGGCCGTGTGAACACTTTGTGGGTAAACCGTCTGCTATCAGTCAGCCAACAAAGCCAACTCAGCCTGCCATCCCTCCAGGGTCAATTAAATAAGTAGTAACACATTCTATGGGTTACAAAAGGTGGGGACCTTGGTACATCTGACTGGGGCTGCCTGGCCTGGCCGCTGCGCTAGCCTGTGTCTGCAGGCTGCACACGGTGGCTGGGCGGCTGGCGGCCCACACCGGCGGCTCTGGTCAGTGACGAAAGCGCATTAGAGGCATGGATTAGTGACGATGTACTATACAAACTGACGATCTTTACCTTTTTACCTTTACCATAAAAAATGCTAGTTGTATATTTGATACAACGATAAGACTGAAGTTGTTGTAAGTCACCCATGCAAGTGAATGCTTATTTCATTCATTTGCTCTTGAACTGTATATTCTAACTCCATTCACTTTGTCAATTCACAAATATTCGAAAGATTCTAACTCAACAGTGACAGGTGTACTGATAACCACCCTGTCATACTGCATTATCACAAACTGGCCTGCACTAAAATGACACTTGGTGATGGACATGCGTGTGCACTATGCATGAACAAACTGCTAAATGCGAGTCAAAGCCATAACGTCTCAATCACACATCAGTTGCATCAACACGTTGGAATGTCTCAAATGTAATAAAGAATATTAAAAATCAAAAATTAGCCCCATATGGCACTATGGGTGACTCCTCCATACTGGTTTTGCAGCATTACATAAGACTTGATCAGTGAAGTTCAAAATCACATGACACAGAAACTAGGCCAAATATCCAAAATCTAGCCAAAACAAATTTAGATGTTGTCCATAGTTTAAGAATCAGTAGTCACTTGCCAGCTTTCTTGTAGATGGGAAAGAAGATAAAAGTATGAAAACAAAAGAATTTACTCAACTATGACATTGGACCAGGTCATTTTCCACACAGTTGTGTATACACACATCAACCTCTAGCTATACACAAAATATTGTTAGAACTAACAAAAGTCTCATCAATAAATGGATGGATGAAATAACAGACATGGACAGACAAATAGATAGACATCAAAGAGATGAAAATGTTTTTTTTAAAAATCAATTCAGTTCAAAAGTCAACATAAAAATGACACATATCATCTACTAACAGCAGCAGGAGTTCCCTTGAGACTATCGAGCTCCTCGGACATCTTAGCAGCGAGCGCCTGCAGGTAGCAGCGAGCATCCTTCTCATCGTTCACCCTGTGTCAGCAAGAACAACAAACAATGGACTCAGATCTAGTCACCTTACTATTCTATGGTCCGGTTTTTCCATGCACATTTGATGGCCGATCAAACTGATCTCCGATCAACTTCGGTACTCGATCTGAGATCATCTCAATAACCGTTTTTCCATCGCCAATTAGCGACTGATCGTCCATCAAATCTCCCATCAAGCTGATGGCCGAATAATGGCAGATCAAGTCAGATAATTGACGATTAAACGTGGCGATCTGCCGTTCATTGCTAACTCGCACCAGAAACATCGCTTCACTTCGCCGGTCAGAACGGCAATTCACGCATTAAAATGAAGTTCCAGGCATGGCGATCAGTCACTACTGATCCATTTATACTGTGCATGGTGTTTCGTAAAGAAATAAAATGGATAAACGCTCCCGTAGGCCTACTGATTTGCAATATAACGTATTTTTGACAGCAGACGATACATAGGCTACAATATCGTTGATATCGTTGCTATGACGACGTTTACTGGCTATGGCGTCCACTCGCAGTGCATGCTGGGTAATTTAGCGCAACACTGCAAATTGAGGTCAGCTGTCAGCCAATCAGATTGGCTCAGTTGACGGCGGATCAGCTAATCGCCGATCATGTAATTAGAGATCGAAAATGCATGGAAAAACGAAACACAGTTGATCGACGATCAATTCTGAACATCAAGTTAATCGAAGATCAGTAAATTGGAGATCAAATTTGATTTGATTGGAGATGGAAAAACCGGACCTAAGACAACGTGGACAACCAATGTAATGTACGTCAATAAAATCAGACACTGACAGGTCAACTCAGTCTTCCATCCCTCTGGGGTAAGTAAATCGAGCACGAGCCTGTCCTTCATTCCCCTTTCAGCTAGTTAACTAGCGAGCGGTGGTCATGTCTTATTATTCTTTTTGTTTACGCAGACTTACCAGGGTCTTGAAGCGCATAGTGTGCACACTGCACAAAAGGTGGATAAAACTTCTGTTGGGTAGCAGCAAACACTGCATGATCCCATATGGCAGGTGATATTCTATAAAAAGCCATGGACGTCTTTAGCATTTGTAAACTAACAGCTAAAATTACAAAAAGCATATAATTTTGCTACAGTCTTGCTAGCAGTTTGTGCAAGCACAAGCAAAATCAAATAATAACATTTAGAAAAGAACTGAACTTGGACTGTTGAAGCAATCATAAACGGATATGCATTATCAGCAGAGGGAGCATACCATTGAATGATTTCAGCAATCTGTGACTCATAGTGTTCAATAGCTTCACGTTTGTCAGTCAATTCTCTCTTCTCTTCTTCAAGACTGTTCTTTGCTTCCAGTGCGCGATCATAGCTCTCCTGAACCTGTTATACACTACATCATTGTCTCAAACACATCTCCATTAAAAATACTCCTCCTATAACATTTTGCTTACCTGAAGGATCTCAGACGCACTAACCCATAAACTGAGACTTTTTCCATTCCACAGTGAGCACTGCAGAAATTTGACTGGATACTTTTCCTGATACTGTGGATAGCTGATCACAAAATGAGTACATTACTACATTTGAATTGTGTCTTGTTTGTTAATCTATTTAGCAATCATCGTTAGTTGGTTTTTATTTCTAATACTGTAAACTACTGGTCATTGTCATAAAGTTATTCTTATTGACTGACTGAATGATTGTTTAAGCGACCGATTAAATTTAATTTTGACGACTCTGATAGAAAAAGCACTCTTGTGAAATTAATAATTTCAACTAATGAGTGAACAATTGTTACCGTGACAAGATCCTGCAATGCCTTTGTCAGCTCGGCCTCCAGTGAGTTCTTCTCACGTTCAAACTTGCGTCTGGCGGACTCGCCATGCTCTCTGCTGTCAGCTACCTCCCGCTGAAGCTCCTCAAGCTGCTTGGTATGCTCGTACTGCAGCTGCTCAATGTGCTGCTGTCGAATGTTGTCTGACTCGGACAGCTGGTCTCGCAGACGACGAACCTCGGCGTCGTGAGTCGATCGTAATGAGCTCAGCGATGCATCATTCTTCAATCTCAACGACTCAATCTCGGCCTTCAACCTGTAACCAATCAACAGATCTTTACATATATCAAAGTCAGGAACTAGAATGCCAGCAGCATCAATTTGTAACAGCTACATCTACAACTGACCTCAGTAAATGGTACACTCCCTCATGACAGAGATAATCAAATGTCAATTATAACTTCATAATAGCACATTCTTGCAGCTAACCTATAACGCAGTAGACACATTAGTACTGTCAAAATAAAAATGCCTACAGTAACTGTTTGAAAATGTCAGAAGAACACTCTGGAAGCTGAAGGTCATCAGGCAGTAAGTTCCAAGCAGTCAGGCCAGGGACAAAAAAACGCCTGACAACCGTATGTGCTAAGATGATAGTGTGGTGTGAAAACTTCTGGCTAAATGCAGACAACAGCGATAAACGACATCAGATGTTGGTGTGCAACAGTCCAAATTCAGTGCTTTCCTAAATAATTACCAAAGTTTCCCCAAGATATTTTCAGAATCATCCTTCTTTATCTTCCTAAGACAGAAAATCTTCCAAAAATTTACCTAGAGTTTCACAACGTGGAACTGGACAATGACATCCTCGATAATCATGAAAGTGACACTGACTCCAAAATGAATGTATCCAAACAATGTCAACAGCATATTGCAACCACACATACTTTGCAACTTCCTTTGCAGTCTCGGCACTCTGTGACGGTCGTGATCCACTTCTCTTCACTGCGTCTAGTTCTCTCTCAAGTTCACGACACTGTGTCTCCAATCTCTCCCGCAGCTTCCTTTCTCGACCAAACTCAGACTGCACCTCACCAAGCTGCGAATGCATCTATCAACAGCATAACTTATCGATATAGTATACAAATGCACCTGCTACAAGCAATGTTAATCCAAAAAATGTACACATAAGTTAGATACAAAACACATAATAGTGCACACATAAACAACAAAAAAAATATAGACAAATTCAGAATTTAACACAACAATTTTTAGACAGAATAAAGTCATTACACTATCTATTGACTACAAGATGCATGATTCAAAAATACAGAAAATAATAGGCAAAATAGCTCAGTAAGCACAACACAGACTAAGCATACAAGTGTTTAAAATATGGTCCTTTCCAACACTTCAAACAAATGTATTGCAAACGTCCTAACAAAACATGTATGTATAAGATATTGAAGTTGCAGACCAAACAGAAACATATTTAAGCAATATTATTCTGACTTGAAACCAGTAGCAAATAAACTACTGCAGTACGAAAAAAGCAAATATTGTTAAAAACGAAAAAAGTGATAGAAATTACTTCTCGTTTGGCCTTGTCTGATTTGCGTAAGTCGAGACTAATGGAGTCGACTTTTTGTCGTGTTTCCTGCAATTGTTCGTCTTTCTCGCCCACTTGCCGGGTCAACTTCTGATTTGTCAAGCGCAGCTCGGAATACCTAAACCACATATTAACAATCTACAACACTGCAAATGCATCATGGCTTAGTGTTGTAATTAAATTGCATTCAATCAATGAGGTTACTGAACGTCAGGCCAGGTTAGTACTTGGATGGACGACCATCTTGGTATGTAACCAACTAGCCACCTATGTCGATTCAGTCGTGCCATCTTTCTGTGTCTACACACAGAGGGATGGCAAGACTGAGTTGAGTACCAGCGGGAGATTTGGAGTAAACATGAACACTGTGTAATAGTCTAGCCTATTATCCATGGTCTCGCAGTGTAAACTGGTATCAGCTGAAGGCAAAAAAACCAATGACCACTGCTGCCTATGGACCTTATGTCATCTGTTTGTTACGGAACTATAAACAGCAATTAGCAGATAGCTTAGCATTATTGGTAAACAGGTTAACTATTGAGAGGTGGTACAGTATATCAGGTTTTAATCCTTAATCCTTTGTGGCTTTTTACTCAATGAATTGGACAAAAATTCCAGCATTTTGATGATGATGATGACGATGAATGATAGTGAGCAATGTAAAAAAATGGCTTGAACGAGTCAGTTTTAAACATCATCTACCTGTCATTCACTTCAGCCATTTCACTCAATGTCTGTCGGCATCTTTGCTGCGAGTCTTGCACCATCTTCATTTGCTGGTGAAGCTTTTCATCCAAGTCATCACGTTCCTTTAGCAAACAGTAACAACATTTATTATCATTATAAAATAACTAATTCTCTGAAAAACGTCTATTCATCATATGTACCACAGCAAAGCCAGCATACTGCCGAGTAACAGATCTCCAATTAATCTATTCCACTTCAGTTTTATTACTAACAACTAACAACATGGGGGTTTTAAACTTATGGTGCTTGCTGTTATAAATGTGACAAACCACAAGCTCATAGCTCATATTAGAGTGTAGTGATTCTGTATTCTGTAATTATCTGATCTCGTTTGGTTCAGTTCTCTCATGTACACAGCAGCTAAGCTCTTATCAGCCTGCTGTGCACATTTCCATAACCATGATATCCACCCACTCTCTGTGTGGCTGGCCTATTTTATTACTTCTTTCCATGATATCAAATAACTAGCAACTTTCAATTTTCAGTTTGTTGTGCTTTTTACTCTAAAGGCTTGAAATATCATACCAGTGTACAGAGACAAAGTGCCTACCCAGTTCACACTTTTGTTCTCCTTATTTTCTTACTAACACGTGGCAACATTAAACTATAAATAACAGAAATAAACAGTGTGGTCAACTTAGTAAGTCTAATGTGAACCATTTGAACCACACACTGCTTCAGTTCTTAGTAAGACATTTAAGGAGCAGATTTCATAAAAAGACTTTGTAAAAAGCACCAGTCTACCTACCCTGACTAGCGCTTCATTCTCTTGCTGTAACGACTTCACTTTGAGTTCATACGTCCGCAACTGACTTGATCTTTTGTCACCAGTCACATCATCAGCCGGTACAGGAGAGCCATCTACAGACATTTTGCTTATTTTATTCATTAAATTACTGAAATTGTACATAAAGTGCAGAAAAACAGATACAACGGCAAAAGAATACTAAAATAAAAATGAATAAAAAGCAGAAACTACACAATGAAGCACAAAATCAGAAATATACTCCATAGCATCAACTTTCAATCTGCTGCATTCTCCTTTAGTGTCAAAGAAAAAGCTATGCCATGTGATAGCAGCAAAAAGTGACAGAAAACACACATAAGGAAACAGCTACTTCTGACTTACTGTGTAAACACCCCAGTTTCTTCGAAATTGAAATGCTACTTCAGCTGAAGTCTTCTGGGCTGAATTTTTGGGAATTCCTGATGCAGAACTTCATTCGGACTAGAAGCCATTCCTCTCACCCAATCAGGAGCAACAAAGGGTATAAGCAAAGTAGATAACAGAAAACATGAATGAACTGATACCTTTGGCACTGCGCTTCAGCACTGTGTTTTCTTCACGCAGTTTGGCAAGCTCAGCCTGAATGCTTGGTGCCCCCGGCGCCTCATTTCCATACTGGCCCACGCTCGCTGACTCTGTAATATTCAGTTTATAGCCCAGTCATATCTTACCAGTCATGATCCCACACTGACAGGTTCAGAATTTGCCACACAAAGACAAAGACAATATGTCTTTCCAATAACTTTGAAATTGTATGTATATGTACAAGACAAAGTTCACCAAGCCACAAAAACTGACGACTCAAAGATTATCTGTTAATTCAGTCCCCAGATATCGGCCTTAAGCAACGCACAAAAAACACGAATAATATTCAATAAATATTTCAATAACTAGGTACTAGGTATGCAGATTTATTGCTTGCAGCTATTTGTTACGTAGCCTATTTCAGATTACAGTTTAAAAGAAATTATATCACTACATTCTTACTTATCTGACTATCAACTTCGCAAACTTGCTGTCTATCACAATTACTGCAGCTACTTGTTATACTAACCGCACTCCAACACTTCCACTTATCAGCTTACTGAATTATTTACTTGGGTTGGCTTGGTGTCAAATGTCAGATGACAACGTCATTCTCATAAGAAACCTCTAATGTGCTGAAAAATCTCTAATTCGGTCGTATAATGGTAGAAGCTTACCATTGACTTACCATCAACCAGTCATGGGTTCAACTCCCAGTCAGGTTACTACTAGCATGCGTGACTGTCAGCAAACAGCTAAACCATCTCGGTATATAATCAACGACCAAGATCAACACAGCCCATCCATGGTAGGTGAACTGAGTACCAGCTTGCTTGGTTGATGTTAAGGCAGCATGTGTTCACCTGTGCCAGGTGGCCGATAACACCGTGTGATCACATATGGGAGGTAACTTCATCAAAACATACACACTAATATATTAATAACACTTTACCACAAAGTCAACTCAAATGTAGAAAAACAACAAAACTGACTTTCATTAAGGAGCTTCTGTTCAAGTTCGGCATTTCGGCGTTCAAGCAGATCCACTTGCCGAGTGAGTGCAGTGGACGAGTCTACGGAATCAGTCGCCGACAGAGCAGCACTCGCCAAAACACTTTGATCAGACAGCAAACTGATAACACACGAACACACACACACATGACAGAAGCTTTTGTAATCATAATTTCACAAGTTTGGAAAAAAAGTCATAGTCTACATAACATTAACTAATCAAATATGCTGTCAGTAAACTGATAACACTCGCGCTGAAAAAGGCTTTCGCAATCACAATTTTGTGAATTCAGGAAAGCAGCCAAAGTCTACGTAATACTAAAATATCTATGCTATTTTTGGAACACAAGTAGACAAATGCATTACATCTTTCTACATACACTTTGTCTCAAAAAACCTCCCACTTTGTGATTGTCCATATCTTTGCCAATTATTAACTGATTCTCAATTTTATTTACTAGCATACTCACTGGACAATTTGCAATAAATATTTTAAATATTTCATCACACCTTAATGTGTAGCTATACTACCTTGTATAATATAAATGCAAGGAAAAGTTGAAAAACTAACAATTATAGGCAAAATGACAATGAAAGACACTTTAGAACAAAATCGCAATGACTGCTCCGTATGATGCTACACTGCATTAGATCCGTCTTTTTGCATGTCTGGCGTGTTGGAAATGAATTAACATAAAATCATCATTATTGGGTTGAAAAAATTGCATTTTATTTTTGAACCACTGAACAAAAAACAGAGTAACAGACATTCCAATACAAACACCATTCAATACAATACCACACAAAACTGAAACAAACAGAAATGCAAAATACATAACAAAATAAAGTTTATAGGAAAATAATAAAGATGTCATTAATGATTCAAATCCATGGCAATCAAATCCGACTGCATTACTTCGTTGTTTAAAAAGCGTGCTAATAATGTAGCTGATCTCTGGTTCCCCAGTGCTATGGGTGACTACGGAATGCCCTAGCAGGTATTGCTAAATGATGTGACATGATGACAAGCCAATGCTCACCTGTTGGTGGTAAACGTGAAGCCCACAAATGGAAGATGTCGACCAGTAAATGCAGAGTTTGACGATGGTGGAACAGTCTCCTGCAGCAAACATCAAAACATCAACGTACAACACATATTACACTGGTCATGCTCCATATCTATGTACGTACAATGTAGCCTATTTCTGCTACTCACACGTCATAGTGCAATGGTTGACAGGTTCATCTCAACCAAAGATGTTAATCAACACTGGACATGGTTAGTACTTAAATGGGTGACCCGACCTCTGGCTCATAAGTAAATCATCTAACTCTGTAACCACTAAGGTCTGGTTTTTCCATCGCCAATCAAATTAAATTTGATCTCCGATTTACTGATCTCTGATTAACTTGATGTTCAGAATTGATCGTCGATCAATGGTGTTTCGTTTTTCCACGCATTTTTGACCTCCAATTACGTGATCGGCGATAAGTTGACTGGCCATCAACTGAGCCTACTTTATGCCAATCTGACTGGCTGACAGTGACCTCAATTTGCGGTGTTGTGCTAAATTACCCAGCATGTACCGCGAGTGCCTAGCCAGTAAACGTCATCATAGCAGTGATATCAATGATATCGTCCATATCGTCTGCTGTCAAAAATACGTTCTATCGCCAGTCAATATGGGAGCATCTATCCATCTTATTTCTTCACAAAACACTATGCATAGTATAAACTGATCGGTAGTGATTGATCGCCATGCCTGGAACTTAATTTTAATGCATAAATTGCTGTTCTGACCGGCGAAGTGAAGCGATGTTTCTGGTGCGAATAAGCAACGAACTGCAGATTGCCACATTTAATCATCGATTATCTGACTTGATCGGTCAATATTCGACCATCAACTTGATGGGAGATTTGATATATGATCAGTCACTAATTGGCGATGAAAAAACGGTTATAAAGATAATCTCAGATCAAGTCCCAAAGTTGATCAGAGATCAATTTGATCGGCCATCAAATGTGCATGGAAAAACGGGACCTAACAAGCCACCCACGTACCTGGCCATCCAGGCCATCTAAGAGTAGCTCAATGAGTACCGACAAAAGCTGAGACATAAAAAGGAATGCACTGAGATGCACTATGGGTCTTGCAGTGTAAGCTGGTGTGTGGCTGAGAGCTAAGGAAACGGAGATAAGCATCACTCAAGGGGCTCAGGAAGAACTAGCAAACACAAATGTTAACAGTTCATATTATACAAATCTATAGAATACGGAAAATGAAAATCGCACTTGCCATTACAATTATAAGAGAATAGCTGAAAGACCGTTTAATGTCACTGATGGGCTATAAATGCACATGACAAATGTCTGCAAGAAAACTGTGTCATGTTTAATCAACTAGTTAGAGCTAAGGGCTTAGCAAAACAACACAATTAGGAACTGACCATTACCACCACCATCATCAATGTTAACTATGTGATTAGAAAAGTGAAAAAATCAACTCCAGCATTTCTATGGTAATTAATATGACACAAAATATATATCAACTTATGCTCAACTAGCCGATCTTTTTTCCAGAGTTACAAAAGCTCCCACAAACTGGATTTTTGGAAATTAATGTACCAGTTCTTTTTGTTTATCAAAAGTGTCTTATTGTACTTCTAAACAACAGCAATGAAGCAGAACTGCTCAAGAGAGAGATTAAAAAACCAAATCTTTCACCACAAACAGAGATATATCACTATAGCTCTGTTTATGCTCAGAGATTCAGCAGCAAATAAAGGAATATGCAGCAAAGAGATAAACAAAAACAGCAGACTGCCCATCACTACTGTAGTACTGGTGAGTTGTTGCATAATTCGCATGATTGACCCAATTCCCTGCCCTGGCTGAATGTAAACATTACAAAGCCGTCTACACTGGGTGGAGCTACAGTATATCAGAATGTGTCAGAGATAAGACCAAGGCTGCCAGACAGACACATGCTCCAATGGCGCCAGCATTATCACAACTAACCAGTCAACAGGTCTGTAGTTAAACTACTATTTTCAATTTCTGTTCAACAGCCCACTTTCACAAAGGCACAGCTAGAAAACCAAAAAAGTGAACTTTTCTTCCTGTCACTCAACAATGAGCTTCAAAGCGTTGAAGCACATCTCATCAACTGCCTTCTACTGCCTGTTAGCTGCTATCTGATGCATAATACATTACATCTGATGTAGTGTGTCACAATACTCTAATACATGCACACTGAAGCAGAAGCACTTACTCCACGGGACATTCACCCCCCCAGGGCCAAAAGCTTGTGATGTAACACCACCAAAAGCATCATTTATTAATAACGATTTTTTTGTAACAGCAGACTGAGCAAATTTTTCCATTTCAGCATCTGGTTCAAATATAATGCACGTTGGCTTAATGTTCTTCCTAAAGAGCAAAAAGAAAATAAAAAAGAAACAAAGACATAAAAAAGAAAAAGAAAGAGAGAAAAAGAGACAAGAAGAGAAAGAGAAAAAGAGAATGGAGGAAAGAAGTGTAAGGAAAGGGAGGGGAGGTGACCCCGTAATGATTTTTATGAACTACCGGTAAAGCACAGCGAGAACAGCATAGAATCAATTCAACTAATTCACGAAAGGGCCAGCAAAAGCCAGGCTTAACTCTCCTCTCCCATTTACATTAGTTCACTGCATTTAAGCCATGGAAACCCTATGACCACGTTGGTTTTATCTACACTATTATCACTCAGTAATGCATTCGGTGCACCGGCAAGTGAAGACTAACATGCAGTATCTGTGAACAAAATGAGATGCACTAACAAAGACTAGCAGACATTATCAGATGACAATTACCAAAGAAATGAAACAACTGTGAACTACACGGTACTATAGGCAGGTGTTGATCGTCAATCACACACATGCAGCTTTTGCACGAATGCAAAAAAATCATAAAGTATCACGAAAATAATAGGGCTGGTACTGATTAAAATTTTTTTAATCGATTAATCACCAAAAATTAATCGCGATTAATTGATTAATTTCGAACAATTTTTCAATTTTGTAGTTAATGCAAAAAACCGTGAAAACTGCAAAACGCAAGTGTACTTGTTACCGTTCATACAAGTTGGAAACGTATAGGCCTACTTGTACACTACGCAGTCAGTTAACACGCATTTCAGGCTTTCAGCCAATCATGCAGACAAACAAGTGATGTCACATTTTCGGGCAAAAAAGCAGCATGCGTTTTGTTCACAATGTAGCCTGATGAGCTAAACAGGCGTTCGAATGGGACAGATGTCACAGGTACGCAAAGTAGGCCTACTGTTTTTACAAAACTAGCAAGAACAGGAAAACGATGGCTATTCAGTTTCCACCAGTTTAGTGGATTTTCTGTTTCTGGAAGTGGATCACATGTCCAAAATTTAATCAAATTTTAATCGATTAAAAAAAATTAATCGAACAATTTTTTTAACGATTAATCGATTAATTAATCGTTAATTTTCGCAGCCTTAGAAAATAATAAATAAGCACATACGGAAAGCAGAAAACAACAACAATCTACTGTTACTTACTCTGCCTTTCTCCTGTTCAGAGCGTACAGAAATAAATTCATACAATTTTAGAAGCGAGCAATAAAGCCGGGAAGCAAACAAAAACTATTTACAGGAAATGTGACGGTTCAAAGCGATGATAAAATCAAAACTGCTAGAGTAACGGCTGACATACGTTTGGCGTAAAGTCCAAGTCATCGACGTCAAAGTTGGATGTGTCATACGGACTGCTGACTTCTGGGATGAACGGTGCTTCTCCTGCAACACAACATGGCTTAACAACTTTTACTGCTGTTGGTCCATTTGATAAACAGTATCAATAACTGTTTAACTGCCTCACACACTTGTGCCACATAATAAACATTATCATTACAGTTGTTACACATTTGGCCAAACATAGCAGCATTATTATGCAAGTAATTGCAGAATGTCACATAAACACACTGATAATGCAGTACCATACCTTCTCTGATTGTATCCCATGCAATTCCATCAAAGAATGGGTGATTGACAAAGTCTTGGATGCCGGATCGGCCAAGACGTCGTTCGGGCGTTGCTATTAGATGCAACATTAGGTTCTTGGCAACGTCTGACACCTCAGGCACGTCGTCCGGAAACCGCAAATTATTCTACCAACACACACAGGTGCGAGGACGACATCGGATGTTTATTAGAATGCAACTGTAATAGCTGAAAAATCAAATATCACACCATGGCAGATATAATACTCAGTCATTTGCACCAATCAAGCACTAATAAATATAAAAACAAACACAAATATTAAAAACCATGGTATAAAATCTCATTCACAGCAAGTAGCTTTGCCAAGTGAAAGTTGGACAGAGCCATTTGACTGTGGGACAGTTTAACAGCAGTTAGTAAGTAATGGAGTATGGAAAACATATGGAATGCATGAAAACAGAGGACGCTTGGTGAAATTTATAAAGTCAAACTCATTTTATCACACACGCAGTCACATGCATTAATTCAGTTGACCAAAAGTAAAATGTGGCATTTCCAGCAGCAAATACAATTACCTCGTGATTCATGATCTTGCCGTAAGTTTCAACTAGCGACTCGGCATAGAATGGAGTCTCACCATACAGCATCTCATACATACAGACACCGAGTGACCACCAGTCGCACTCAGGCCCATAGCGACCCTGACCATCCTCCATCGCTCGCAGTATCTCTGGCGAGATGTAGTCTGGAGTGCCGACAGCAACTGCCGACTGTACCTACACAAGTACCAAAGTGATTCGGTGAAAGGCAAAATTCCTTCGTATTTGCCAGGTGGCAGGAACAATATGCAATTGCATGTTTTGGCTGCAGCGTTTGACCCCAAATCTCCAAAGCTTCTGCTGTGGCCTGTGGAGTCAAAAACCATATCTAACGCAACGTGTCACTGAACCCACGGCATCTAAATCTGTCGAACGGTTTAAGCAGAGTAAATAAATGTGACAGACGAGACAGAGGCGGACCGCATTACGAAGAAATGTGTAGGAATAAGCAGAAATGCTTGTGCTGCGAAAAGCATCGACGTAAAAAAATACCATCGACATCAATCAGAAAGGCTTCAACATATATTAAATTAAAATGTTCACATTATCGTCAGACAAGCAACAGACCAAAAACGTCTGGCACAATGAGCACATCACCGGATGTTCAATTGCTGCAAACGAAGTCTGGTGTTCAAAGTGTCATTAGCAACTTCAACCACTGCACTCAAACTGACAACACTCGCATCGTGCTAAAAAAGTAGAATAAAAATCGAGTCCTAATGTTTCAAATGATACAATGAGCATAGACATCTAATTTTGCAAAGCTGACAAAGCTCAAAAACACTGAATGCACAAATCGACGAGAAGCAACAGACTCACAGTGTATTCGGTAGTAATGCCAATTGTTTTTACCTTTCCTTCACCCTTTCATACGACTTTATAACAAATATGCAATAACATCAACTGAAAAAAATCTACCAACCTTGCCATCGGTGTTCACACGCAGACATGAGCCAAAGTCTGCGAGCACAATGTGACCCTGGCGGTCAATAAGAACGTTGTCCGGCTTGATGTCTCGATGAACATAACCCAACTGATGAATGCAGTCAATGGCCAGCACCATTTCCGCCAGGTAGAACCTTGCCATGTCTTCCGGGAGCCGATCCTCAAACTTGGACAGCAGCGTCAGAAGGTCGCCACCACAGTAGTAGTCCATCACAAAATACTGCATCACACAAAACACATAAATGTAAAAACAAAAAAATCACAGCCAATGAAGCAAAAGCACCAAGCACATAGTGACATCTTTTAGCTCACACTGTATATAGATGGCTAAAGTCACCTGAAGGTTACTATGACTTCCAATCCCCAAGCTCTGTGGATACACAAATCTCAAGATATGCGTTTACCACCAATACGCAACAATCACAGAGAAAAGAAAACTGTCAATCTACTATTACTTACTCGGCTTTCCTTCCATTCAGGGTGTGCAGAAATAATATTCACTCAGCTTCAAACTACACAAATTATGCCGATAACAGAAGCAGAACCATGCAGCTAACTTGCAGAGTACAATCAGACAGACAGTGGACTACCACAGACACCCGATAACATACTACTTCATTGAAGTTTCCACTGATATGAATTTATGAAATTGAGAGCATTTTCTGGCCATGGCCAATGTTATCACATTAGATGCATACCAAGTAATGGTCATCCTGGAACGAATAATGCAGGTTGGTGATCCATCGTTTGTCACCATAGACAAGCACATCTCGCTCTTCTTGAAAGCATGCCGTCTACACATATATTGCAATAAAATCAATTAATCCTTAATAGTTTTCATCAGCTTGATGACATAACATCAATAGCTGGAAGATACAAAAGGCATTCTGAGATTCTGAGATCAAATGCACAATTTACAACATTTCCAATAGGTTATACAAATTCACAGAATTATAACCATTATTTGTTATAAATGTACAAAACATCAGTTTATACACTTGTTAACGGCAACATTTAAGGACTTGCACATCGAAAACA
>Ga0209671_1002946_pt1 | contig 16059 bp, 10 predicted proteins | sample WorMetHERISLAND2_2_FD_187401 | JGI IMG/M metagenome (GOLD analysis project Ga0209671, IMG submission 187401) | Marine gutless worms symbiont microbial communities from Max Planck institute for Marine Microbiology, Germany - Olavius geniculatus... | ecosystem: Host-associated > Annelida >...
CGATCACCATGGCAACAAACAAAATCTGTTGTCGGATATACAAAAAGTCGGCCAACAAAATCGTCAACAAAATCGGGCGATTTTGTTGGCCGACAAAGTCGGGCGATTTTTGCATGACTCACGACAGATTTTTATTGGGCGATTTTGTCAGCAGATAAAATCGGCCAATTTTGTCGTTCGTCTGACATCCCCTTTAGTGGTATAGCAGTTAGGACGCTGGATCAAGAACTTGTGAATTTGACTCTGGTCACTATCAAGTGGTTACTACTTCGATGGGTGTCTGTCTAAACCATATCGGACCTCGGTCAACTCAGCCTTTTGTCTTTCTATAATCTGGATGGCTGAGGTAAAGATGGGTTGCATTCACCTGTGTCAAGTGGTAGGTAACACTGCATGATCCCTTGTGGCAGGTGACGTTCTGTAGCTCTCAATGGGTTTCCCATAAAGAGCTATACACTATCAATTTAACTTATAGCTAGTAATAATTTATGAAATTTATAGCCTTTATTTTCAAATTTGTTGACATTTTAGCAACTGCTGCTGTCTTTTTGTAAATGATTGTTTGCCGCTAGATGTTGCTATTATGAACAGTTTGGCATCGTAGTGGGAAAGTTGGCAGGATCTGTCGTTTTGTTCATCGTTGACTTGTCTTGTCCTTTATGATGTGTACTGCTTCATTAATTTCACCAGTTATAATTTGTGATCTATGCAGAACTGTCAAATTGCTTATTTTTTAATTGATGGTTTAATGCATTAATGATTTAGTGAAAATTTTAAAAATTAGCGCTATTAGATGTTTTAATGCAGTAACAAAGTGTCGAGTCATTAGCGTTGTAGGCCAGAAGCTAAGCGCACTGCAGAAAGCAAAAGGACTATTCATCAACATCAGAACAAGATGAAATCAAACTTGTCATCTACACTGTGTACTGTTTACTGTGAAACTTTGGTTCTACACATTAGTGTAATTTTCACTATTCTATTGGAGGCCATAGTTCAATTGCAAGATGGCCTTCTGTCACTCAGTGATGCCAACAACCTGCATGAACAGAGTCAGAATTTGATGTTTTTTCGGTGATACTGGTTTGGTAGCGTAATGGTTAAGATGTTGTACTTGTGGTCAATAGGTCATGGGTTCGACTCCTGACGTTGTTATGTTGCTACACTGTGATAGTATTGTGAGATAATTGATTTCTTTTATCAGCATTTTGTTACACTGCAGTGCTCACACCATCACGTGTTTGATCTGTTTGTAATGTGAGTTAGGTGCATCAGATGATGACAAAACGAGATCGGTTGGCCCTGGATTGGCGCCAGTGCCTTCACAGTTGCCTAGTGAGTCATTTGCTTCTTGCTGCTGATTTTTTTGTAACAATTGACTTACAGTTTGCAGAACCTGTCGTCGTCGTTGTTGTTAATTCTTAGCCGGTAAAGGCCGTAGCATTGCCTCGCGGTGACCACGACTGACGGCACGCCTCCAGAGGTCAGTGGGCGAGAGGTTGTTGTCCTGCCAAATCTGGTCAACCCATCTGTTGTGAGGTCGGCCTGGGCAATGACTCCATTGGCTATTTGGTGGACGTCTGAGCGATAGGTCAATGTGGCAGTTGAGTGGCTTGTGAGCTGGAACGTCCTCTTGCAACCTAGTGACATGACCGAAGAGAGAATTGCGGCAACGGCTGATTGACTCTGAGATTGATGGCAGACCAGTGAACTCCGTTATCTCGTCGTTCCGAATGAACTGGTGCCATTTGATTAGCAGAAGCTGCCTTTGGCATTTCATATGGAATGCCTCGAGGGCTCTGGAATCGGCGTCGAGGAGAGTCCAAGTTTCGGTTGCATACAGCAGTGTTTATCAATCTTTTTGCTGCATCGGAACCCTACATAAATGTGACAGTCACTCATGGAACCCCATGCAATGATCTGCGAATCTAGCAGCGTAGGCAAAGTGGAATTTTCAGGGTGTCTGGGAACCGATGTTTCCATCAGCAGAGTCAAGAGGCAGAGAACCTGTGGCAGTATGGGGCAAAACCCTCAAATGCTGATTATAAAGTAGCTGGCAAGACTTGTTTAATTTGACCGTATTAAATATTATTATTTAGCAGTTTTATTTCACCCGTTACACGTAACCAAAAACACCTTATGAGGTGGTTGCCAACGGCTCATATTTATCGTTGGAATTTTTACATTTTTACGTACATGGATAACTCAGAATGTTTCAAGAAATTAAAGTCTTTCAATAAATTGGCACACAATTTCTTAGCACTGACACTAATAACTTATTATAGTGCTCGGGGTTCAATGCTAATTCTAACATTGTTAACAACAAGAAAAATATTCAACACTGTATGCAAAAGTAGACGGCTAGAAGCGCTAATTTGGAACTAAGCATTCGGTGCAAAGTACTTTTATGGCTTGGTTTGACGTAATTTTACATGTTATGTTTTGTTTTAATTTTTTTGCTGACCACCACGGAACCCTAGGCAGATGCTCGTGGAACCCCGGTTGAAAATCACTGGCGTGCAGTAATACGCATAGCACTAAGGCCTGATAAATACAGCCTGATAAAAAAGAACCTGTCCGTGTCACTTTTTTGATAGTTTTGTAAAAAATTTATTAAGCTGAAAAACTGTGTACGTTTTTTTCATTTGTATGTTATTGTAATGGGTCTCTGACACTTGTGCACTCTGCTGAATCCACCGCAATGGAATCGGATGCCACTTGACAGGGACACTGGTGTGGCTCCGAGTAACATTTTACTGGTCCCCACGCTGTAAGGTGAGATTGGGGATCAGAACCTTTTTCCCATTGTCCAGAATTTATTTGTTCATTTTTTTATTTCTGTGTTCAATCTCTCATTTGTTTATTTGTCTGTTTATACGTCTATTCCTTTGTTCATTCATCCATTTAGTCATTAATTACTTCATTCATTCGTGTTTTTTGTTCATTTATTTATTTGATTTGTTTGTTTATTTATTCTTTAATTCTTTCAATCATTTATTTGTTTATTTCGCCATTTATTCGTATATTTACTCACTTTTACACCATGTCCCAAAATTAGCGGCCCCCTTACAGACAAATTAGTGTAAAATCATTAGTACCTGTAAGATTTTTACAAAATTTGAAGTAGTCATTGATACAATTATGTTGAACGTGTGTTTAAAGTTTGAGCTTAAAGTGGCTACTTTTGGCCTCGACGCAAGCTCGTAGTCTAAGGCGTGTATGCTACTGTTTGATCCCTTTGTCAATGACAATGCATTGAAAGTATCTTAATGTAAACAAACTCTGATGTCATAATGATGTTACACTGAATGCACATGATAAGGTGCGTACGTCATAATGGGTGTGTTAGGATAGTGTAGTGTACGATATTTTCTTGAAATCTATCAACTACAATCTAAATTAGGCATGTTTGAAGCAAGAGTGCCGCTAATTTTGAGACAGGGTGCATGTTTATTTGTTGATTTATTGATGGATTGATTTATTTGTCAGTTCGTTGATTGGTAGGTGAGACAACGCCAGCTACAGCGGAGGCAAGCTACAGACTTGCACATGCGTTGAATCCGTGCTTTGTGCCAAAACATCGTAGAAGCAGCGCACAAGTACATGCCGACGACATCGCTTCTGTGCTACAGAAGTATGATGTGATAGTTCACACTACTTTGATTGTGCATTCGTTACTGCTGGAAATGTAATGGCTTCTGAAATTAAAAGAAATGGCTGAGTACAACTGAAAAAAATTCACATTGAGATGAAGTAATGTTGTTCTACTGTATCATGTGGTTTTATGACATATCACGGGTTGCGCAGTAGCGCAGCACTGTTGTAAGGGTGACCAGCCATTTCAATGGGAGACTCCAAAATTTGACCCCCGTATATCCCAAACCGCTTAATTTTTCCAAACCAAAACTTGCACAGATGATTATGTCCGGCATATATTCCCACGAACAGGTGACTTGCATGACTTTTTGTACCTTCCCTTCCTTTCCTTTTTTTCTTGCCGTCGCCTACAGCAAAAACGACTGAGCCGATTTTAACACACGATGGCTCATATGACGCGGTTTCGTGCACGGAAGTGCTTTTTGGGGGTTACAAAATCTAAATATAACATTCTAACCTATTTTTACGCAAAAATATGAAAAATTACAATGGCGCCTATGGGGAAAATTAAGCAGTGTTTTAAACTGTTTTAACTCTGGCTATGTATAAGATAGAGTCGTAATTTTTGGTTCTAGGGTATGGTTTTCGGGGTCGGCCAGTTTAACGATGTTATTTATATTTACCCCATATGAACCCGTTGCCATGACAACGAAATTTGGGACAAAATTGGCTATAACTCGGCTTGTGTAAGAGATATTAGCGAGATTTTTGCGCTTATAGGGGTTTTTTTCAGGGATGGGCTATCGAATGCTGCCAACCAAATTTTACCATGAGCGACCCTCGTTGCCATAGCAAGGAAATTTGGGACATAATGGGTTAGAAGTCGGCTTATGTGAGAGATATATCAAAGATCTTTGCATCAGATGGGGTGTTTTCGAGGTTGGTTTGTTTTGGTATGGGCAGTGCGCGTGCGCAATTATTTGAAAGCACACATACGAACCCCCACGAAAATCATACGTTAAATATACAAAAAATCGTTATTATTTAGCAACAAAAACATTTCTACATTTTCTAACATTGCTTAAATTAACTAATCAGACGTTAGATTAGTATGACATTCTAAAAGTTAACGACAGAATCTTCTATTTCGACAGCTGCTTACAGCGAGATACGACACCTGTCCGCTTTGAACGTAAATTGATAGTAAACCCATAGAACTAAGCGAAGTAGCTCGTATTCCAAGATGAAAGCAATTTTAAATTTACTTTACATACAATAAAATAAATAAAATACTAGCGAAAAGTAGAGTTTGGAGACAAAACAGACGGATTTTGTGTCGTTAAATTTAGCGAAAGTTAATACCTGTAGTATCCATGACGACGCTATCAGACAACGTTGGTGCTAGTGTTGGGTCAATTTAAATTATTATTGTGGTTTGTCAAAAATGTGACTTCCATCACAGTAGTAGTAGTAGTAGCAGATTAGTAGTAGTAGGGATAGGGGTAGGGTAGTGGCATTGTAGGCGTAGGGTTATGGTAGCGATGGGGGTAAGGTAAGTTATGGTAAGGATAGAGTATGGTAATGGAAAAGTAGGGGTTACATATAATCAAAGTAGAAATAAAAGTAGCAGTAGTTGTGGTGGTAGTTGTAGTGGTTATTCTACTGTCCGATTGTATTCAGCTCCAGATATCTTCCAACGGCAATAAAACTGCAAATATTTATGGAAACTGTTTGGTTTATAATATTAGAATTTAAGAATTCAAACATCACCATCACACAATGTCAGAAGAACTTTGCTGACTGTGTAATGGTAAAGTTTGAATTTTTGAATTATGAACAGTTTTTTACATAAATTCCGGTAGTTGTTATAATTGTTTGTTCAGTGCAATGCAGAGCATTGGACAGAATATAAAATCACTTTGACCCATTGATGTGTTCGGTGTCCATCCATTCCTCGTCTGTGGCCAAGATTCAAGATTGTGACGTCATTTATGGACCGATTCTCACTAATTTTGGAACATAGTTTTCACATATCATGCAGTAGCAGTTGCTGTTGTTGTAGTTACTGGATAGTTTGCTTGGTATTGTTCTCATCATAGTTGTTGTTGTTGTTGTTGTTGCTGTTGTCATGATGAGCCCATTATATGGTGCCTATATGGAGAGGGACAGATGCCTGAAAAGATGAGGAATTGTACCAGATTGTCACTGTCCTGGAACACATTTGTGATGTCAGTTGATCAATAATTGTCAGTGATGTCAGTTCATATCTGCACTTTGTTGTTGTAATTACAGCAGTAGTAGATGTTGTAGTAGATGTGTCTGTTGTAGTTGTGGGACTCAATAAAACCGCCACCATGTGTGACTCCTTGATCCCAGTGTTATCATTTAGTACCAGTAGTACTTACTACATGTTGTCGTTTTATTGTAGTTGCAGTAATAGCAATAGTAGTAGTGATTACTGCTGCAGTTACAACTACAACAGCAGTGGTACTCATGCTGTCAAAGTAGTAGTCAGGTCAGGTAGTCGCGTAGTCGTGAGACCGTAGCGTCGCTCTTCCACCGTGACCGCGCTTAATAGCCAGCTTCCATTGATCAGCAGGTGGGCGGTTGTTGTCTCTTTGTAGTTGGTCTATCCACCTGCCACGTGGACGACTGGGACGACGTTTCCATGTAGGGTCAGGGAGGCGTCCCTGAGACACAACTGTAGAGTGCCTTGTGGGCTGGAACTTCGTCGCCAAGCCTCGCTAGGTGTCCGAAGATGGCTGAGCGACGGCAACGGATGGTGGTCGATAGAGGAGGAAGACCGGTGCGAGCGGCAATCTCTTCGTTCCGTACGAATTGATGCCATGATATGCCTGGGATGCGACGCTGGCATTTCATGCAGAGTGCATCTAGCGAGTAATAGTAGTAGTAGTAGCACTAGTGGTATTAGTAGTAGTTGTCGTTGTTGTAGTCGTGGCGCCACTAGACGTTCATCATTGAAGCCTGCACGTGTGATAACTCGGTGCGTGAGTTGGCCGGGCAGTCTTCACGCGGTCAAAGTGAAGTCGTCAACTCAGCTGCTGTTGGGTTCCAGTGGAGTCCCTGCAGTAGCAAGCCATCGTCAGTCCAAGTCTCCGCCACAGCATGCGCCTGTCTCTCTCAACAAGTGGTTGCAAGAACTTAGACCTCGTCAGTCCAAGTCTCCGCCACAGCATGCGTCTGTCTCTCAGTCTATCAACGAGTGGTTGAAGGAACTTAGACCTCCAACTTTGTCGGTATTTGGATCATCCGACGCAGCTCAAGGCAGCATCGAGCCACGTGTCATTCAACCGAGGCACAAGTGTACGTTCTACGGCTCACCACTTTCACTAGTCTTTATACTAGCACTAGTGGAAGTTATATAAGCATTTTAATCAATTATAGCTCCCTAATTAGGGATGTGACAAACTTTGTATTTGCATTCTACGACATGCGGTTATTAGCCACTTTTCAGCTATTCGACATTCGACAAATAGTTGGAAGCGTTTCTGATGAATGTGAATATTTTATTCAACTTGATTGAACTTCTTGGACTTAGATAGTGGATACTGAGCACTTTGGATGTTTCATTTTTAAAAATTGAACTCGATTCATTGAATTTTGCCTTAGATACTGATTTTTTTCTGACTGAACACTGAACGACTGCTTTGGATATCTCGCTTTATTCGAATACCTGTATAGTGAAGTTTTCCTGAGGCTGAATAAGTATTCGCATTTGCATTTATTATTCGACGAATAGTACAGTTTATATTCGCATTCGTCGAATGCGAATATTTTTTTGCTGCATCTCATCCCTACAATCGATCAGTCTCCAAAAAATAACTCTCGGGTGACTTGGTGGCTTAATGGTAGGGTTTCGGACTTAAAATCGAGATGGTGTGGGTTTGATTCCCATTTAGGCTACTTTGACTGACATGAAAAGTGTAAAAACCATCTAAAAGCCGGCAGTTCGGTTTTCTAAAAACTGAACTGCAGAAACCGAGTTTTTTTGGTTTTCAAATTAAATTAAACATTGGTTCGGTTCGGTTTATAAAAACGGAAAACCAAAATTTTCAACATATTCTGCATGCCTCTAATCTTTCATAAACTGAAGCAAAAGCAGTAAAGGTGGCAAGTCCACGTATGTGCAGTCAAATTAGTGGTGTGATCGTAGGGACTTACGAAGTTCAAACTGCAAAACTAGCGCTACAGAGGCAGTAATAAAGTGCAGGTCTTGACGACACGTAAGATGCAAAGCGTACAGATTAGCAATGTTCATTATGTCAAGAAGTTCCGAAAGATTTTCAATCTGCCAAAAAAATTGAATTATTCAAACAACTTTTAATGATTAGTTGGTTAGTTGATCGTTAATTTCTACAGCCGTGCTTTTTTCTCTACGACTACAGAAGGTTGACATTTACAACGTTGATTTTATGATTTAATTTTAACATTTGTGATGGGTTTTTGCTGTTCATGTTGTATTAAAACTAAATTTGGCTATATTTACAGGCTGCAGTTTCTTTTGTATTCAGTTACTATTAATAGTATGTAAATATATTTATAAAGTGTAAACTTGTGTGTAGGTCTAGGTGTTCAGCGCAGCATGTCGTTGTGGACTTCCCATTAAATCGTTTGCTCATCGCGTCTTTCCTCCATCTCCCATTCCAGTATGTCTGCAGTAGTGGGCAGATCTGTGGTTCAAGCTGATTGGCTTGGTCTTCGGTCGCCCTGCACTGTGCTGCGTTCATCAAATGAACCGAGTGAACTCGCACCCGTGACGGTGCCATGATTACAGAACCGTAAACGTTAGAACTTATTACTAGTACTAACATTAGCGCTAAACTATGGTATTCAGGTATTTGTTGTCCGTTAATTAGTAGAGCATATCGTATGCTATGCACATACCATTCGTTGATTGTTGTTTTCTTCATTATGTGAACATTTGACATTTTGTTTGCTGCAGCATTCCCAATGTGTTCATATTTTAACCGATAGTGTTTGTATGATGTTTATGAGTTTCTGTGCATTGCATCGGGGAATTCCATGAGGTTTTAAGGTAATTCCTGTCATTACGTTTCGTTAAATTATGCTGGGGAATTCCATGATGTTGCATGATAATTTTTATGAATATGCCATGCTAAAAATTTTGTGAATCTTTATAGTAATTCCTGTCGTTACATTTCATTTACGTGCTGTTATGCTGTTGACCAAGTGCCAATTATTGTGTTAAATGAGTGTTAATTTCTACTCCTCGCATGCTGCGTTTTTTACATAGCAAAGAGGATTATGTGTCACCAAACTGATGCCAGACTAACTGCCTATTCTGGGAACTTTTTAAGTCGTCATATCTCAGCAGTGGTTCATATGGTTGGCTTCATGTTTGGGTAGATAGATAGATTGTTCATGTGTTCGTTTTTTGTTAGTTAGTAATTATGTTTGTGTGTCTGTGTATGTAGGTAGTTTATTACTGTATTTCGGGTTTTTGTCTTGGTTTGGTTTATTTTGCTGTTATCTCTTTGTTGCCAGCACAAGTGATTGCCTGCAGGACTATCTCCGAAATGACCTGTACTGCATCGTGCGGGACGTTAAGCTCTACTTTCTCACTCACTCACTCATGTTTGAGTAGGATGTTGGGATTTGGTGGATCAACACGTACTGTTTCCAGTCGGGTTAAGTTCTGGATATCGGCTAACCACATTAACCCGGTTTAGATAGAAAATGTCTGTTTGGTTATGGGGTAGAATATTAGAGGTCAGCTGGTCAAAAGGCACTATGCTTAGTACTTCCGATTGTGTCAAATCCTGGGTGTTGGCTAACCAGACTAATTTTGGTTGACATGGAAAATGTCTGTTAAAATGGCGAATGTATTGTTGTATGCGGTGGTGAGTTGGTTTGTTGAATTCACTTGAAGTAGATGTTGAAATCAGCAGCACTGTGGGTTAGAGAAGTGGGCGGGATCGGTTTTTCAACAGACACTGCACTTTCTGACAGAGGAGATTGTAGGTGCTCAAAATTTTAACTTTGTCTCTAAATTTCTCCCAAAATGAAGGCGTTTAGCTCCTAATTTTGCATTCTTGGATGAAGATTTTCCAACATCCCAAAATTTAGGGGAGAATTGCTTCCGAGCCACAACGCTGCTGGTTGAATTGATTGCAGGGATGCAGTGAAGTTATTGTTGTTGTTCTTATTTATGTCTGTGCTTGCTTGTCTTCCTCATTCCCGGTCAGGGGGCGAGTTACCACCCCAATCTGCTCCAGGAAGTCCCAAAGGCGTCGAGGATCCGTGTTAAATTTTCCTTCGGCCAGATATCCCTCCTGTTGCTTGTTCTTGTCTCTGTCTATCTGCGACATTACTCAAAAAGTTGCAATGGAATTGCGGTGACATTTTGCACAGTCTTTCACGGCTTGAAAATGTCAGTGATAGCTCAAAAACCTGCAGCACTAATCACTTTAACTTGTCGTGATTTTTCTCTGATAATTTTAGTAGAATAACAGTACTTTGTTGTTGTGTGTATCATAATGCCAGCGGTTTTCACGATGAGCCAGAATTTATTTTTGAACATTGTATGAAAATAAAGCACAGACATTTTGGCGGAGTTTTGTGCTCTCTGAGAGCTTCTAGTTGTAGTTGTTGTATTAGTTGTAGTAGTAGCTGTTGTAGTTGTTGTTATGAGTGCCTTTTACCCATGTTGCAGCTATTCCTATCAATGCTTGTATGAAACTGAATCTCACTTGACTGTCTGGCTGTGTTTAATTGCTGTGTTTAACTGCTGTGGTTGTGTTATTTTGAAGGTCTTCATCGACGTCGACAGCGCACTCTAGCATTCGTGATTGTAATTTTGATTATCACATTCTCCTTTGAACTTCTTTTCGTACGGCTATTGCACTTTTCACAGTGGGCAGCTACCCCATTTTATGCCTTCTCCAACGTAGTGGCCGGAGACATTATGTTTCCAGAGTGTGCGTGCGTCCGTGCATACGCGAGTCCTGAACAAACATTGTTAGCAAGATATCTTGGGTATTTGTTGACAGAATTTGACCAAACTTTTACCATTAACGAACTTTGGGGCAAGGATGAATGCGTCAAATTTTGGGGTCAAAAGGTGAAGGGTCAAGGTCACGATGAGGTTAAATATGCCCCTAAATGCACTTTTTGGTTTTGCAGTTGTCACATGTTGGCAGAGGCATATCCACCATTTAGTTAGTATCGCCCCACTTTCTAGAGTAGAAAGCAATTTGTTATCACACTGGCTTTCATACGTTTTTGTCTCTGCAGCTGTTTTATAATCTCGTTTCTCTGCAGCTATTTCTCGTCGCTTTCTCATACTCTTTGTTTTGCTTTTTGCATCGTCTGCTGTATAAAATATGCCGAGGTTAAGCATGATGTAATAACAATTATGCAGTATTTGATTTTTATTGTATGTCTTGTTTTGTGGGCATCGATTGATGATGTGGATAGTTATGCAAACGACGTGATCGGCTGTGGACAGAAATGTGTTCTTTTTTCTGCGGTTTATAGATTTTGAGCTATCTGTCGTATTATTCCGTGTGTTCATTCGCTGATTTTGGTTTTATTCAGTTTGTTTTAATTGTCGTTGTGTATTAGATGCTTGTTGCTGGTTCGTGCAGTGTTTATTATGCGGCCCTTGCATACAGTAGACCGTGTTATCAATTGCATAGCGTTTGTTTGTTTGTCTGTCTGTCTGTCTGTCTGTCTGTATAAGTAAGGAAAGAGAAGCGCCGTTATTTTGAATTTTTCTACAAAACGCAATTAATTCGAAGAATATTCAAAGGCGTCGATATATTTTTTATGTAGTTTTTTTTCATTTGTGGAAAAGTAATAAGTACGTATAATTTCTAATACATTCTGTCTTTGAATACAGAGCTTACAGGCCTATTACAGACCTAAGTTGCAACAATATTTAAAATACATATGTCATGATGTCTCTGTATTGCTGATTTAGTAGCGCAGAACTTTTGACTACGTGTAGGAGTTGTTGGGGATTTAATGTGGTAATTTTATATACATTCACAGAGCTTAGTGGGCCTATCTGCCACAACTGCTTTGGTGTCAGTAACAACTAAAACATGTATTTATTCAGCGCATAACGTCCAGGAACGTCTAATGCGGTGATCATTTCCGTTGCAGTAAATGACAAACGCTGGTACCAGGTAGTGTGTATTACTAATTCGCTATGTTTTCATTCAGTAGAAAAACAATGAATGTTTATTGAAATGCGGTTATCAGTGGCTGGAACGACCCCGTTCAGTAAATAAGCTAATCACTCGGAACAAGCAGACAACTCTAATAAGTACACATCGACGAGAAAGTAATTACTAAAACCCATTCTGAAAATCTTTGAAATACAGTATAGGGGCCTATGACATCCACGAGGACTAACATAGGCTACTTTAGTAGCCTAACTGTTCGGCTAAGCCAGGATGCCAAAAGTGGCATTCATATTCTAGAACAAAGCGAATTATTGTAATTTGTAGTCAAAGTAAATACGGATTGTCTCAAAGTGGAACATTAATTAGCTCGAACTGAATAATTAGGCCTACCGCGCTAATTTGCCTTGCAACTTTCGGAAGTAGCCATACGAGAAAGACCAGCTGACGCAAAGGGGAACGCGCGACAGTGGTGCACGTTTGAAAGCCCACTGCTAACAAAATCTAAGCTCACCGATCCCAGCAATTGGCATTGGATACGATGATTTTCATTCATTCATTCGCATACGCCAGATGGCGCAACCGGTCTCGCGCGGCTGCTGTCGTTCGAGCGGCTGAAAGCGCGCATTTTGAAGGTGTACCTAAGTTTGACGTCCCCGTACGGAGGGTTCCTTGAACGCAGGGGCCGAAGATTAAATTATAGGGCTTAGTGAAAACTGTTTAATGCCAAAAATTTCATACGCAAGTTGTCCTGGTCTATCTGTAGGCCTAGTGATTTCGGCACGATTCGCTGTTGAAATCTGTGTTGCAGCCCAAACTCGACAAAAAGTCAATAAAACCGGTATTTTTTTCATTCAAGGTCACCCATAGTCATTGATTTTGGTGCCAATCGAAAGCCAGTGTACGACTTCCTATTAGTGATTAATAGTAGGGGCCTAACCTTGGCTTTATCTCGCACCATTGCTGAGATACGGAGACTTATTGGCTAAAGATCGCAAATTTTCCTTACCCCCTCTTATTTGTCGCCCTCGCTCGTGGTGACCCCTGAGGAATTTATGGAAAAGGTTTACGGATCCTGAAACCAAAGTCTTCCAGGCAGCCGACCGACGGTGAAGATTTTGTGATCCTAGGTTGAACCGTTTTTGACTGATCTACCCGTGTGACGGGTGACAGGCAGACAGACAGACGGATTGCTAAGAGGCGCTATAGCAGTATTTTGCTGTCGCGCGCAAAAGTGCATAACCATCATCAGCCAAGTAATCAATCGGAAGTTGAAACCATTAGAGCCTATAGCGCAAGAGCCTGCTCTATATCGCGAGCAAATTGTGCTAATTTCAATTTTTTTTGAAAACCTCACAGACAACACACGTTGTCGTCTAGATGATCGTAGTACAAATCTGTCGATCAGCGCTTTCTTGTTTTATCGTTTGTCGTTTTATCTCCACCAACCAGGGCTGCTTTTCGTCGTCAGAACTCGGCGCATTCTAAGCACAAATACGCGCATACACAGCTCGTGAACCGATGAGGCATGAAGAAGAACAACGCTGTAATTTATCTAAATCATTCTAAATCTAAATCATCGGTAATTCAGCACCGATTGTAACCAGTCTTTCACTGTTACAAGCAGAAATTTATGGCGCGTAAACGTGGAGTTCTTCCACCCACCGCACCTTTATTGTGTGACCACATTACATTACGAAGTTATCCCAAAAATAAAACTGGGTATCCGTTTTTTGGACCACCCTGTAGGCCTGCTTCACAAGTTGACAACAGTGCGTAATTATTAACAATGGTATAGCGCAGTTATGGCAAAAGCGCGCTGCTGTCGTAGCGAACCCTGTGCGGTGTGAAAATAACTAATCTTGAGTCTTTGACAACCACCCGGAATTTGAAGATGTTCACTAACACTAAGTAGCCGGTGTTTTCGCTCCAAAGTAAGGAGCGAAAACTCAGCCTAAAAGCTATTTTTGTGCAAATACTTTTTAAGTAGCCTGACGTGTCTGGGCCTACGTCAACGTCACAGACGGACAGACAACTTACGACAGCAAATACCGCGCTTTGGACTTACGTGCATCACGCGGTAAACGTTTTTTTTATTATACAGCCTATGCCTCCAACATCGAGACTAATATAATCATTACGTCAGATGGATCGTAGAAAACCTGTTTGATGTCGGCGACAACGACTTGGTACTGATGCTGCTGCAGATGTTTATCCGATGATGATGATGACGGTGCTGACTTGGTGGTCCAGCGTAAACACTGGCGGAACGGAATCAGCAGACGTTCATCGACTTCAGCTTCAGCCTTCTTGTCACCTTCACGTCATATATACAGGGTGCGGCAAAAAGTGGACCCCCAAAGTTTTTCGTTGTTTTCTCAGCAACCGTTTCGAATTTTAATTTGAAATTTTACAGATTTATTTAGTAAAACCTTCTACATCTAACTGCCAAGTAAAATTTGATTCTGTTGAAAGACGAGGAAGTAACAGACTTTTTAACATGATCACCTACCGATTTTTCAGCATTCAAAAATGTTTCGGCTACAACACAAATTACATAACATCGTTGAAACAACACAGTTAAATAATGATCAGATGCCAGAATTCCATTGTCACTGCAAATGTTCAAAGTGTTCTCCACCAGCTCCAAGCAACAACACCAGCCTCCAGTCGCCTTATTTGAGAAATCTTTTACAAACTTGTCGATCGGTCCTCGTGGCAAGTTGCCCCAGATTACCTGAAGCGTTTCCTTGAGTTTCGCGCTTGTTTTCAGCTTTGTTTAAAGCTTGCAAGCCTCCAACATTGCACCCCATACGTGATAGTCCATTGGGTTTATATTCGACGAATTTGGAGGCCATAGATCTTTTGTGATGATATCTGGACAGTGCTGGCCCGCAGCCAGTTCTGTGAGCTGCGCGGCGTTGCGTTGCGCGCTGTGTGTGCTGACGCGCCGTCCTGCTGGAAGATGAATCCGGTGGGCAGCCAGCGATTGCTTTTAAGGAAAGATAATTTAATGATAATTTATAAACAATATAAATTGCTGTTTATCAAAGCGTCACTGTGACGTCATCGGCAGTAACGTGTAACCAGTTTTTAAAAATTAAATAGCATTTTTAGCGTGAACATTTTTGAATGCCGAAAAATCGGAAGGCGGTCATGTTAAAAAGTCTATAACTTCGTCGTTTTTCAACAGAATTACATTTTACTCGACAAAAAGTCAATAAAACCGGTATTTTTTCATTCAAGGTCACCCATAATCATTGATTTTGGTGCCAATCGAAAGCCAGTTAGATGTAGAAAGTTTCAATAAATAAAGCTGGAAAATTTCATGTTAAAATCTCAAACGGTTGCTGTGGAAACGGCAAAAAATTTAGGGGTCGACTTTTTTCTGCCGCACCCTGTACACTGTGTCTCAGAGATAAGTCGCCCTTTTACTTTTGTAATGTCATTGTCAGATGTCATCCGATTTTGCCAATATTTTTGCAGAAAATAATACAGGCCTATCCAAGAGAATTGAAACAAGCATAATCAGGCCCATTTCGTTTTGTAGCCTATGTTTGTATTGTACCTCAATTATAGATCTAAAAAAACTAGCAATGACTTTTACGGCATACCGCACAACGTGAAATATCAATTCTCCGCACAAAAATCCAACCAAATCACATGCAAAATATGATATGATAAATGATTTGCACTGGAAACAGTCGGCCGTGAAATAAGTGTTTGGAGTGTGTACAAATGTGTTTGACACTCACTTAATATACCACTCCCGGATCGTGGGCTTAGCGTATTTACAGTGGTGTACTCAAAATTCACCGTTGTTGCTACTGTCAGTAATTCAAATCAACGATCTTGTCCGATAGATAGGCTTATAAAACGAAAGCCGTAACATCGAACGAAAAAAACGCGCGATGCATCCCAAACGAAACTTTGATTCGATATTATGAGAGATTTGCAAAGTTTCAGCTTAAAAATCAGCAATCCAAGCATGACAAGGTCGCCGACGTTTAGGCTAAGCGAAAACCCGAAGCTGAACCGACTTAGCTTCATAAGTTACAATAGGCCTGCATCAACTCTACGGTGAGACAGATTGTACCGCATCCGACGCAATAATGCAAAACGTCGCAGAAGATTAAACATACGAAAGATCATGGACATCGTGAGTCCAACAATGACCGAAATCGTTGCTCCAAGTATCGGAATCCACAGATACGAGATTGCGTAGAAGCTGGAAGAGCCGGCGTCCTGCGTCCAAGTCTAAAATGAACGGCGATGATTCAAAATAACTGGTCAATAA
>Ga0209671_1002947_pt1 | contig 16059 bp, 11 predicted proteins | sample WorMetHERISLAND2_2_FD_187401 | JGI IMG/M metagenome (GOLD analysis project Ga0209671, IMG submission 187401) | Marine gutless worms symbiont microbial communities from Max Planck institute for Marine Microbiology, Germany - Olavius geniculatus... | ecosystem: Host-associated > Annelida >...
GGTAAAGGAAAAAGCAAGGGAAATGAAAAGGGGAAGGAAAAGGAAAAAATGGGAAGGGGAAAAGTAAGGGAAAGGGAAAGGGAAAGGGAAAGGGAAAGAGAAGGAAAAAGAAAAGGGATAAGAAAAGGAAAAGAGGAAGGGGAAAGGGAAAGGAAAGGGGGGAAAAGATAGCTTAAGAAAAGTTGGACGCACGGACACTCAGGTGATTTTATACTCTGTCCAATGCTATGCATAGCGTTGGACAGACAATTACCCAGTCACTGAAAGTCGAAAAACACTTTGTCAGCTACAAATTCCATTTAAAAGATGAAACACAAAAACCTGTTTTTACAGCTAGTTAAAACATTTTCACAGTGCTACATTGCATTTGGTGAATTTTGTAGTCCCACGAGACTTTAGCGGTGGCCTTGATTTTTTTGGCCAAGGCCAAATCTCTAAGGCCAAGGGCCCAAGGCCAAGGATTGACATCACTGTAAGTCCTACTTCTGTACCATGAACTTAACAGGTTAGCAGCCACATTGCCACGCTTAATAGGCTACGATAAGCCTACTTCATTGAACCGTGGCCTGTTAGCATCAAAGGCCGAGACAAGAAAATCAGCTACGGCTAAATTATGAACATTTTCGCTCTGTTCGGTTATCGGAAAGCAAAAGTGAGCTAACTTTCAGTTTTCTGCACAAGGCACATCCATAGGCGTATAAACTTACTTTGTATACTAGGCCTAACACGCAAAAAGCCACGATCACTGTATTTTACCAAACTGCGTATGCTGTTAACGGTTAATGAGCGAATCAAATTTGATCAAATTTGAGACAGTATGACTGCGATGCAATATGACAGGCCTAAACGTTTTTTAAGACCACGAAAGGAATGGATAATGCTAAATTCTGAAGTGGTTTTACATTATCAAGACGAACAGATGGGCGTGACAAACGGACTGGCGGACAACCTGTAATGCGGCCTAATTAACAATCGCTGCATGCAGCATAAGTAATATAATCCTACTAATCACGCACTCTGATTATAATATCTATTAAATATAAAAAAACTAACCAGTTTACACTATTGTGTAAGGGCGACCAAGTCACACATCTAAAACAGCAGAAATCAGTTTACTAGGACACAGAGTAATAGAACGACGAACTGGCTGCCCTTACAAACCCATGTGACGTGACTCCATTTAACCTTTTCCACTCCCGCATTATCCCGTTAGCCATGTGTGAAGTTGAAATTTTGCACTATACCTTGGCTGTACCGGCTCAGCAGGAATGAAGTCCTTTTGCTCTAACTCCTATAATTTCCATACGACTTAACGTTACATCACAGGCACGTGGTAGCGCAGAAATATTAATAAGTTACGTCTATTGTAAATTTGTAATAAATCAGCACCCAATAGACCCCTACATTAAGCCTATTCACCATCAATACTTATCGAATGACGCATTTTTTTGCACACGTGTGGCAAGAAACATTGTGAATCGATTTCATTCTTAATCTTGAAATGTTCGTTCGTGAGTTTTGAGGTTGATAAGATAAAGGTTAAATTTAAGTGATTCATGACATGCGTGGTGTGGATAAACTGACGAAATCATGACTTCTGCCATCTGCATGAATGAATGACCTACAGCCCATGGTGATTAAGGTACCGTACACCTAGTATATAACAGTTTTCCTATAAAAGGTTAAACTCTTTTACCAATTTAACTGTACCATCGGTGCATTTAATCAGCTGGAAAATATTTGTATCGCATTTGCATTGACGACGTTTATTGGCTCACGAGATAATGTGGGAGTGGAAAAGTTTAAATGGGATCACGTCACAATCACGTCACATGGACTTGTAAGGGCAGCCAGTTCGTCGTTCTATTACTCTGTGTCGTAGTAAACTGATTTCTGCTGTTTTAAATGTGACTTGGTCGCCCTTACACAGTAGTGTAAACTGGTAAGTTTTTTATATTTAATATTTGCTGTTTTATTAGCAAATTTAACCATAAGTTAAAGCAATAATGTGACCCAACCCAATCACGAGACCATTCGACTCACGGTGGGTGACTTCCTGTGGGTGGTCTATTGTGACCATGCGTCTATCTTGCACTGTTACGGAGATATGGCGCCTCAAATATAATAGGGTCACGACCATGACTTTTTGGGGTCACAAGATGTCATCGGTCACGTAACCATTCGACTCGGCATATGTGGCTTCCTATTAGTGGTCCATTGTAACTATGCATCTAACTTGCACCGTTAGGGAGATATGGCGCATCATAGATAATGGGGTCACGATTTTGCCATTTTGGGGTCCATTCGACTCGCGGTGGGCAACTTCCTATGGTGGTCCACTGTGACCATGCGTCTATCTTTCACCGTTACGGAGATATAGCGCCTCAAAGATATTGGTGTCACGACCTTGACTTTTTGAGGTCACGTGACATCATCGGTCACGTGACCATTGGGCTCGGCATATGTGGTTTCCTATTGGTGGTCCATTGTAACCATGCGTCTAACTTGCACAGTTAGAAAGATATAAAGCCTCAAACTTGCATCTGCCCATGTTAAAGGCCAATTAGTTCAATGCGCATGCGCCGTGTCACGTGACCTGTAGGCAGGGGGTTCAAAATAGCCGCATATTTGGAATTCCTAAAGCCACATTGCCTATTCACTATGCCACTTTTGTGGGGCTACAATGACGATTAATGATAGTTTGTAGATGAGCATTTTTAGTCGTAATTTGAATTTCAAAGTCCAAAAATGGTCCTAAAATTTGCGGTTTTGAGGGGATTAGGAGGGGAAAATGCTAAAGATGAATGTTGAGACCTCCTAAAAAATCAATCCCCACCGAAACACGTCATCCAGTGCAAAAAAATGCGGCGCTACTCACAAAAATGTGTTCTCCAGAACTTGGCAAGAAAAGTATTAAAAAATGAATAAAATAACCCAGTTGAATATTATATTTCACCCTTTTGCCCCCATCCCTGCTGAGCCGATTTGTACCATTTTTGGCAGGTAAGGTCACACCGCCGACGTAATCATCCAAGTCAAATTTTAAGTCGATTGATTCAGGCGTTTGGGGGCTACGGGTGCCCAAAATCTGGGGTTTCCCACTGACTTTGATAGTCGCCCTTACAACAGTGTTACGCACTACTATTAGTTATGGTAGCTATGGGGTACTAATTGGCTCCAAGGTAACGGACCATAGAATAATGGGGATTAAGCTGCTGTAAGACACACTCAACACTGTATATAGCTCCGATTAAATTCTCCTTTATTCTACGTAAATGCGAAGCGATGTGCTCGAAGCGATGTGCTCGCTTCTACATCATGGCAGCGACTGACGTATAGCAAACTAATGTCGAGTTGCTGCCTGAAATAATTGGCTGGGTCTGCTCAATGTTAGACTACGTCATCTCCCACCAGTAACATAACGTAGTCCTGTCAGCCTCCTGCCCCTTAATTAAATAAAATTTTAGGAGATTAAATTTTATTTTTAATTTTCAAAACATTTTCCATAATTTTGAAGTCCGAAATCAGAAATTTAAGAATTTGGACCTCAAGACGTTGAGCAGATACTTAAGATTGGTTAAATTTGTGCAGCAATTCGACACTAACCTATTACAATGAAATATATATAATCGTATCACACAGTGCTTCACACTAGTCATCATCAAATAGCAATAACTGAAAATCATCATCATCAACATTCTGTCCTATGCTTAATATCTTCAATATCTATGATTCATTACTGAAACCTAAACCTATAAAATCTATAATATCATAGTCTCGATTAATGTCACATGTTAATATACAATGAATGAATACTAAGTCTGTCTGTCAGCTATCTTCCTTTAACCCTATTACAGTCCGCCTATCTTATATAACAATGCAATGATGCAATCTATTACAAACAATCACATCCTCGTGTCCGATATAACAAACGGACACAGCTTATTACACACAAATGAAATACAATGCAAATATTACGTATACGCGACAAAATACAAGTCTACGCAACAAAAATGTTCGCTAAGGGGTATAGGGGACTTTAAAAATATTCAATTTGCTTGTAATTTTCGTTTCCTAATTTTAACCTCAATGTTGAAAATTTTTGTTTTATAGAAAATTTTTTATTACCTTAGCGATAGCTAGGTTTCATTAGTGTTGCGTATACTACACTATGTACATGTCCGTTGAAAATCCCAGTAAATTTAAAATGTAAGCTTAAAATTAACTTTGGTTTTTCCTGAAATAAAATTAACCTTTATTAAAGTTTTAGTATGTCGACTCGTTGAATTTGTGGTAATTGTACTCAATTTTGCTGTTAATTTGTTATTAATTTTGTGTCACAGAGTCCACACAAGTTGGGCTCAGTGGGCGGATTTATTAATTTACAAGTATGATGTCTGGTCCGCAAGAGATACATATACAGAGATACAGACGTCACCACCAGGCGGAGTCTGCGTTCCAACAGCTCATCAACGGCGGTCGTTGTTCCAGTGACTCGTTGCAGCACGATCGGGGATCGCGCTTTCCCGGTTGTTGCTGCCCGTGCATGGAACAGTTTACCATCGTTTGTCACGTTATCGTCGTCACTGTCGACTTTTAAGCGTCATCTGAAGACGTACTTGTTCGCAACATCCTACTAGTGACGCTCATTCTAGTTTTTTTAGTTTTCTGTTTGCCGAACATGTCGACTCTTAGTGTAATTATGTTACGTGTCCTTGAAGTCTACTTAGACTAAATGCCACGGTAATAATTTTCGTGCATAATAATAACAATAATAATATGATCGTTCTCTGACGAATCAGACTCATACCTGCTCCGTTCAGCCAGCGCAGAGTCACGGAAAATCTCCGTACCACGTTCGCCACGTGATGCTGTACGCAAAATTTAGTTTCAAAATAATTTTAATGTGATACCATAATTTATACTTATTAATTCTCAATTCGACGAGTCGGCATATTAAGCTATGAAGTATGGACTTTAATATTAAACTAATCGTCCCCATTTAACTATCTGAATGCCGAAAGTTTTTTCTTTTCTCATTGTTTTCATTTTCGTGAAACGGTCTATAAATACGTTGTCTTTTACCCTAATTTCAAATTTTGTTCTTCAAGCATGCCGGCATAATGATTTGATTTAAATTTAGCCTACTATAAATTCTGGGCGCTAGGTCTAGCAAATGCTAGGCCTAGCGGGTAAGTTTAAATATTATTTCGGATGACCATTTGGTCTCCCGAGAATGTTATGTCTCTCCTGGAGAAATCGCATAGTCATCCGATCTCGCTCTGGCACGCAGAGTCGTGAGAATACTCTGATTACGCTCACCCCGTAGCGCCATACGCAATATTTTGTTTCAGAATAATCTCAATATATATAGCATGATAATTTGTATTCATTAAACTCAAATTCGATAAGTCGGCATACTTGAATATGAAGTTTGAGCTTTAAGCTCTAAGTCAACAAGTCAATTTTAGTGAAGGTGGAATGTGAGCTTTATTTTCATTATTGCTCTGACAGCTGAATAACTGAGTTCAACGTCCTAAGTACAAGTGAGCGACTATCAAATTTTAGGCGTGAATTAAAAATTAAGTGTACAAATTTACCAAACAGTCAAACAAGTCTCCCTGTATTTATGCAAAACTGTGTATATTTTTAAATTTAATCTAACTGCACTTATTCTTGCTCGTGCTACACTGTGAAAATAAAAGAAAATGTAAGTGTCCAATGTCTTTGAAAAAATGAAAAATAATAACCTTATATAGCGTGCACGTACAAGTCCATATCACGCACACAAACTTTACCTTACCTATCATACATGACTTAGCACATAGTTATACAAAACAAAGAAATACAGTGAAACAGGTAAATGTCTTTGACAGAATACAGAAATAGACGGATATAATAAGGCTACATTACAGTTAACTACTTCAAAGCACGGCGGCACGGTTTCATGTATCTTAACTAGAAAGAACCAAAGTCATTAATCTGTGGGTATACTTAAGCCTAGCATTCACTAATGGCTCATCGCTTCATAGTGAAAATGCAAAGCACCTGGTCCATAGTCCAAACCCCTGATAAAAATTGCCTATTTTGCTGCCAAGCTACTATGGTTACTCAAGTTAGCCCAAATATACTAGATAAAAAGATTTAGTATATTTGGTTAGCCTGTAGATGAGTCTTATTAGCCTATCTGTCGGTGAGTTAACTGCGGTGTGAATTTTTTTTGTTGTTTGCAAACTTCGAACTCCACTAATTATTTAGAGAACTGTTCATTTAACTCGACTTTGCTGTCTACTTGTTAACTTAACTCACCAAAAAATAAACAAACAATACTATTAACTTCATAGGCAGGCAGCAAAATTGTGCTGAATTAACAACTTTCTGAAAGGAGAATCAGTTGAGTTATGACCAGTTGCATACTTATTGTTGGCTCAATTTTCGCGTTTCATGCAGGACCAAATTAAGCATTTCACATCCTCTATTTTAACCAAAATTTGAGAAAGCTTGCCTTTTACGTGCGATAACACGTAATGTTTCGCGCGTCTCAGCTATCGTCAACGCGTCCAACACACAGCCTGAAAATGCCCTAGCTTGTTGCACTTAAAGCAACGAGCAAACATCGCCTTACATTGTGAAGAACCGTGGCGCCTACCACAGCGTCCACACACGTCAGAGTGACCTCGTGAGTTGGTTGCTGGCTGGCGGAAGGACGACGACTGCGCAGGGAAACGCTGTGCTGGAAACGATGTGCCACCGACAGCGACAACTGGTTTATTCGGTCCATCGGAGATGCCGCCAGACGATCCGTGTTGTGGCGGCCGTGAACTGAAAAATTCACAATGTTATACCCGTTTACCCCGTATACAACGTACACGGGCAGCTTAATGAAAAATGAAGTACACGCACCGGTATTCAATAGCCTATACACGTGCACGACGTGTGCTTTAAGTTTGCTTCAAGTTTGCTTTAAGGTTGTTCTAAGTGTGCTTCATGTGTACTTCATGTTTGCTTCATGTATGCTTCCTCGTGTAAACGGGTATTACAAAAACTAAGTTTTTCATTAGGTTGCCCACGTACGTTAGTATATTTTGCTCGTGCCACAGCGTTATGGGGTGTTAACACGATCCAGAAAACGTCCAGCAAACTTCCAGCAAATGTATTCAAAATACACGTGCTAATGCTGGACGTTTGCTTGAAGTCTGCTGGAAGTTTGCTGGACGTTTGCTGGATCGTGCAAACACCCTATTATGGGCATCACTTAATATTCATAAATGAGTATTTTACCGGGCCAGGCTCGCATCAAATTAACAGCTTATTCACTACTAGTGGTCCTACTGTTCTATTTAGGTATAGCTTATAAGACTCATTGTCTACCCATTCGACGTAAAATTCGCATTTTGTTCCGTACTTTACACATGGCCACATTTCGCGCTTACGCACTACGCGCTTTGTAGCCTACGTTATACATGTTCAATGTATGGGTCAGAGAGAGAACGGACAATATAAGAAGGCTGCGTAGCAAAACACAACAGCGTTTAACTGTCATTCCTCGCACCAGGTTGTTTAGTAACAAGTAACTTGAGTAAAGCTCACGTAACGCGCGACAGCATCGGCTCTGCAATCTGGGCAATCAGTGTACAACGTGCAATTAAAGAGTAATGCGTCTTGAAAGAGTACCCAAATATGAGGCCTCCGTACGAAAGATTCCTTAAACCTAGGCGGTCGAAACTCAGATGATTAATAATGTACGTTTTATGGTAAAAAAATTTCATACGCAGGTTATCCGGGTTTATCGCTATTAATTCCGGCGCATATCCTTCTTTTAACGTGTGCCGCAGCCGAAAATTGCAAAAAAGCAAACACTAAAACCCCCTTTGAATGGGGGGGGGGTAAAGTTATTCTAGGTCATCGATCGACACCTGCTGAAAAGTTCAACACTAGTGCTTGTTATGATAAGCAACGTGTCTGTGCCTATCTGTAACCGTTTTCACGCTAGGCCTAGACGGGACAATAGCGGCAAAATAACAACTTTTTAAAGGGCCTCCCTCTTTGACGCCCAGATGCGCAGGCATCCTTATACCTAGAGGATCGAGACTTGGACTGCTAAAATCTACGTTCAATTCTGAAAATTTCAAATATAAGTTGTCTTTGTCTATAAAAGGTTAAAAATGGCGATACAGCTTTTTGTGGAAAGCCCCTCTCAGAGCTACGGAGCGTCACCTCCCGTATGGGATCACACATTGTTACCTGCCACCCGACACAGATGAATGCGCCTCGCCTTGATTTTTAGCCATTTCGGCGCAATTTACTTTTAATGTGTGTGTCGCGACTCGAAATCGCAAAAAAATTACTAAAACTCATAATTGTAGAAATCCAAGGTGGTTTAAGGTCATCAATGTTGATACCCCTAAAAAAATCGTCATTATTGTTTATTATGATATGCAGCATGTTTATGCCTATCTGTAACTGTTTTCACGCTAGACGAGCCGATAGTAACAAAATGACAACTTTTTGGGGGGGTAGTGAGATCACCATGTCACAGCAGTGTGGCTGCAACACGCGAGCTCGAGTTACTAAGGCTCCTGCCCGCCTAAAAGGCCTAGTAGTCCCTAGAAATTCCAGAAAGAAACTCAAACACACATACAAGCAGCGAAAGCTCACGATTTTCTTATCACAGGCGCGCAGTAGCGCAGCCCTGTGTTAATGGCGACCGGATAAGTAAAGGGAGAATGGCAAAATTCGACCCCGTGCAGATCCGAAACCTCTCAACCGATCGACACAAAATTTGAAATAGGTGATTATGTCCACCAGACCCCTTGCAAAATTTCGTGCAAATCCGTCCATTGGGGCTTCTCGGCAAATGGGTGAAATATAACGAAAATTTTTCTAGTATATATATATATACCTTTTTTTGTTGACCAACCTACAGGTCAAACCGCCCAGCGGATTTTCACGCACGATGGCTCAAACGACGCGGTCTCACGCAAGGGTGTGCCTTTTTAGGGGTAGAAAATTCGAAGTTAATATCTTATCTAACCCCTGAAAAATCCCCCCAAAGTCGAAAATTGGGCCCAAAACGGACTAAAATTTTCGGCCAAAAACACTCCTGTATAAAAATTTCACGTATAAACGGCCCCTAATCGTCATCGTAGGCCCATAAAAGTTGTATAGTGAATAGGCAATATGGCCTCGGGAATTCCAAATATGTGGTCAATTTGGACCCCCTACCCACAGGTCACGTGACACGGGGCATGCACAGTCAACGTTTTGGCCGTGAAAAAAATGCCTATGTATAAAATTTTCACATACAAACGGCCCTTAATCGTCATCGTAGCCTCACAGAAGCTGTATAGTAAATAGGCAATATGGACTTGGGAATTCCCAATATGTGGTTATTTTGAACCCCCTGCCTACAGGTCACGTGACACGGAGCATGCGCACTATTGCGCAGTGAACTTTTGGCCTTTAACATGGGCAAATGCAACTTTGAGGCTTTATATCTTCGTAACGGTGCAAGATAGACGCATGGTTCCAATGGACCGCCAATAGGAAACCACATATGCCGAGTCGAATGGTCACGTGACCGATGACGTCACATGACCCTAAAAGGTCAAACTCGTGATCCCAAAATCTTTGAAGCCCCACATCTCCGTATCCGTGCAAGATAGATGCACGGTCATCATTGACCACCAATAGGAAAGTGCCCACGCCGAGTCCGATGGTCACGTGATCGATGACGTCACGTGACCCCAAAAGGTCAAGGTCGTGACCCCAATATCTTTGGGGCCCCAAATCTCCGTAACAGTGCACGATAGATGCATGGTTACAATGGACCACCAGTAGGAAACCACATATGCCGAGTCAAATGATCACGTGACCCCAAAAGATCAAACTCGTAACCCCAAAATTTTTGAAGCCCCATATCTCCGTATCCGTGCAAGATAGATGCATGGTCATCATTGACCACCAATAGGAAAGCGCCATCGCTGAGTTCGATGGTCACGTTCCGGTGACGTCACGTGATTCCTAAAGATCAAAATCGTGACCCCAAAATATTTAAGGTTAAGTGTCTTCATGGCCATGGAAATCAGACGGTTTATAGACACATCAACATAAAAACTTTGTTATTGTAATAAAACAGCAAATATAAATGTACAAAACATCAGTTTATACATTTGTTAACGGCGACATGCAATGAGTGACACATCGAAAACAGCAAAAATCAGAAAAAGGTGATATTATTCAACAGCACATTGACAGTCAGACGATGTGTGAATGAGGGTGAATCTAACTTGGATGATGTCGAAGGCATTCTGAGGAACTCGTCAAGTGAGGGTCCATGCCTGCCACACGGATCTTCCGGTATCATGAAAAAGTCATCAACAAATGAATACTGCAACAATCTGAAGAACACAGCAGAAAGTCGTAAAACTAGAGAAAAATATGTCGACCTAGTACCGACATTGTGTGGCTGTCCAGGGCTGTGCAACTCTATTTGTAATCCTCAACTTTCTCAACTGCAAACTGCAAACCAATTAGGCCTATCACCATGCTTTGGGAAATGTCCACAACAATTTTGCATTTTTTACGGCGGTTTGCGTAGTTTTCAAGTCATATGAACGTAAAAGACAGACAGCATCAGGTGATCATCATTAGCGCCTTCCTGTCACTCGTCATCTTCAAGACCAACTGATTAACCTCGCCATGGGCGGATAGGGACAGGTAGCAGGGTGTACGTTGGACAGTGAAGGCAGGTTGAAGGTAAGGGTGAATACTGTTGCACCCTTCCTGCATTCAACGTCCGACGGACATTCGGTATATTCCTGTCTCTCGTATATTAAAAATCTTCTTTGTCATAGGTCGATCGTTCATTTGCGTATAGGTCGTCGTCGTCGTCGATTGCGTCCGTTATCGTCGTCGATTGCCCTAAAAGCCCTTGAAAAGTGTACATAGGTAGGATCTTTGTAGGTCTGTCGTCTATCGTAAGGTCTGTCGATAGGTCTGTCGTAAGTAGGCACTAAAAGTGGCAGGGACTGTCTGCTACTTAGAAGACATAGGTCTATAGTGTGTAAGGCGACCAAAAACGAACCCAACTTAAATTACTTTATCTTTCACACAAAACAACATATATTTCTAAGTACGTGATGGTCAAGGTCTGTCGACATTTACTACCATTTACTGGCCGACCGCTGTCTGTGAAAAAGTACTGCGAGGAGAGATCCCACGTGGAACAATCGCAGCACAGGACCTAATGTGAACGTGACATATAGGAGTCCTTAGTATCGAACAATATCTTTGCCAAACACCTTACTGGCAAGAGCTCCTTCCCACCATGGGTAATAAAGTGTCTTCTGCCGGTGAGGCACTTAACCTGTGGAAAAGAGATGTGACACCCGATAGTTCCATAGCCCACCATGGTAGAGGCGGTACAGTGGGTGGAGGAGGGATCTGTGCCGCGGACACAGAAGTAAGTAAGCGAAGTGACGTAGGATGGAATGAGACCATGGTAGGCTCATGCAAAGTCGTGGTAGATCACAGACCGATAAGGTACTTTATGATGTTCTATAGTAGGGATGGTCTTAGCGCTAAAGGTGTCGAAGATATGAAAATTGGAATTCTTTTAAATGCTGTTTTGGTGCCCTGCACTGCACTCGTGCCCTTACTATGGAACTCACATATCCGCATAAAGTTTATGCCACCTGAAAATAGAGTTCTAAGGCTAGGCCTATAATTCTGCTGCTGATACTACGGCTCTACCTCTTTTCAATGTTTCGTCATGAGCTTCAAAATATGTATGATTAGTATAGCTAAGTGCATAATGACCGTTCATGTTCATACAAGGTCGATGATTTTGGTATCAATCGAAAGCATTTGTGCAGCTTCTTATTACTGCTCAGTAGTAACTTGGCACTAGTAACTTGGCACTATTTTACCGTTTTCGATATACGACGACTTATTGGCTAAAACGCCAATTTCTTTACCCTACCTCTGCGTTACCCCAAATTTAACGGTGTTCTCGTTGCCAAAAGAAAGCTTTAAAGTTCCGCTCAAAGAAAAGTCGATGTAGTACAACGTTGACCACAGCAAACGCAAATGCTACACCCGACGAACGGGCGGTCAGACAGACGGACAACATACGATGGCATCACTCGTCAACAGCCGCCCACACCAAACTAAATGCATGCGATATAGTAGGCTAACAGCCTACAGAGATACTGGCAGTCGAAACTGACTAGATTTATTGGCACAATCAAAATTTACGAGAAAAAATTGCATCCGCCTCAGACGTCATGGTATATAGCTTACCGTACAAAATTACAAAATTATGAAATTACAAAAATTAACATCTGAGTGCTTACCGGTGTTTAATGACAAACTGGTATTCAGTCTTTTCTTCATATAAATCTCTATAGTTATCATTAGTGACAATAACACCTTCCGTCTTAATGGCCAGATCAAGCATAAATCTGCACACAGTCATTATGCCATAATATAGATATTGATGCAACGTTACACTGTGTTTCAAAAAATACCATCCAGTATACCTTTGATCTCAAACCGAGTTTAATAATATTAGTCTAATCTATACATAAAAAACTAATACAAAAACGTCTATAATATTTTCCTTTACATGCTCCAAAAACCAAAAAAAAATATTTCAAACACAAGATGCTTGGCTGTTGCTAGGGTGGGCAGTTAAACGTACAGCTTATAACCAAAAGCCAGCGTCTGACTGCTGGTCGCAAAAAAGCGATTTCCCAGAGTGACTGCAGTCCCATACACGCTGCTGTATCAAACGTTACAATCAATGCTAAAATACAATGCAGTAATTTGGCGCACGTGGGTGATGGCTGCAGGCAGCAACTTTGCATTTAAAATTGCGGTCAAACCGCTGCAGATAAAAACATGATTACTACTGACAGCCTATAGGTAGTCACCATCACCTTATCCAATGGTACCATCGCCGATCCATACAACCTACCGTTTAGCCACAATACATGTGCTACAGAAAAACAACAGATGACAGATGACATCGTACTTAATTCTCGACTTAGCACTTAGCCAAAAAAAAAATTTTCAAGAAATTTTCCGTTAGTAATTCAACATTGTGTGCGTGTGAAATTCTATTTCATTCCCTGCAGGACGGTGGTTGTTAATTTAAGATTTCATATGGATGAGCCACTTTTTGCACACATTGGGTATAGCTTGTGTTATTTAAATAAATGAATAAAAATAAATATATAACATTATTGAATAATTGCTAGTTTTCAACTTGCTTACTGTATTAAAAAATTTGAAATTGAATGATCGTCACACATCCAGTCAAACCTTAAATACGTTTGCTGTGTTACCTAGCAAAATATTAACGGCAGAGAACACAAAAAAGTAAGTAATTAATCCACTTTATAACATCATTATTTTATTTGCAACAAAAATTTAACAAACATTTTTAACAATGCAAATCGTTGATATAATTTTGTATTACAATAATACATTACACTTAATGTTTAAAATATCCACTTTTCGTCAGCACACAAACTTTAAGCTGAACTCTTATGCATAGTCTACTACCACTGCATGCTTCTACTTGTGCATCGTTTTAAGCAGGTTAACAAAAAGTTTGCTCCATCTGTTCGATCGTTCCAGTCTACACCAAACTTTCAACTGCTTTGTCTTCAAAAAACGCTTAACTCTATTAAAATAGCCTAAATTAAAAATCAAACATTTCAACGAATAACAAAAAAAGAAACAACAAAACATTGCTTACATTTGCAATTCATGACAAACACAAAAACCAAATCAAGAATACAAGATTCAAGATACTAACCTGTCATCATAACAGCAAATGTTGCGATTTTCAATTCTACGTGATGGCGTCAACACCAATGTTTCTTGATATTTGAGTACTTTCAGAATATGCTGTTCTGACATAGGATGGTCTATAGTAGGTTTTTGGAGCCGCCACTGTGGCACCATAGCAACCACCTTTGAATGACCCCGTTGCTTGAAAAATTCTATCACAATGTTGATACCACGGCACGAAAAAATTTTGTTGTTTCCGTGACTGCAATAAAATAGCAGCAATACTGTTTGTTATAGCACTAAATAGCAAAATTTAAATACAACAGCTGTATCAAAATTAAGGAGGCCTATGCACAATTTCGCAAAATTGTCCCATTGTTCTTAGCTAAACAAAACTGTGGTTAATTTACCATCAGGAACAATACAATGTTATAAATACGTATTTTATAAAAATTTTTAAAAACTTGCAAACTTTTGTTTTGACAATGTAGACTAACTTACCTCATTGCAACATTACTGCCATCAATAACAATAAATCTTGGTGACAACGGTTCGGGAACTGTGCTGGTGGAAAACTTCTGAAATTCTACAATCAGCCAAACAGATCAATAGTATGCATGCATCACTTTCTAAAACCGGCATAGCTACAAACATTTATTGACTTGTACGTGAGTAATTTATTTTCTTCCTCTACTTCGTGAGCCAAAACAAGTAATTTGAGCAAAGCTCACGAGACGCGCGAAAGCCTATAGCAGTTCCTGTTAGCAGGTAATCTTAGTCTATCTCCACCCATTTCGTCGTAGTTCACTATTTTGCAGCCAAAAATCGCCAAAAAATCACGTTAAATCAATATTTTTTCAGGGTTCAAGGTCACTCAGGGTTATCGATGTTGACATTCGTAAGAAACTCCTCATCAGTGCTTGTTATGATAAGCAGCATGACTGTGCCTATCTGCAACCATTTACACGCTAGACAAACCAATAGAGTATAAATGACCACTTTTTACAGGGATACCTCTCGTTGACACCCACGTGCGCAAGCCTGCTTGAATCTAGAGGGTCCGGACTTGGACTGCTAAAATCTACATTTCATGCTAAAAATTTCATATGCAGGTTGTCTTGGTCTATCTCCAGCCATTTTGGTGCAATTCACTCTTGAAATGCGTGTCGCAGTACAAAATTGTGCAAAAAATTCACTAAAAACCCGTTTTGGGGGGTTCAAGGTCGTTCAAGGTCATCGATGTTGATAATTTTAAAAAGTCTGTCACCAGTGCTTGTTATGATAAGCAGCATGTCTGTGCCTATCTGCAACCGTGTTCACGCTACAGCGGTAAAATAACCACTTTTTAGGGGGGTAGCTGTCTTTGACGCCCGCCTGCGCCGGCCTCATCGATGTTGATAATTTTAAAAAGTCTGTCACCAGTGCTCAGCCATTTACTCGCAATTCAGTGTTGAAATGTGCGCTGCATCCAAAAATTGCGAAAAATTCACTAAAACCTCTCTTTGAGGGGTTCAAGGTCGTTCGAGGTCATCGATGTTCATGAATCCAAAAAGCCTGTCACCAGTGCTTGTTATGATAAGCAGCATGTATGTACCTATCTGCAACCGTTTTCACACTATTCGAGCCAATAACAGCAAAATAACGTCTTTTTAGGGGGTACCCCTCTTCGACGCCCTCGTTCGAGGGGAACCCCTGCACCCAGTGGCACGAAATTTTGTCACGATAAACTAGAGACCTCGGGGCAGCCAACAGTGAAGGTTTCGTGATCCTAGCTTGCACTAAGACGCGCGAAGCATACTGCTGTCGCGCGTAAAAATACAACATATTACCTTTTAAACAATCGTAACATTTGCTATTTAATTTACAGTTTAAATGTGATCATTTATTTGTCGAAAGTTTTCTAATTTCCTTGAAACTAATGGCATCGTGCCAGGGAGGCAGTAAAGTGAACGGGAAAGAAGGCATAATTGTTTATCCTAAATTTTGGATTGTCAAAAAGTTGTCAAAAAGCTTCTTGTTGAAAAACTTCCGTCTCCAAATGCAAACATTTGCAATAAAAGTGCCCATTTAAAAAAATCAGGGGCAAAACTAAATTTTTGAGTAATCATAGGCTTAATCTCTTCTGTCAAACGTTTGCAGCTGTCTGTCAGAATTCTGTCGAAAATTCAACTTCTGTCCTACCTATTTCATAACCCACGACACCAATGACCGTTTCTTTACAGGCAGATTGCGAATCAAACAGCGTTCATTGCTTATTGT
>Ga0209671_1002949_pt1 | contig 16057 bp, 7 predicted proteins | sample WorMetHERISLAND2_2_FD_187401 | JGI IMG/M metagenome (GOLD analysis project Ga0209671, IMG submission 187401) | Marine gutless worms symbiont microbial communities from Max Planck institute for Marine Microbiology, Germany - Olavius geniculatus... | ecosystem: Host-associated > Annelida >...
GATAACAACATTCGGCGTTATGTAGCAATTTGGAACATTTGCGTTTAACACGGTAAGGTGATGACGCAAATTAGGTGAGGTGGAAAATGAGTGCACCTCACATATATTTAGATCGTTTGCCATCTTTCTGCCAAAAATTATCAAAATCGGTGGAAATTTGACGCAGTTCTGACAAAAACAAATCTGCTTAGTTTTTTTTGGGACACGGTGTATTACCAGTTGCCAACATAATACAAGAAAGCCTAGCTAACACAAAGAAAACGCACGACAGTGCTATATGTATGACCCAACAGTGGTAAAATAACGACTTTTTAGGGGGTATCTGTATTTGATGTCCTTGTACGCAGATTTCCTAGATTGTTGAAATCTACGCAGGTTGTCCTGGTCTATCTCTGGTGATTTTGGCGCAATTTGGAATTGCGATGTCTAAGACATGCTATAGCAGTATAGCTGCTGTCGTGCGTAAAAATCATACCACGACAAAACAGTAAATCGATGCTATACTTCACACTTCACAAATTACCCTGCTGAAAATATGCAACAGTACAAAACATCTAGCATCTACAAGGCTGCATATCACATAGCTTCTTTCAAAAAGCTAGACAACCACCTCAAACTTCATCTTATCTTCAACATCTTCCTTAACTTACCTTACCTCCAGAGCGGGCAGGCTGCTGCACCTGCCCAGCGCTTAAGCCGTATCAATTCGGCCCAATGCGCATCCCTGAATGTAACCACAAGGTTACAGGTAACGGTTATAAAGCTGTTAACGGCTGTAAAGCCGTAAATAAGCAGCTGTGAAGCCGTAGTCGGCTGTGAAGCTGAAACCAGCACAAAAGCACTGGTAACGTGTAGCAAATCTGCTCGCACAGGTTTGGTCAGCTCTTAGTTGGCTCCTACCCTCCAGATTTTAGAAATCTTTCGGGTCATCGGTGCAAAGCCTCATCCCAGCCTCTTTCAAAAAGCTAGCCAAACACCTCAAACTTCATCTTATCTTCAACATCTTATCAACATACCAAAGAAATTGTAAGAATTTCAAGCTATTGTAAGCCATTGGTTTGACACAATCACAAACTTAGATAAAAAATGCATACTGTATCTAAAAAAACTTACTTCTTGTAATCCTTGTCATAATCCCTCTCATAACTTTGCTTCCTGCAAACATCAAACACAATAAACCGATGCTGTCAAACAACGCCCGTGAACAAGCTAAAAATCAAATTAGGTGCTAATACGAAGCAATAATAATAACTAGTGGTTTAAGGATGAATGCATGTATAACAAATCCAAGAAACGGAATATTCAATGACAGAAAACTTTTGAACAATTATATATCATTGGGTGGTGGAGAAAATGTTATCTGACAGCCCCAATGAAGTATAATCAAATGTAGGGTTGTTAAATGAAGTTCGGATTTGTTTACTTCGAATGTCAAGTTCAAATTCGTATTCGTTCGATATTCTAATCCAAGCATCACCAATTAGATGCAGACGGTTTTGCCTTGAAAGTGGAGGGCTATTACTTCAGTGGTGCACTGTGTAACAATTTCTTTGTTCTCTGCCGGCCATCAATTCAAGTGATGCCCACCGCATTTGCTTACCCCTCCCCTCCTTACTGCCGCGGTGTTCAATTAATCTCCATCTTGCATTGCGCCCCTGACACGTGTTGTATACTGATGCAAGCTATCAAAGTGACAAATCTTGGTGGCCCAGACACAGAGCAGACATCAATCGATGGTAATAGAGCGCGACATGGCTTGACGTCCTGGCTGATTGCACTGTTGATAGACTGCTTCCCGGCGTGTGGCATGCGTGCTGTGACCTTCATCTCGCCCCACAGTGCAGACATCAAACACAAATTGCTTAAGCTTCTAAACAAATATATAAACGAAGTTCGAATTTAATCCGAATTATAGCGGTCGGAATTCGAATTTGGAACAAAAAAATGAATTTAACATCCCTAATCCAATGTAGGCCCAATTGTCTGCAACTTAAGTATGCATGAAGAGAGGCAATCGAACAATTAAGAGTGTGCACATACACGCATTTACATGCAATAGCACACAAAAATGTACTGGCCACAAAAAGCGCACGCAAACAGATAGAATTGTGTTGATCTGGGCTGTCGAGATGCACGCTGCCACATAACATACCTTGGCGCACTTGTCAGTTCAATGTTAGCGATCCAAGAACCTCACTGCTTAGCAGTCTGCCAATTTACAGACAAGAGCACACTATAGTATTGATACGTTAAAATCCCACCTATGCTTATCCCTTCTACATGCACAGTGCAAATGAAATGTTAACATTTTCATCCACTATAGTGTACGTTGTGTACACGCACGCTGAGCCATTCTGAATATTTTTTGTTACAAGATGCAAACCCCCGAATCATATAGTGTATTTTTAACCTGTGTTATAACAAAGTCAAACCTTGTGACTGCAATTTTTCAGCAACTGAATAATTTTAATGAAAAGTGTGGTCTACTACTCTGGAAACACAGATTTAACTGTATTCCTTATTCGAGAACATCATTCCAGCATAATTTTATGTATAACAGCCAAGTCACAATAGAATACAAAATACATTATTATGGAAACTTTCTGAACTGTCAATGAATTAGCTATATAAAATCACAACCAAGCAGTCCAACATTACCAGTCTTTAGCAAGAATTCCTTTTCAGAATTTGTGCATTAAACAACAGCAACAGTTACATTTTCAACTGTTACAACTTAGTTATGACAAACCAATGCACAGATAAATGAAATAATCAGAAATTGATGCAACTTGGTGTATCAATTGAAATATTTATAAAACATTAATTAAAACTATCCCAAGGGCCTGCTAAACAATTTTGAGCTGTAGAATATAACACATGGAATTCTTACTCAAATTCAATGTGATGTCATCATGTTGGTCTCACTCTCGAAAGCAGAATTTGCTGCAGCCTTTCTATGCAAGACCAAGCTATCGTTAGTATTTGACGCAGTCACATAGCGAATCATGACAAAAACTACTACCTAATGTAAATATCTCACACAGTTTTTGGAATCATGTGCTGCAGGGAAAAACAGAACAGATGCATAAACTTGTCCAAAAAACTGTATTCACTTTTACGGTTTTGCTATTCAGGAAAACTTGCTATCTGAACACATTCTTAAAATTACAGATGTTATGGACTCTAGTAGCAGATTTTTGTTCTGTTTGTGTGTATCCATGTACAAACTAGATCTTTTAGCCACTACATGCAGCAAAGTCTTGAAAGGTCAAAAAAAAAAAATTCAACGACACAGTGTTGTAAGCAAAAGTAATGAAAGAAAAAAAATAAACTAAAAGTATATAAAGTAGAGCTGTCGAAGTGTTAATTTTTTTTCATGCATTAACACACTGCGTTAATTTTTTTTACGCACTAATTAACGTTAATAGCAAAACAAGGCCCGTCAAAAGGAGAGTAGGGGGAAGTTACCCTGGACCCTGCAACATTTGGGGGCCCCGCCTGTAAAATATAGAAAAAAGAAAATAGAAAGCAAATAAACACATTTTTCAACAATAACTGACATCACCGCTAGCATAGAAATCTATTAGCCTGTCATCTAAATAATTTTATTTACAGTAGTGATGGAACGGGAACTACAGTTTAGTTACTTGAATTCACTCGATTGTCAAATAACCACAGTTTAACGGAATATTGGAACTACTGCTTCAAAAATTTTAGTAAATGAAATAAATTTATGCACGTGACATTAATTTTTTAATGCGTGCTAATTTATTAACACATTAATGCGTTAATAAAGCAAGAACATTATCGTGTTTATGAATGCATCAGAGACTGCAAGAAAACCCCATACAGCAGTTAGGAAAGGTAATTAACCAGAAATCACAGATATGCCAACCTCCAGCAAAGACTATGTTTCACTTTGATACATAAACTGTAAACAGTACTGTATCTAAATCCAACTTATCACTAAAGTAGTCAGCATTATTGCACCACAACGTGCCTAGTACTTATTACTTCTATTCCACATACTACAAACACTACGAATAAACAAAGCGACAGAGAAAAAATGTAATAATTTTATTGTTACTGCATAAAATGAACTGAATGGTTAGCTAATAATACAGTCACCTCCTGTCTACATTTCGGTCATTTCTGTCACGAGAGTTAACATCGCCAGACCCCTGAAATAGAACAAAACAGTAATTAACGAAACAATAAACAAAAATTGTATTAACTCGGAAGAGGGTTTTTGGGGTAAGTTTGCTTAAATCCCGACTGACAATGGTAATGTTAACAAAAAAATTTAGTTGAAAAAACATGCGTGCAAGCTCATCTAACCATAAATTATATGTTAAAAATATATGCATTAATAGAGAAATACGTAACTAACAATTTGCTTGAACAATACAAGAGAAGAAAAGCCATACATAAATCAAATGGGACAAAGGGCAGCATACATTGTATTGGACAATTTGCACACATACAGATGTCACTAAAACAATGTAACTGCATCTTCAGAAGTATTGGGAATCACAGGCCATTACTCAGCAGCACATTGACACACAGTCAGTGTGATGCAGGCAATATCACCTCTTGTAATTTTTGCTGTTTTCGATGTGCAAGTCTTTAAATGTTGTCGTTAACAAGTGTATAAACTTACGTTTTGTACATTTTCAATATTAATACCGAACACAATTCAAACATTCAAGTTACAGTACTAAGCAAAATGAATGCAGTCTTCACCTACAATAAGAATTAACAGATTGGCTATGGGTAAAAAGCAGGTTCAGGATCTGCGGATGTCGCAACAGGTAACGTCGTAATTAAGCTGTAATTTATTGGTTTAACCATCTAAAACCGTATTCCTAATCCTTACCCTATCTCTAACCCTACTGCGACCTTCGCAATATCGTCTTATCAAATTACTTACTTGTCGTCTGTAGGTTTCTTCTAGCATTGTTTCTATATCAAACTCATCCGCCATTCTGTTCACCTGATAACCACAAAACACTGCAAACAATTAATTTTACATTATAATCAAAGCCGCTTATATACAACACGACATGTCACTAAAGTAAGAAAACTCACTTATTCTCAGAATAAGAGATAACATATAGCATTATCTCATGAATTAAAGCAGCTAAAAACCTTTTAAAAAATAGGGAAAAAAGAAGACCAAGGGTTACCAACCTGTCCTCGCATGATTGCATTCTAAATTACTTTTTTTGCATACTACTTCATCTTAATAGTCAATATCTAAAACAAAATTTGCAGGTTTTTGCTTTAAAAATTTTTGCTCACAAGCAATTTAAAAGTACTGCGGTGTTACCAATGACCGTTACAGCCACGGGTAACACCAGCGTACTTTAAATCGCTCGTGAGCAAGAATTTCGGTTACGGTTGGGGTTAGGTTTTAGGGTTCTGGGTTAGTGTTAGCTATGTTACCTGGTCATATATTTCACATTTAATTGCTGACATTTCATCGAACATGCAAACGTAAACAAGCATAGAATATTGACACACTATGATTACTAGGGACCAACTTAATTCACGATTTCACAACCGTGACATTTTCCGTGAAATTGGCCTTCTTCCGTGAAAAATGCCGATTTCCGTGAAATCCGTGATTTTTCGTGAATTTTAGCACTTTTAGTTTAATTTATGACAATTCCAGAGTGTTATCAGCAGCTTTTATAGGGATATTGCTGTTTGCCATGTGTCGCACTTCAGCACTAAGTAGTTGACATTGACTGTCTTGAGTCTTGACTTAGTGTAGTAAATATTCGTTGTTCTGAAATTTCTTCATTTGCAATAGCGCAGCACCTCGAAATAACGTCTGTGGGGCCCGTGAATTTGAAAAACTCTTTCCGTGAATTTTACGTGAAATTTGACACATTTTAAAAAATCTGCCATGAAATCATGCATTTTTTTACGTGAATTCGGTTGGTCCCTAATGATTACAATAGCTCGCGGTGGTAAATACATTACATTACTTTGTAACTTTCAATGGTTTTCTGGTTCAAATGTTGACGTTGACAAATTCTATTTCACTTGCATAAAAACTTAAACGATGCTAAATTAAAATGATTAAATCAAAGACTTCAACGCCGAACCATCAAAAAAGGTATGTTTAGTACGTTACATTGAACAAAATTTCGCTAAAATCATACATGACGTCGCATTGGCTATCGAAAGGCATGTCATGTCTATGCCAATTCTTGTTGTTTTAATGTAAAAAAATCTCCCTCAACAAAAAATAACAAAAACCCAACAATTTTATTCAGATAATAACTTATCTGCTACTAAGATATAAATCTTTGCGAAAACGCTTTTTGAATCACTAAAATTTGAGTACAGGTTGATAACCTTTTACCAAAAGGAGAAATGAAAAGATTAACTTTTATTTTCCAAGCTGGCAAACGTTGCACTTTATTAGTCTAGCACCATATAGGCTTTCGATTTCGCAGTATCGCACTTTCGCAGAATCGCACTTTCACTGTACATTTACATACGTCTAATAGTCATTTCAGTATTAGAACAATATGTGAAATCATGACAATACCTCACAATGGAGTTCTGCTACGTTTAAAATGCGAAAAACACAGAATTATTCAGAAAAACAATAACATCGACGTAATGAAATGCGGAAATAGTAATGGCGGCCGGCAGAGATGCTGAAAATAAGTAAGCAATTGGCAACGATATGCAACGAGATGCAGATTGCAATTTGCGAGGCAGCTGGCAATAGTTTGTAAGCACACATGGTTGCCAAATAGAATACGTAACGTGTTACCCAGAAATTAATTACTCACCGGACAAAGCCTCCCCGACAGCACGGTTCAGCCTCAGTAGACCAAGTAGCATCAGTTGCCAACAAACAGGTCTATCTCTTTTGACTGTCTGAGTCTTTCCAGATTCCCTGTAAAGATGTTGATAGATCCAGATGTCACTGTTCTATTATCAAGACTGTTCCAAATGTTAATAACACGTTCTGAAAAAAGTGGTGTCTCAATTCAGTTGATGCTTTCCTTTTCGTAATCTTCAATGAGTGACCTCTTGTTGCTCCATAGTTGTTATATTTGAAGAATGTGTCAAACGAGACTGATTCCGTATATGATTTTATAGACTTCGATTAAATCTGCACGAACAACTCTTCGTTCTTCGAGGGTCCACAATTTCAGGTGTTGCAATCTTCGCAAATATGGTAGCCTTCGTAAATCCGGGAACATTCTGGTAAATCTGTGCTGTATTCGTTCAATTAATTCTGTTCTTCACATAATGAGGTGACCACGATGGTATACAATATTCCAAGTGAGGCCTAACCAGAGATTTGTATAGGCTGAGTAAAATGTCTCTGTCGTTGTTTTATGGATTACGCTGATAACTAAGCCTAGTTCTTAATTCCTACTTCCTAGAAGCCTGCAGTGATGCCAAAATTTTGTCCTCGGCCTCGAGCATTTGTCCTCACTTTTTATTTTGGCCTTGTTTAAAATGTTTGTGATAATGACGCACGTAAACAAAGGAAATCTTCACTGTTTAAGACTTTGCATTAAAATTTACAAGTAGATTAGAATATCAGTTGCTTGATGATAATAACATATCACAATGATTTGTGCGAAATATAGTACAGCGATTAACGGTATGTCCTCAGCCTGGCCTCTAATGTTTGTCCTTGGACACCACTGCTAGAAACCAAACATCAGCTGCCAACTCGAAGAAATCTACCTACGACAGAACAGAAGATGCCATTGCCTAAGCATTTTCAGTCAGCAGGCTCGCTAAAATAAACCACTTGGAACGGCCATAACGCATTCCATTCAAGCCACTGCGCAAAACATGCATGTTTAAACAACCCAATAGTAAAATTGCTTTTGTCGTATTTATAATTGTGGAACAAGTCGATCTCTGTACTAAACTTGGGTCAATTAAAATAACTGATTGGTCTGAAAATAAATTTTCAAGGCAAAACTAACAGTTTCACAACCAATACCTACAACTATCAATTTATTAACATCATGTCAATCGAATCACCGCCTACTTATGCATCCGAACTTTAGTGCTAAGGGCAATGCTTACAAAGATTGAATGCAGTAAATTAATGCGGAGTACAGGTGTTAGATGTCCCGACTAACGGATAAATCTTTCACAGGTTTCATCAGCAAAGAAGTTACAGAAGGTGCCGTGAGAACAAAAGATAAGCATTTGATTTAATCTACGCAAGTAAACATTTAGTCTAAACAGTTTTGGAGATTATACAGAAAATGGCACTTATATGGAGTGTCAGATTCAGTGACTATTAAAACCATCACAATTTTCACAAAATTGTGAAAAAAAATTGGCTAAAACAAACAAAACCAACACTGCTGACAATTACTAAAAAAACTGGGAAACAATATAATAATTATTGAGCAGTTATATCCTTAACAGTAATGTTTCACTAACAATAGAACAATTATTTCTTGTATTACACTGTAATTGATAGGAGCATAATCTCTAACTTTATAATGGCAAAAACAACATCAAGACGGTTGCAGTAACACAATAATATTTTGTGGGCAAATTACATGTATACTGCAAATTAGAAAAAAACAAATACCTACTAGCAAATACCCTGAAACATCAGACTATTTCTCCACAGTTAAAACTGTATTATAAACAGCCACAGAGTTTTGTAGCAGTTTTTGAAACAACACTAACAACTACGATGCAGAGCTTGCCTACAATCAACCAGAAATAAGCCAATTGGCTTAATGGTATCTTTAAACAACACAACAGTTTAAAACAAGTGAAAATGCTTAGTATGGACCCACATCAAAAATCATGCTTGGTTCACTAAGCAGTCACAAATACAGGATTTTCCAGTAACAACTACTAACGATGCGTGAACTAGAGTACATAAGAGACATTAACCATAAACTAATCACTGGGCAGCTGTGGAAACAAAATACAGGGGAGTCGAATGGCTTTTGCCAGCAGAACATCCTACTAAGTAACGATAAGAAAAAAACGATAATTTGATTATACATGTAGAATTACCTATAATCAACAAAAAAATTTTGCTGCTCAACAGTATTGTTCAGGGCTCAAATGTTCTCACGAAATTGAACAGTCCATATCAGACTTGTAACAAAATTAAATGTCAGCTGTTACGACAAGTATACTAAATGCCTAAAACTGTACCCTGTAACACAGTAAATGCAGTTAAATGCACGTCATGTTTAAGCTTTACACCTATGGACCACCCTGTATACGCTGCTAAAGAGAAAGGAATTACCATTAACACAAACACTTGTGAGGCAACGCTTCGTTGCCAGCGACTAACTAGCTAGACATCTAGCATGGTATGGTCACATCAAGTCGACATCACGATAACCCCACACGATCACTACACACACGAACAGACCATCAGACAGGTTATACGACTACGAACATAATCGGTGCAACAAACAAACAAGCACTATGCAAAACATCTATAATGTGGTCCACAAAAAAACAGGAAAATATGTGCTTAATGTCAATCGAGCAATTGAACAGTTCTGGAAATGATTAGTCTCGATTACTGCAGTGAAGTGTGGTCACATTTAATGACGTAACTACTAAAGAGTGACATGGGGATGAGGATGGCGGAAATACTGTGGTAATGGGGACAATGATAGCGGTATTCCCAAGGGAATAGGGTTTTAAAGCTATGGTAATACCGCGGGATGGGGATAGAATTTGCTAAATAGTACCGGTACATCACATGGCATGTTTCAAAATGTGGATAATTTGTGTTTATGTACACTGATAGCATTGGTGTTGTAAAATGTTATTAATTTGCTTTAGTAATCAAAAGTAGTAATATGTGCAGATTATTAGCAGCAAATAACGATAGGGATGGGGATAATGTGTGGGGATGGGGACAGCATGAGTGGGAATGGGGTGGGGATGTTACTTCATCCCCATGTCACTCTTTAGCAACTGCTCAATAATTTTAACTATTTATTATTATTACGGTTCAGATACCATATACAACACGACCTCCCTTCATTGCAATGATCAAAGCTAACTGTTTCGGAAACGTTCCCATTGTTTGATCTACGTACAGCATACATATTCCACTTTTTAAGGACCACTCCAAAAATAATCAAAGAATAAGTTATCACAAATAGGATAACAGATTTCAGATAATACATATACCATTTAGTGGTCAAAACATGCACAATTCAAAATAACAACACCCTGTTCGGTGACTTTCAACAATAGAACTAAATAGGTCAAATGTGCATAGAGAAATTACAAGACATTACAAGTGAGCGAGTATGACATTATTATATAGCATATCGTACATTATATTACTATTACTTAATACATATTATATGGCATAGTTTTATACACATGCTAGTGCACAATGTAAAAATACAAACAAATACAGAGCATGACAGGTTATTAAGAAAACCAGCAGCTCCTCAAACTATTTAATTACATTATCATTGTAAACATTATAGCACATTTTTACATGTATAACGTTACTTTAAAACCTGTGCATAATCGTGAATTCATGCAACATTTGACAAGTAAACCGAGTGTCTTATTCTTCCAATGCGCCGTTACATGTTTCATGCACTTAATTATAACTGTAGAGCTAAGAACCAAATCTGCATTCAAATAACTGACGAACAAATAGCTTAGTCTAATGCACGAGCCATAGACAAAATCTGCACAAGTAAAAAAGACATTGAAAAATCCTAAAATACTCGAGGAATCAGTGAATACAGCAAGTGCAGTTACTTCATGACTAAGAATTGGTTTCTCATACTTTTGGTTAACAGATTAGTTGCCTAACCATAAGTTAACAACGACAGAAGAGATAACTTTAATTGATGCATTTCTGAACTCACATAAGTTAACTGCAGCAAATTTTACTGAACTAGTTATCACATGATTATATGACGTAAACAGATGAGTAATTGGCAGCCAGTGACGTAAGCACAGCTTAGTCGTTCGTGAAAGAATATGTAGTAAAGATTTTTAGCAAAAAACTTTTTAGTTTGAGCATCCTGAATGAACTGCTTGGTCATCAGTATCACAGACTTCATAGTAATCGAAAAAAAAACACTTATGTGTTATGACATTTTACACACAGTTAACAGATCGGTAGACATTTAACCAGCCATGATCCGCCAGTTCAAGTTAGCTGACATTTGACCCCTGATAAGTCATTCCGAAAGGCATAATTAGCAAACCAAATAATTACTAGTTGAGTTTAACCTAGAAACCAGAAATCATCCCTTAGTGTGCTGCATTACAGCAGCAGAGACTTGTAGAATAACTGAAGCTACATGCTTAAATGCTCATACACAGTAGTACAGGGTGGGCCATAAAAATGTGGCACTTTACTTTTGTCCATATCTCCGCCAATTATTGACCGATTTTCAAAATTATTCCACTGACACTCTGCAGACAATTTGCAATTATGTGATTATTGTATTTACTACCCGCACCATAAATTCGCTTCTACCTTACCTTGTGAAATATAAATGATACATGCATGCATAACAATAATAACAAACATTTTGGTAAAATTGAAAAAAAACACTTTAGATCAACATTGTGGTTAATGATCTGTATAACACTACACTGTGTGGGTTTAACACAGTCTAGCGACATACGGATCATCCACCTCAATGTTGGTCTGAAGTGGTTTTTTTCATATACTTCAATTTTCGTTTATTATCGTTAGGTTTTCTTACATTTGTTTCACAAGGTAGTGTAAAAATGCATTTACGGTGTGGTGGGATATATAATAATCACATTACTGCAAATTGTCCACAGAGTGCGCCAGTAAAACAAATTTTAAAGTCGGTCAATAATTGGTGAAGATATGGACAAAAGTAAAGTGCCACGTTTTTATGGCACATGGTGTAGAAGCTAAAGTAACGATACGCAGGTGCTTTTAACTACAAACACTGCCAAAGTGTACACTGTGCTTCACACGGTGAAAGGCACAGCGTAATCATAGTAAAACAGATAAAACAGTGACTAATGATGCCTTATAGTGAACGTGAAGAAAAGTGAAAAACTGTAAATGTGGTGGACAGTACAGACCACACATTACAAGCACAAACACTAAAGAGATCCTACTAAACAACGGTGACACCACACCAGTAACAAACCATGTCTACACTTTCCATAACACACTACATGTTTAGTATAATAGTGTGGTCCATGCAACCTAGCTTAGCAAGCTTTTTACACCAGTATGCGTAATTTCACAGCAACGTATAAGTGGCTGCATACGTGATCAAATGTAAATAGCCTCCACTGCACTACTGACAGTCATCATATAGGCATCATCAATCATCTACGTGCCATCACACATACTGAGGGTATCATTAAGACTACTGGACCATGTCTGGAGAAAACCTACGGTTTGTTCCTGTAGCGGAGGTAGACGTAGCCCTGCTTGAACTTGTCGAAGAAAGCCAGCACCGCCGCCCCGGCCACTCCACGAATCACATTCGCTCCTGCACATACCAGCATCACGGGCGTGCGCGCCATGCAATCACTGAACATACAGAGTGACGACAAGTTTACAATGCAATGATCATGTCGACCTCTGTTAAGGACCATTATTTTAGCTCCCCGAAGTAAAGGTAAAGGCCAGTATTTTATATATAGCATTGTTTGCAATTCATGAGTGAGACTCATGACTGGAAGCGCTTTACAACCTCAGAAATGAGTGAGTGAGTAGGGTTTAACGTCCCAACCGACACAGTATGCCATACCTGGTCATTTTGAAGATGGCCTTTCCAGACAATGCACACATATCACAAAAATGGCAACTGACTGGCATGAGCTAATGACACTGCAGAGCATTACAAATTATCATTAGCAATGTCCCAGCCAACAACTGGTACTGACTTGTGGAAATAGGCCTATGAATCATAAAATAATGAGCATACATCATACAAGATCTATAAACTGTTCACACCTTTTCATTACGATAAACTGGCAACATCTACACAAATGTACAAAAGATATGAAAAAATGCATCTACTGAGCCTGACTGGTCATCAGCACAGCATTTCACTGGACCTGAAACAGTCCTCGGTATTTCTTCCAACACTGTGTGTAATGCTATAAAACAGTGGGCTCTCTGGGAACAGTGTCAACTGTGAAACTCAACACTAGTGTGTAGGCAGGCTAAATCCATGCTCAAAGGAGTTGATTTTAGTCTCTCTACATATACCCCACGATTACCTAGAAAGAATCTTCATATACTTATAGGTCTATTAACTAGTCATGCAGACCTTAACCAGCATTTGACTTTGATGAATGTCAGGTCAGACCCACTATGCCCCCTTTGTCAACAGGAGGAAGAGACAGTTTTTCATCTACTTGTGAGATGTATCGCAATCTCACTCACTGGACTTAACCATCTGGGTCTTTACCATATGAAGTATGACGACTTATATAACATACGCTGGTCTTTACACTTGAAGCTTGATAAAGCTTCAGGGTGATTTCTTTAGCTTCTGGCTTTACGGGGATGCGCAATGGGCCCACCTGGCGGCCTGAGCGCTGGATGCTGCCTTAACGAGTGGAATCCGCCCCAAAGGTAAAATAAGGTAAGGAGTCTGACTGGTTACTAAGAATACCAGCAGCTGCTTACTTAAATATTACCAGTCTTCGTGCATTTCACTTTAACACAGAAACATTCAACAGCTGCTTAAGTGGAGGCCACACTAAGGATGCATGCAGCCTCCATTCAGTTCTTCAAAACACTACTTAAACGTTTACTTCATCAAATAATGAGATATAGCAAACAAATCATTAAGGGTTATTATTCACAACAAACTTTGCAAGAACATTAAAAACACTGATGGAAAAGGTCTGAAGAAATGCAATGCATAAAAAGTTGTTTTCAATTTCTTGAAATGCTGTCGGCAACAGATACGATGTTTTGCATTCTACCCTCGATACGCTCCAGCTTCTTGCGTCCTGTCTCCATCAATGTGCTATAATAATAATAATAATAATAAACATTAAATCACTAGCTCACTAGTCACTACACATAAAAATGTTAATCAGACTTTGAAAAGAAGTGTAAGTAATGCACAGAAGTACAGAAATGTACAGTACAGAGCTAATAGTAACCTGCTCCTCTCATCAGGGCATATGCTCCTTCTTTGCGAATGATCTGCACAGTAGCGTCAATTGCCCCACGGTATTTGACCGCTTCACCGGACGTCATCATCATGCGTCGTCGGACTGTATCAATTGGGTATGCCATCAACTCCGCAGACACTGTTACCACTGCGCACACAAAACAATCACTGCCACACATTATTACATTGCATTCTTTTTCTTCTTCTTTTCCAATAATGCACATATCCTCTTGCGAGTAATGTCACTTATAAGGCAAAAATTCACCCACAGAGCAAATTTAATGCGCCATGTAAACCATTGTATGCATTATAGTTCACATCCTCAGCAATGTTTTCAGCCAAAATATGTGCAGTAACATGCCCACTGCCCAGATGCAGTTTGGCTGGTAAACTGTTTCAAATGACGGGATATATGACAGCAGAACATAGTTGGCAACAAATATACAAACCAAAGTCATCACGACCTTAATCCACATCATCCAGCGCCATATTAGCTGACGTAAGCACTATGGTACGCTACAGTATAAAACCTTGCCCAGTTTTTGTACGTTGTTACTAAACCATTGTAAAACAACAGTGTAGCAAACGTTCAACAGTGTAAATGCCTTGGTTGGTATATCATGCTTAAATTGCAACAACACCATCTGGAAGCATACATTCGAATAGTCTTACAACATCAGCAGATGTTCAATGTCAATTTTCCAACAAGTGTCATCACTGTCAATCAGTATCCGTTAAACAATGATGAGCTTTTAAACAAATAAATGTAAACATAAATTCTGCTAAGCAAAAACCTACCATATCCTAGCAGGAACGAAACGACCAGCCCTGCATTCTCTCCAAGCATGATGGGCTTCAGCGAATCGTAGAAGCCGAAGAAGCAGCCACGATAAACAATAATGCCAACGCATGATATGACGAAGCCGCGGTACAGGCCGCGGATACCATCGGACTTGATCGTCTTCACGTAGACATCGGTCATGCCACTGAACTGGCGCTTGCCACCCGACTTGCCCGCGGCGAGTGCGTCATTCGCCAAACGTGTGAAGCAGAAGTCAAGCGAGTAAACAAAGCAAAGAGACATGGCACCAGCTGCTCCGCCGGCACCGATATTCTTACTGAACTTCATCAGGTAGCTGTCAGTTGCACGTTCCTTAAACTGCGCGCGGATCTTGTCCTTGAAGGCAAAGTTGAGTGCCTGCGTCGGGAAGTAGCGAATGCAGTTGGCAAAGTTGCCGCGCCAGAATGGCAGAATTCCTTACAACATTCACATATCACATGTTGCATTACAATTGTTTTTTTAAAAATGTAGTTGCTTATATCAGACTTATACTAGTAATGTCACAAAAGGAAGAGTTAACAGCAATGATGAAAAGCAATGATGAAAACAAGTTTTAAATTATGCATCAGAAATATAGCTAGCAATGTTCTACAATTACTCCATCCAACAGAAACAACTTAATGCACAAATAATAAATGAAACTAAACCAATGACGCTGTTAACTACCCACAAGCATACAATGCGACTGATGACTACCTTCATGTTTGAAAGTGCGTCGTACGCAGTCAAAAATGCCCCCGTATGGTGTCTCTAAGCGGCCAGACTTGAGCAGCTCGCCTTGATTCTGCATTAACAACTTGACTCGTTCCAGTGGTGCGGCACATGTTTTTGACGTTACGGCAGCCGCTCCACCAAGCAGGAAGTTTTCATAGAACGTGAGCTTGGACAAGTCCACACCACCACCAACTGGAGCCATCTTCTGCTAAGCAAACAAACAAACAGACCTCAATCTGACGTACTGGTTATCGAAGATTATATCCGCCGTGAAAATTCACGGAAAATAAGTAAGCATTTTCGCTATCTGCCGTGAAAATCCATATCTACGAAAATTGCAACTGTATACTTT
>Ga0209671_1002950_pt1 | contig 16052 bp, 12 predicted proteins | sample WorMetHERISLAND2_2_FD_187401 | JGI IMG/M metagenome (GOLD analysis project Ga0209671, IMG submission 187401) | Marine gutless worms symbiont microbial communities from Max Planck institute for Marine Microbiology, Germany - Olavius geniculatus... | ecosystem: Host-associated > Annelida >...
ATATATATGAATATATGGATATCCATGGATATATCCATGGATATCCACGGAAAATCTGTGGATATGGATATGGATATGGATGGCAAATTTCATATCCACGGCAAGCCTGCCAATATTAGACTATAAAAAATTCAGAAGCGATTTCACTGCATTAGAGATTATTTTTGTTATGTGCTGTAAATTTACGATTTACTTACTTATTGTTACTTACTTTAAGACATTATGATTTTGGCACAGGATATTTGATCGGCAGCCGGTCAAATATCCTATATTACCTATAGGCTATATGACTGGTCAAATTTTGTCACCGGTCCAACGCGAATAGTCATGACTGGTCAAACATCCAGCCAAACATCTGTTCTCAGTAGCCAGATATAAATGTCTAAGCTAATGCATAATGTTCGTGCTTATACTTTTTGATTTTTGCCGTTTTACATCAGCGGCGTTCAGCGCTTATACAACATTAAATGAATTGCTTGCACTACACTATCTACACATTGCATTACACTATCTATAATGTCATTCGCTAGGTGGCCACTGCGATTTTTCGTTTTGACCGGTCAAATAGCCTACAGGCTATTTGGCTGGTTGCCGGTCAAATTGTCACCGCGTATGATTTTTCTGCACTTGTTTGTGAAATTGCGAAGAAACAATAACGGCATCGGCATTATTTAGAAATACAGACCAGCGACAATAACATGCATAGGCCTACGTGTGTTTTGACGGTGTGATACAGGCGTTCTCGCTAGAAGAAAGAATCAGTATCGACACTGAACGCAGTCGCAAAATTCTGGAAGGCGACGAAGATTAACATTTAGCAGATTCCGTCTTGGTTACTTATTTATTCTATGACGTCAACCAAACATCTCAGCCACGCCCACTCATATTGTCAACCCACAGATTAGATATGTGCTGCAGACGAACATTTCTGTTTTGTTAAATTAAGTTTCTTAGAGTGATTAACTGTGTTTCTTTTTCAAAGCAAGCTGCAGCATCGTGACTGACAAGGTTGACAATTTCAGCATTATACCGGTAGACGCTTTGGTATAACGTAGAACGTAGTGCTAGCTAGCCTTGTTATGCACGGCTCAGATTTCAGATACTATGAATCTAGCCTAGTTATAGGCCCGTACACATGTTTCATTAGGCTGTAGGCTAATTAGGACGAAGTTTTTGTCTACTATGAATCTATGAATGCAGCATATAACTAGGCTAAGTGCTAGCAAGCCACGCCCCATTATCCAGGGCAGACGTTGAACTGGAATATTACCATCAGTGGCGGCTGCGCCAGCTATGGGGATGCCCAATGGGCTGAAGACTCCCCACCCCAAAAAGTTAGCCCAGCTTTCCCCAACTTTTTTTTCAGCAATATCAGCATTTTTGTACTACAGCCACACTTTGATAATTTGTATGTCAGTGGTTCATAGGTTTGTCAGGTGTCTACATATGCCATTACCATTAGCAATGCCACGTAAAGGTATATCGCATGGAGACTATTACCAGTGGCTTTTATCCCCCCAAATCTGGAATCGAAATCAACTTCCTTCCCCTCTCCCCACTTTCGGGCTCAAGTTTTCTCCCCACTTTTGGACTCAAGTCCTCCCATTTTGGGCTTTTTTCCTTTAGGGAAATTTTGTTAACTTTGTAGGTTGAAAAATAGGGGGAAAGTAAAAAAATAGGAAAGAAGTTTTGTTTTTGACCAGTGAAAAATAGAGAGGAAGTTCTGATCTACACTCTTAACAAAATTTCTTCCTGCCCGTATTTTTCACTGGGCACAAGCTGCACCCTCCAGGTATATAAGGATAGAAGCCACAAACTATTACTGGTGGGTACAGTTATCTGAAACTTTTTACTCAAGTTTATTTTATTGTCAACAGTTGCAGTTTGTCGAATCTTTATGTCACATGAATATACAGGATGGGCCAAAAAACGTGCCACTTTACTTTTGTGCATATCTTCACCAATTATTGACCGATTCTCAAAATTTTTTCACTGGCACACTCTGCGGACAACTTGCGATAATGTGATTAATATAAACCCTACCACACCATAAATGCGTCTTTACACTACCTTGTGAAATATCAATGAAATATGCATACATAATGATAATAACAAACAAACATTTTGGTAAAATTGAAAAAAAACACTTCAGACCAACATTGCAGTGAATGGTCCGTATGACACTATATTGTGTGGGTATAACATAGTGTAGTGTCATACAAATCATTTATTGCATTGTTGGTCTGAAGCATTTTTTTCATTTACCTAAATTTTTGTTATTATTGTTAGTTTTTGCTTACATCTATATTTCACAAAGTAGTGTAAAACGCATTTACCGTGTGGTGGGATATATTATAATCACATTATTGCAAATTGTCCGCAGAGTGTGCCAGTGAAAGAATTTTGAAAATTGGTCAATAATTGGCAAAGATATGCACAAAAGTAAAGTGGCACTTTTATATGGTCCACCGTGTATAATATGATATTATGATATAAACAGTATATGTCATCATCGTAATCTGATTATCTGCAGTGTGCAATGTCTACAACCAGCATAACGGCAGATGACAATAGCATAGTTGCAAGTTCAGATTTGGAGTCTGTGGGATCACTGTCTCCTTATGGGACATTTAATGGACCATTTTGGTATGTCATGCTGTATTGTGCTTAAACTGCTTGCTGTGCTTGCGAGATATATCTGCAATTCTGCATAATGTTTTGTTGTTGATTGATAGCGAGTGAGAATCACATATGTCTTGCTTAAGGCCAGCTGGGCTTTGAGTTTTGTACTGACAGTCAGCTGGAAAGAATTTGACTGCTTGCCTACAGGGTGCTCGTTTAATCACAACACATTTTTGTGCCATTACATATGAGTGAATTGGAGGTACTTACTAGGTGAATAGGAAAATTGTATTTACTACAGTCAAAGAGTTTGGTTTCTAAAATATGTCTAAAAGTGTTGAGAAACCAAAAAAATGAATATAACAAGTTATATAACTTGAATTACAAGAAATCTGAGCTAATGCTTATGAGACGTGTGAGAGCCTATAGCAGTTCCTGTTTGCAGGTAATCTTGGTTTATCTCCATCCATTTTGTCGGTGTAATTGTCGCAATTCACTCTTTTGTAGCCAAAAATCACTAAAAGCTTTCTATTTTTTTAGAGTTTGAGGTCAATCAAAGGTGTTAATGTTGACAGTCCTAAGAAGCCCGTCACCGGTGTTTGTTATGTTAAGCAGCTTGTCTGTGCCTTTCTGCAACCATTTTCACGCTAGACAAGCCAACAGGAGATAAATAACCACTTTTTAGAGGCGTCTTTAACACCTGTGTGCACAGGCCTCCCCCCGCCTCCATGAACCTAGAAGGTCCGGACTTGGATTGCTAAAATCAGGTTGTCTTGGTCTATCTCCAGCCATTTCGGCACAATTCACTCTTGAAATGCGTGTCACAGCTTGAAATCACAAAAAATTCACTGAAACCCCCAATTTTGGGGATTCAAGGTCATTCAAGGTCATTGATGTTGACATTCCTAAGAAGCTCTTCAGCAGTGTTATGATAAGCAGCATGTCTGTGCCGATCTGCAACCATCTTCACGTTAGACGAGCCAATAATGGTAGAATAATGTCTTTTAAGGGGGTGCCCTTTTTCTTCCCCTCGTTCATGGGGACTCTTCTCACCCAGTGGCATGAACTTTTGTCACGAAATACTAGAGACTCTAGGCTATCATACATTAAAAACTCGAAGTCTCTGTCTCACCTGGTTTTGGAACGGTACCGGGATGTGACACCAAGACACCAAGACAGACACCAAGACAGAATTACCATAGCTAATACGCTATATGCTATGCTAGCTCTTGTGCATAAAAACTTGTTATGTATAAACGTAATTAAAGATAAGGTTGAAAAGAAATGCAGTACTGTAACTTAATTTTTCACTAACAAATCATTAGTGTGTAGAATACTTTGTAACACGTGGCAGTTCTGTGTATATGGCAGCTCTCGATGTTACCAAAGCTTTTGATCAGATCAATCATATTAAATTGTTTAATAGATTATATGATGTTGGCATTCCTGTGCATATTATTAGACTCATAGTTAATTGGTACGCTAAGATTGCTTCAGTTGTTCAGTGGGATAATTACTTTTCGTCATATTTTGTAATTAAAAGTGGTGTCAGACACGGTGGTGTTTTATCACCAATTTTGTTCAATATCTATGTGGATTGCTTAGCAGAAAGTTTGAGAGAGAGTGATCTTGGTTGTCATATTCGTGGTGTTTATTTTGGCTGCTTACTTATGCTGACGATATAATTTTGTTATCAGCTTCCATTGGTAACCTTAAAAAAATGTTAGATTTGTGTTATCTGCATGGTTCTGCTTTGCATGTTGTTTTTAATGCCAAGAAATCCTCCCTGTTTGTAACTGGTAAATGTTGCTCTCTGACTGTGGAAAGTCTTAAAATAGGAAATGACAATGTTATGTGGCATAGTGATCTTAAGTATTTAGGTCATCTGTTTCAGTTCGGTAAAGTGCTTAAATCAGTGTTTGATGTGTCTATGCGTTGATTCTATGCTGTAGCGAACTCTATTCACTGTAACTTTCGGTTTGCCTCGGAGATGTCTAGATTGTATTTAATGGAGTTGTTTTGTCTACCATTACTTTTTTATGGCTGTGATGTGATAAATCCAAGTATACAGCAGCTGAATCAGTTGAATGTATGCTGGAATAATCTGTATAAAAAAAATTTTAGAATGCATCAGTGGGAGTCGGTTAAGGAAATCCAATGGTTTTGTGATAGATTGGATCTTAAACATATTGTCGATAAACGTAAATTAAAATTTTTCAGTTGTGTTGCTAAGTCTAGAAATTCAGTTTTACAGGTATGCTATGCAATGTGTAAACACTTTCAAGAATGCATAAGCCAGATGTCTTAAATATAGTGTTGATGTTGGTTCTTGTTCCGTATGCGCTATTTGTTCTGCAGTTGTGAATAATTTTGATTCAGTTGTCAAGGTGCCTGGTGCTTGCTAATGTGTCTGTTTATTTTTCTCTTCTCTTTTTGTTAAGTTTGTCATATTGTCTGTATGCTAGTCTCTTTGTCTGTCTGTCTGTCTGTCTCACTGTTTCTGTCTGTCTCTGTATGTCTGGCATGTAGTGTTACCTTGATTGGCGAATAAACGTACATATTATTAGACAGTAGACAGTTAATATGTTTCGTGTTTTATGTACTGACAATCGTCTGGCATGCTTATGCAGCGAGCACTGAGCATGGTAAGTTTTTTGTGCATACCTGAAGAGTAACCACAAAGTGCTATGTGTTTGTGAGGCGTGGCTTGTGTCTAGAAGAGGTTGGCAAATGTCACGTCGATAGGGAATCTTCACCAGTTCAACCATTATCTAATGTTAATGAAGGTGCGTGAAAATGGCAGTATTGGTGTGAATATTGTGGCTATTTTTATATTTTCATATATCTTCTACATTATTTTTCTTGCTATTTATCTTCACTTTAGTTTATGTTGGCAAATAAAATGATGATGATGATGATGATATTTGTTCGTATTTTTTATCCCAATTATGCTATAGTAATTAATAAGCCATATACAATATGCATTCTTCATCAGATGACTGCTGTTGCGTGTTATACTGTACATTTCAGACAAGTGACACACTTGGTATTCTACATTTCAGTTTACACTAACCATAGAACTGAGTTTTAAATGTTGTGCTCGTGTTTTTTCTTTTAGGCTTATTTTTAAGTTGTATTTACACTGCGGTCAGTCATTTTTTATCCTCACCGTCAGCGGGTAGGCAGAGCTGTATGTTATGCAGTATTTTTTTATGTCCATTTATTTGTGATGTTGTTACTGCACAATATCTACCATATGGCTTGATTTGGCAGATTTTCACCAAACTTTTGCCAGTGGTGCATCTTGGGATAAGATGAATTCATTGAACTGGTTTGGCTTTGGAGACTCAGAAAGGGCATAGGCCTAGGTCAGAAGACCAGCTGGAGAGGCACACAGTGCGTTGAGTTCTAACACTGTGGTTGTTTATTGCATTTGGGAACAGGCAGTATCGCACGCTGGTTTCGAATATAGGTTTACTACTGCATTTGCTGTTGCAGATGATACGTGCAGCATGTCTCCAGAAATACCAGTGTATAACAATCAGTCTGTTTTCCGACAACAGGATGCTGGACCACGTATTGTTTGTATTTATAGCTTTTTCTGTATTTAACTATATACACGAATATGCATACAGTACTATGTTTTGAAGTCTGTTTATTTGTTTTTTTGTTGATTTGTTTATTTGTATGTTAAATTACTAAAAGGTGAAATTATACACAAATTCTGTGACGCAAATCATTATCCGGATGGAGTGTTTCTGTATTTTGAGAACAATCTGGTTTAAGGGAATTATTTATTGTGACTTATATAGACTGCCAAGAATAATACTCATTTCTTGGTGTCGGATATATGTGAACTTTCTGTGTGTTTTTAGTTATTGCTGTTATTATTATCGTAATTACTGTTATTATATTACACAATACACAATTATTATAATTCAATAGTAGAATAGTTCAGAAGATCTAACCTCTATCCAGTTAGAGTACAGTGAAGAGTAAGCTATAGTAGGTATTTCTAAACTATGAGAGTCTCAGTTTGGGTAAGTTTGCTACTTGTACAGTTTTGGCAATATCTTACAAACAGTCAAATGATACTGGAAGAAACAAGTGGTCATGTTGCTTTGTACTGTGACAGAATAAATAACATTTCATGCAGTACAAATTATGAAGAGTTGTATTTATTATTTTAAGTGCCAGCACATGTGAACGGACATTTCAAATTTAAGAGAGCACACTTCTATTTTGCGCTGTGCATTTGTTTGCTGTAGAATCTGGGTGCGGTTACATTTGATGATGATGATGATGATGATGTCGACATGAACTCAAACTCTGCTGTTGTGTCTCAAGTCTTGCTGTCACTGGAAACTGATCTGTCCAACTCACAGCCATTTCCACGATTTCACAACAACCTCTTAGCAGGGAATTACGACTCACAGTCAACTTATGATAGTGGCAGTCTCACACGGGCATTGAATGATGACAGGTCGCCAGTGGTCGTTGGTAGTCAGCTCACTAGCACTGTACAGTCAGACGTCTGCGATGATGAGACACAGCATGTGGAGAAATGCCCTGGAGCTGGTCTGGAAGAACTGGCGTCGTCATTAACACAAATCGATCGCACATACTATGAGAACAGCGTCACACTTTCAGCCGACAACAGCCCAAGTCTGCTTGAGCCGATGAAACCATTTAGTTTCATGTCGTTCGATAAAACTGCTGAAGAGACAAATATTTCTGCCATTGCGATGAATGCTGCAGCTCCTACTGACACCAACATGGCTGATGTTGAGCCAGAAGCGGAGATAAGCCAGTTAGACAACAGCAGCCCAAGTCTGCTCGGACCAACCAAACTGTTCCAGTTCATGCCACCCTATGAAACAGCCAATGATCAGGTAAGCACTTGCACCGTTGTGGCAGATGCTATGGCCGAGGCACATATGCATGACGTGGAACCAGAAGTACCGTTAAACCAAGATATTGGCCAGTTAGACGCTAGCAGTGTGGAGATAGTCTCAGACAGTGATGTTGTGGCAACTGTAATTTCGTTGTTAGCAAGCACAGGCCATGACCACAAAGTCCAACTGTATGGCTTTGATGTTGAGCCGGAAATACTGAGCAAAGATACTGGCCAGTTGGACAACAGCCCAAGCCTGCTGGAACAAACAGTATGTGGTGTAAACGACAATCTTCTGGCTTCTGTACCACTTCCGGGCAATGTTAGTGACCAACAAGTCCCACATTGTGGCGCTGATTTTAGCAAAGACGTGCCAGTAGCAAGCTCTGAACACGTAAGCTATGGTGCTTCATGTGTACCAGCTGCAGCACAAACAGGATCTATTTCATCATTCAGCAGCGCATCCCTTCAGGTTGACCAATTTGTTCCCTCCTTCTATTTATTTCAACTTTACACTTACATAAGCTTGTAATAGTCCAATTCATGCTAAGCTGACTATTCTGCGTTGAATCATCTCTGTGATGGTTTTTATCTCACTTACTGTAGCTTTGTTCATGTTGTCATTTCTAAGATTGTAAAGTGCTTTTGGTCATAAATTCAACTCATAAGCAGCACTATAAAATGTTCGTGAAATTATGACGTACAATTGCAGTATGCTTCAAGACATGTAAATTTTATATTCATTGTCTGTTTGCTCATGAGATGAAATGCAAAAGATGAATTGGCTAACAAAGTTAATACTTTACAGTACATTGCTGAGTGATTTTTCTTTGGTGATCAAATCGAGTCAAAGCAGTCATGGCTTCATGACATGTACTTCCTATATGTGCTGTGTTTGCGTGCTGTCCTTTACGACTGCTGTGGTCACCGTTAAGCTATATGAATTGATTGCATCATATTTCAACCTCTATTTACTGGATACCAATTTGTTGGCGTTCTGGTGACAACTGCTGCCTTACTCTAGAACGATTTTTGTTGTCTACTAGAAATTGTCACAGAAACAAATTGTCACAGATTATATGACAAAATTGGTAGGACCCCTCATCTCGGTTCATTGAAACGTTAACAGAGCAGCGAATAAGAGTTGTAATTTGGTGAACTTATAGCTGATTACTTACTGTTTACTCGTAGACATTGTGCTCGCTGTATACTCTTGCTGTATATAGGATGACTGTCTGAGAGAAGCGACACTGCAGCAGATCGAACGTCAGCTTCATATTATTGATCAGCAGCTGTCTGCTAGTGACGAACGTAAGCATTGACTCTTTCACATTGTTCTCTTAACTATAGCAATTGTCAGCCGGTGGTGGTCAACTGTCATCAAGAGTTTTTAGCAAAGATTTTTTCTAGAGACAAATTGTGAAACCTCAAGTCCTTTATGGTGACTATTGAGGATTGGCCATTTAAACAGAAGAAAAACGGAGACAGTCTTGTGATTGTTTGACAAACTATCTCATGGCGATGAATACTGTTGCTACTTTTGTTCATTGTTTTGTTAAAATGTTGAAAATCTAATTTACTGTGTGCTGTGGCTTCTGTCTTTGGCAAGACAAAAAATCTAGAAGCTTATAGGTAGCATATGCAATGAAGGCCTATCCTCGCTGTTTAGGGCGATGCACCATTAGTCTGTTTTTTTTGTAGACAATAAGTAGCTGCATAACTGCCTACTATTTATCTGTCATTTCTAAGATTTTAAAATGCTCTTGGTCACAAATCTGTCTTGTAAGCAGCGCTATCTATAGCTAGTTTCTGGCTTTTTGCATCTACCTTTACCTTTATCAATCAATGATTCATTTTTATGGCAAAAAGCAGCACAGATTACAACAAAATGTACTGGTAGTACAAAATGCATACTATAGAAGTTGAATAAGCAAATAGACTGAAATTTGGAGAAGACGATTTGAGTTTGTAAATTTTTGGTATTATTGTGCCAGTCAACTTATCTGCTGCAAGACTCGGTATGGAGTGGGCAAAAACGTCGCTGACGTCGGTCCAGGCAAGTCTGCAGGCTGCATCGAATGCCGTGATGAAATCTATGAATTTACACTACAGTGCTGAAGCTAGTGTCTCCGATGATATGGTTGAACAGCTGCGTCATCGCGGCGTGATGTTGAAAAGCCAGCACAAAATGCTGCTGAAGCTGTTCAAGCGCTTCATGCTGCAGGGCAGACGTATTCAACAGATCTGTAATGATGGTGATTTCGACCATTGCTCAACAGAAGTTGAGGGATTGCAGACTGTGGATGGTCCACAGCCAAGTGAGCTGGTGGCCACAAAGAAACGTCACAGTCATGGTGAAGATGATGAAAGAAGACCTCCTCCTGCTGCTGATGCTGATGAGGATGTCAACATAGACATCTGGCCAGGTGATCTTTTTCTAGCCGTTGGCAACATCCTTGTTCGTTTGAACTGCCTAAAACGCCAATAAACAGTTTTTAATGCTTGTTTTTAGTTTTCACCATAGTATTGTTTATCTAATTTTAAATAATTAAAATGTATATTTTCAACTTTTAATATGATATTTTATATACCGTAAGGCATAGCACATAAATAAATAAAATATATATCTTTGCATAAATGAGCCATTCGACAGTTTTGGGTACAATTAGCTTCAATCATTGCAGTGAATGGAGGTCATGTTGGACACTTGAACACAGTGTTTAATACGACCACCCTTCACTGTAATGATTAAGGCCAGTCATGCCCAAAACTGTCCATTTGCTTGATTTACATGAAAAAATTATGTTTCACTTTTATATATGATTTAATTTTTATGTAATACCATGTACATTCCTACAGACAGTGTTTTCACACGGCTTAATAACTTGTGCACACCTGAGTTCGCAAATTCTGCTGTGAAGTTGTTCTCTTTTGTACTTCAAAAATTCACCAGAATGTGTTTGGTGGTTGTACGATGTATGGACCCCAAGGGAAGCTAACAGCTCTTCCAAGACTTCATAGCTGGATTGTGGGATGTTTGAAGTAAAGAATTTGAGTAAATATAATGATAGGGTAGAAGAGATAAGGATGGGAGGAGAAGGTACGGAATAAAACTGTGGTGATGCACCAACTGTCCGTTGTCACAATATGCTGTATATGCCAGTTGTACGCTGTAGCATTGCAGGACTTTTCTATTTCATCATCCACACCCCTACCCACTTTTCGACGCTTCACAGACGAAGTCCTAGAAATAATGCTTGTTGTTCAGGTCACGTTCATCTCCATCTATGATGATGATGATTAAGTAATGTTGTTGTTGTTGGTGCTTTGCCAGAGAGGAATCTTGTGAGCAAGACCCGAGATGACAGACTGATGGTCCAGCCACCGTTCACTGGAGGCATGATGTCTACTGCTACTGTGTCTCGTACTACTGTGGCTCCCACTGCTGCCCTTGCTTCTGCTTCTGATGCTCCTGCCACTGCCGCTAGTTCAACGACATCACTGGCATCCTTCTGTACACTGACGACACTGCGTGACAGTCAGCCAGTCAGTGGGCAGCCAATCGCCAAGAAGCTCCGTATGCCTCCACCGTCGCCGTCACTGCTGTCGACGTCCAGCGGCAGTCCTGCAATGTCTCCCACCGTGCCGCTACCAGTGCAACGTCCAGTCACAACTCACGCCAGCCACGCCTCGTCACAGCATAGTGCAGACACCAGGATGAACTTACAGGTTGCCTTCACATCAGTTTGTTAGTCCGCCCGGAAGTGATAGCTTGCGGTGGACTTAAGTTTTAGCCCAGATGTTTTTTTTTTATTTTGTCAACGCGAGATGATATCTCCGAGATGCGTGGGCCGACCGGCGTGAAATTTTGCATGATGGTCAATACTAGGCCCAGTTTTATAATGCCGGTCCAAAATTTCGGGGGGCCTTCCCCAAAAATATTTCAGGGGCCAAAAACATGCAAAATTTAGCCCGATTTCGGACGAATTCGAAGTTCGGCGGCAAATATCTCTGAAACGGATGAAGATATTCAAAATCGGATAAATATGTTTTTTACCGCGATTCCTCCCGCATTAGGCAAAACAAGTCTGGTGAAGTTTGGTCCAGTAACCTTGGAGATCTAGATGTGGAATTGTACCCACCGAAAGCGCATTTTTCGGAAGACCAAATTTCGGCCCCTAGGGGGTGCTGCACCCTCAAATTTTTACACGCGCTAGAGAATGATTAAGTCTTACTAGCACACCCCACCGGGGATGGGAGCCCCCCTTACAACTTTTTTCAAAGGGGGGTCAAAAATTGGCTTAAAATGCAATAAATTAGCGCTTATAACTTCGGAGTTAGGGGGTGTAGCCCGACGAAACTTTGGCACTTGACGTGTCTCTAGGTTGGAGTGTTAACACAAGTACAACATTTGGGGGCACCACCCCCCTTAAAATTTGGGAGGGCAAAAAACGTTCAAAAATCGGTGCAATTTATGACAACTTTCGAGTTTGAGCGCAAATATCTCTGGAACCAATGAAGATAACGACATAATCTAAACGGCGTTGACGAGAGTGATCCTTTTGGCATTAAACAAAAAATTTTTGGTGAAATTCCGTCCACTATGAACCAAGTTATAAGCGGTAATGTTGACCTACCCTAAGTTGACAATGCGAGTTCGGCGTATGCCAATGCATTTGAGTTCGGGCCACGTGACTTTGATGCCAGGGAAATTTTACTCTTCCCCCCTAATTTCCCCCCAATTGGACTTGGGGCGCCGGGCGGACTCACGTTGGGCTTTGCCCCAAATTTCTAGTTCATCTTATTTTCCTTGTCTTCTGCATATAGCCTCTACACTTGGAACAGTTCAGATTCTGACCTGTCTTTAAACCGGCATGCACTCTCTCTGTCTACCTATCTTTTGACACCACCTCAAACATGTTACTTCTTTTTTGTTAGCTCAACAAGTGTCATTGCGGTTTTTTCTTGAATTGTTAGTGCACCATATAATTAAATTACTTACTTATTTACTTACTCTGTGCTGGGCATCTATGGAGGGCTTCCATAGATATTTGGCACTCTGCAGACTGACTTCATTCATTTTTGGACTGTTAACGGACTTTTCTTGCAGTTTATTTGTTTCAGTTTTTGACTCCTATTATTTCCTTTTTTTAATTTTTTTAAAAGTTTTTTTTACTTTCCGGCTTTTAACTTATCTACAAGCTGTCTTATTTTTGATTTTTTATATAGCAACACTTGTTCCATTTTGCTAGTTTCAGTTTTGTTTAAAATAGTTTTTTTTGGTTTACATGCTAGATTAAACTGGTCAATTGTATTATAGTATCGTATCATGTGCTGCAGGGTTGCAGCGTACCAGGCCATCAGGTGTTGATGCCTAGCGGTGCTGCTGCTGTATCCACTACATCAGCTGTGGGTTGGCCTGCGTCACAGACATCATGCATGCCATTGTCACAATGCTCACAGCAGCAGAAGTCCGTCTGTGCAAAGATGACAGCGAGGCCTTGCTTCAGTCTCAAACAGCTCATTTCAGATAACATCATTCAACCGGGTCATGACGTTCTCACAGTCCACAGCCAGGTAACATCCAGACTGCTGAAGGCAATATTTAGTCAAGTGCATTTGTTTTTAAAATGCTTTCATCTTAGTTCTTGTATGTATCAGAACTATTTATTTCTACAACACTGTGGTTACCACACAATTCAAATGTGAGAAATTGTTTAACAGTTGATCGATGCAGTGAGTATGTCATTGTTTACTTTAGTTATAATGCATTTAGTGCACTACAGAATCTGCAGTGTAGATTTTATGTGATAACAATTGGACTGTGTTCAGACCCAGGGCCAGGGACCTTCTGGGAAACTGGGAAGCTTATAGTTCTCTAAGTTTCTTGGCTCTTTAACCTATAGTGGTCTGATGGTGGGACCATTCACCGATTGAATTAGTTTCAGCAGCACATTGACACACAGTCAGTGTGATGCGGGCAATATCACCTTTTGTGATTTTTGCTGTTTTCGACGTGCGAGTTTTTTATGTTGCCATTAACAAGTGTATAAACTGATGTTTTGTACATTTATTTCCATAACGGTGCCAGATAGACGCATAGTCACAATGGACCACCTATAAGATGTTGCCCACTGCGAGTCGAATGGTCACGTGACCAATGACGTCACGTGACCCCAATAGGTTAAGGTCGTAACCCCATCATCTTTGAGGCGCCATATCTCCATAATGGTTGCCGGATTAATAGCTGCAACAGCTAGGATCAGCTATTTATACAACAGCCGGATAAAAAGCTTATCGGCTGTTCATCCGGCTGCCAGATAAATATGCCATGAAGATGTCATACCGCCGCAGTGACGAGGCTTTAGCCAGTAGCACCCTTGGGTGCTTGATGTACCAGCTTAAGGCCGCCTAAGACGACTGCAGGATAAATAGCCTGCTGGCTAGGACCGGTTATTTATCCGGCAGCCAGATGAATATAGCCTATGAGACGTCACTAAGTGAAAAAACATAGATATGGAGTTAGAATTCCATGCCTAAGTGCTCTAGAAACCAAATAACAGTTAGCATGGAATTTCTCATCATTTGCCAGTTGTGTGTCGGTTTCCAGCCGCCATGTTGGAAAAAGGAGCAAAGATATTTTTTAAAATTTTGCAGCATTTTTAGGCCAAACATATTCAGGAAAAGTCACTAAAGCGTTTCCAACAATTCCAAGCGGTTTCAGAGATATGATCAAAAAACATCCGTGGGTCCAGTGGACCCAGGAGACCAGTAAGTTACACTTTTGGTCAGACCACCGAAGGTTAATGAGACTGTACGTTGGCTTAAGGAAAGGTCTAGAAAATTCAACAGGGAGAAAAAGAAAAAAATTGAATGTAGATGTTGCAGAGTATCTGCATATGCTAGTTGTTGATGTTTAAACAGCAAGGAATGGTTTCTACAGCAAGCCTGCTGTCGAACGGTGACATCAAGACCTCTAGTGGAAGCGTCTTTGCATCAGTTGTGAATTGGTGCAAGAATGAGCTAGGGATCACTACCTTGAGACTAGACGCCGCCTGCAGACAGGTACCTGTCGATCTATTGCTGCTTTTTGTTGCTGTGTGATATAGGACATGCTTGGACAATATGTCAGGCCAGTGCTGAGTGCTGACATAGTATGCGGCCATCTACCTGAAACTGTACAACTCTAACTTTGACCCCACACATAACCTTTGACCTCTTGAGCTAAAAATTGGAACACTTGTTATCCGGCCCTGGAAGACGTCTACATGAAGGTTTCGCTGTATCTTTTGTTTTTGAGTTAGGATCCTGCAGGGGACAGACAAACAGGCGGAGAGGCAAAAATTCAACGTGGCGTATTAGAACGTCAACATAAAACATATTTACCATTTGCTAAAATACAGGCGCACATGTTGAACAGAATGTAGTGTGAAAATAAGCACAAAAATAAAACAAGAAATTTGAGTTAATGCTCACGAGATGCGCGAAAACCTATAGCAGATCCTGTTCACAAACTGTCAGTTTATCTCCAGCCATTTCGTCGCAGTTCATTCTTGGAGTGTGCCCTGCAGCCGAAGATCGCAAAAATTAATAAAAACCCTTTATTTTGGAAGTTCAGAATCTTTCAAAGTCATCAATATTGATACGACTAAAAAGCTTGTCACTAGTGCTTGTTGTGATAGCATCATGCCCATGCTTATCTGCAACCGTTTTCACGAAAGACTGGCCAACAACGGTAAAATAACAATTTTTTACGGGGGTACAGCTCTTTGATGCTATTGTGCGCAGGTTTTCGTGAACCTAGATAATCGACACTCGGACCGTCGAAATCTACGTTCAATGCTGAAAATTTCATACTCAGCATTTCCATGTTTATTTCAATTGATTTTGGTGCAATTTGCTCTTGAAATGTGTCTTGCAGCCCAAAATCGAAAAAAAATCCAGACAGACGGACGGACAGACAGAATTGCGATGGTTAAGACACGCTGCGTAAATATACAGTTAGCGGAAAATTTTGGCAGAATTTTCCAAGATAAACAGTAAGAGGCAGAGACTGGACACATTACGAAAATATTTGGGAAATGGAAATCATCGATCAAAGGCATGAAAGCAGCAGATTGAAGCATGTGCGTTCTGAACAGAACATGACCACTGTGGATGACTCATAGGCCTACTAAACCAGGAAGGCAAAAAAGAAATACATTATTCAACACGCCAGATATCCAAAAAGACAAGTCTTATGCAGTGTAGCATTATACAGATCATGTTCATCGCGATTTTGGTCAGAAGTGCTTTTTATTGTTCAACATACTTTTGCCTGAGTTACTGTTAGTTTTTCAATGTTTTTTTGCATTTTTATTTCACGAGGTAATGTAGCTACACAGTTAAAGTGTGGTGGGATATTTAATAATCAGTTTATTGCCAACTGTCCATAGAGTGTGCCAGTGAAAAAAAATTGAGAATCGGGTTATATTTGGCAAAGATGTGGACAATCACATAGTGCAACATTGTGACATTAATGATATAACATGTACAC
>Ga0209671_1002954_pt1 | contig 16045 bp, 24 predicted proteins | sample WorMetHERISLAND2_2_FD_187401 | JGI IMG/M metagenome (GOLD analysis project Ga0209671, IMG submission 187401) | Marine gutless worms symbiont microbial communities from Max Planck institute for Marine Microbiology, Germany - Olavius geniculatus... | ecosystem: Host-associated > Annelida >...
TTATTGTTCATCTAGCGGTATTAACAATGCAAGATCAGCTATGCATCATTTTGCCAAAATATGGGATGAGGTGTCAGAATGTATGATTCAAGGAAAGCCTCACCCTGACATAACGATCGGAAATGAAAGCGATTGGCCTGAACTTGGAGACCTTCTAAAAAGGCGTTCCATGCTTTTATCGGATTGGGTCAAAGATGATGAATTATGGGATTAATGACGCCTGTTCGCCTGTTTAACCATGCGCTTGACTTGACCGCGTGATCTATGCCGGTTTACGTGAAATCCGGTGCAGTTCGAATGTCTTCCTAGCGGCAAGTCAGCTTCACGTTGGGCGTCACAGCACCCTTACTGTGACTCATAGACGAAGGAGCCGATATGTCGAACAATGTAAAGAACACACGCACCACAGTTATTCCATGTCTACGCTATCGCGATGCACCCGCAGCAATCGAATGGCTTTGCGAGAATTTCGGCTTCGAAAAACAGCTTGTGGTGCCGAACGACGATGGAACCATCGCCCACGCGCAGCTAAGCTTCGGAAATGGAATGATTATGTTAGGGTCCGTACTCGAAGTCGAAACAGAGTTTGGACGCCTGATTAAGCAGCCGGATGAGATCGGAGGCGCGGAAACTCAATGCGCATATGTCATCGTTTCAGACGCCGATGCAGTTTATGCTTGTGCGAAAACTGCAGGTGCAGAGATTATCATAGAGATTAAAGATGAAGAATACGGAGGACGCGGTTTTAGCTGTCGAGATTTGGAAGGTCATCTATGGAATTTCGGGACGTATGATCCATGGTGACGCTCAACAAGGCAAATTCAGCCGACGCCAAAAAGCGGCGCGGCTGAATTGCGGCGTTATGAGACCAAGTTGATGTGAACATGACGAATTCTGAAAAAATTGTACTTTCGAAAAGGCTTGTTATTTCTGGATGGATTCTGGCAATAATCGGCGCTGTATTTCTCAACTATGTTGCGATATTTTTGACAGATAGCGAACAAGTTTTTTTCGTTCCCAATTGGTGTATCGCTTTATTTGTCATCGCTTCAATCGTGATGGTTGTTGGCGTCCTTTTTGCCTCCCGAGCAATCGGTAAGCCTCTCAATGCTGAGATCCTATTTTCAATAGTCTTCGGATACCCAAATTGGATACCAGCCGTAATCTATTTGTTTTTTGTTTTTGTCGTCCCTGGAGTGCATAGATATATATTGTGAAAATTTCATAACCATGCCCTTGACTTGACCGCATAATCTATGCCGGTTTGCATAAAATCCGGTGCAGTTCGAATGTCATTCTAGCGGCAAGTCAGCTTCACGTTAGCATCTTACAAGTGAGAATATGAATTCATATACTACACAACAGTTTTTGAAGCTCGAATATGAGATTTGGTCAGCTTTGGTTTCAGCTGATTCTGAAAAAGATTCTCGGCTGTTATCAGATGACTTTTTGGGTGTCTATAGTAGTGGGTTTGCAGGGAAAGCCGATCACACCGGGCAATTAAAAAATGGCCCGACTGTCGCACACTATGAAATCTTAGAGGCTAGAATCCAAGTAATAGCAGAAGAAGCTGTGCTTTTATCGTACCTTGCCAACTACGCACCATATATAGTCGGAGACGTAGGTGAAAGTAAATCGATGTACGTGACGTCAATTTGGCGACGAATCAGTGGAGTTTGGAAAAACTCTTTCAGTCAAGATACGCCGATTGAAGACTAGCTGGTTATAAATACAAATCTAAAAATGCTAACAAAGCCACTGGAGTAGACGGCGTGTAGATAGCGGTTTTACGTAAAGGCCATACAGGTTCGATGCTCATTTAGGCCGCTGCTCAACGGAACCGTTTCGTGTAGTTGAGAACAATATGAAAATCCCCCATAAAAAATTCTATGATATTAGTGAGCAAGACGTAGAACTTACGCGAAATCAGATCCTTGAGCTAAAGGGAAGAATCAAAGATCTTGAAAAATTAGTCAGGTATGTAATCTATTCGGAAATCATCCCTAAGGGGCGTTGGCGGTTGTTTTGAAATATTTCGGATGATACATAGTGCGATGACATAAACACCGCTACGATATTTAAGAGGCAGCATATAGCAGAAGCGGTTGTTGAAAACTATTCAAAAGGAAAGCACAAGGACATATCATTAGCAAAAATTACCACAAAAAATGATAAACGGAAAGTGCTAAAATATTTTAGGTAGGAGCACCGAACAATAGCGTGGAGCAGACGGCGTGAAGATAGCGGTTTAACGTAAAGACCGTGCAAGTTTGGAATTTATTCGGGCCGCTGCTCACGCTAGCTGATCATGGTCATTGGTAGATACGAAAGGTTCTGTTTTGGATCTTTGAATAGAGGCGAATTCACAGATTTAGCAAGAACTTTTAATCGCAGGAGGTAAACCTGATGGCTGAAATAATCTTAAAGATTTTTAATTTCATACTCACCTCTGCGGTGATTTTCTTCCTTATTGCCTTTGTGGCCCTCCTATTGGGCAGACGTCAAAAGCTACCTCCAGATCAGCGTGGCCCGGACTTCAGTGAGTTGTTTATAGATTACTCAGAGGCACCAGAACTGCAAAGCTTTGCAGCCAGAGACGGCACAAAGTTGGCGTATCGGCACTATTCGGCTGAATCCGATAAGGTGGTCATCCTTTTTCACGGCTCAGGTTACCACAGCAGGTATTTACTGCCTTTGGCCGGGTTCATCAGTTCGGAAGGTTTAGCCCAGGTCTACACGCCGGATTTACGAGGACATGGGCTTGCACCTAAAAGACGAGGCGATGTTGATTACATCAACCAAATGGACGATGATGCGGCAGATCTCATAGACCTGATCAAGAAAGATAATCCAAGCGCAACGCTGATTGTGGGAGGGCATTCGTCCGGGGGAGGGATGGCGGTGCGCTTTGCCGGAAGCAAATATGGGAAGCAGGCCGACGCCTACCTGTTGTTGACGCCTTTTTTGAAATATAATGCGCCAACGACTCGGCCTAATTCGGGCGGGTGGGCAAGTCCTTACTTCGGTCGTTTTATGGGGTTGTCAATGCTAAACACCATGGGGATTCGCTCGCTCAACGACATGAAGGTCATTGAATTCAACATGCCCGAAGAGGCCCGCGACGGCACCGAAACCCTGTCGTATTCCTTTCGGCTCAACACCGCCTATTCCCCCAGGAACTACAAGAAAGACCTCAGCGCCATCACTCAACCCTTGCTCGTTGTCGTCGGAGCCGCAGACGAAGCCTTCATCGCGGATAAATTTGAATCAGTGATTTCTCAATACACAGAAGCCGAGGTGAGATTGCTCGAGGGCCTAACTCATTTTGGTGTGATTCTTAGCCCTGAAGTCCAACCCATTATTAGAGAATGGCTGGAAGGGCTGGGGAAAAGGAGGCAAGTCTCTTTTTGACCTTTTATCTCTGAGGCGGGCGGTGCAAAAAATATGTGGTCATTTAGAAGTCTAAAGGCGGGCGCTAACAAATCATTGAAGCAGACGGCGTGAAAATCGTGGTTTTACGTAAAGGCCGTGCAGGCTTGGAATTTATTTAAGCCGCTGCTTACCTCAACCGAACCCCTATTGTCACTATATGCTTAAATTGAACCGCCCTCAATTTTGAGATTCGTACTCTTTGTTCCAGATTATCCAGAAACCTTATCCAATCCTCCATTTTAAATCTTGCTTTTTTATTCGAAAATGCCATTATTTCACATGGTATTTCGATACCGGGTAATATGGGTTACAGCGAGTATCTATTGGATTGAGTATTGGGCTTTGTTCATGAGTTTTTTGTATTTAATTTCAGTTACTTAAATTCTATTCTTTTGATTTTTCCGGCGGATTATGCGAAAATACATACAAAAACGAAAAAGATAACCAATCATTCAACCTTACCGGGAAAACTATGACGATTTTCGTTAAATTTTGTACAGGTTCGAAAGTTAGACGGCCAGTAGGTTAACTCACCGTTATAAGCAGACAACATATGGAAATAAATGGTTTAGAACTTCCGCCTTTATTTGTTCATGCTACTTCTGCAGGTCGGTTTAAACGACAAATCGGCATCTGGGATCTAATACAGAACATTGATGCCTATGGTAATTCACTTGAGACAGAACTTGGCGAGCTATTTGATACCTTTGAGAGGATTAAGAAAGAGACTGATGAGTTACCAGACGGATTTGAAGCCGATGGATATTACGGCGAACCTACTCCAGATTTAGAAGGGCCAGGAGCTATATCTGACATACTTGATTTCACTAAAATAGTGTACTTTGCAATCTCCGGTGATGGTTCTCCGTTTTGTTTCGATTATCGAGAGGACATTGACGAACCATCGGTTATTTGGTGGGATGATGTGTATTGGAGGCAGGTAGCACCGAATTTTGAATCGTTCTTATCACTCTTTAACATGGCAGAGAACTCACAACAACCGCTTGCACTCTGACCGGCGGGGTCATGCGGTTTTACAAAGCTCTCGGTATGCAGATCATTGAACCATTAAGCAGGCCTCAAGTTTGCGCCGCCGTCAGGTGAAGCGGAGCGTTATACCCTTGAAAAATTGATCATGGTTACTTGCAGTTCCTGTAAAGCTGAATCTAATGGTTTCAAAGGTGAAACTGCAGCATATATTGTTTTCGCTTTAACAATTCCATTGGTTCTACTATTTGGTCCTTCGATGATTGTCCTATTAGGAATCGGCTTATATGTTTTTGTAGTGCATAACTCCAAAAAATTCACATGTACAAGTTGTAGCAAGAAAAATTGCCCTATTTGCCAGAAAGAGCTCCGGCACAAAAATCATTGCAGAGGTTGTAACGTGGCTATTTGTCCATTTTGTGATTCACACCAAACACATAAGCGGCCTTTGTCATGGCTGTCGACCTTGCTCGGTATGCTACTTTTCATTTTGGCTATAATATCGGTGATTTTCCTTTTATTCGTTGGTCCCATTTGGACGGTGTTATTTGTCCTAATTTTGCTTTATTTTTCTTCACCTATTTGTAAAAATTGTAAAACGAGAATTCATACAGAATATTTTTGAAATACCTTAACTATGTTAACGATGGCATAACCAGGCAGATTAACCAGACGGGAAAAACTATGCGATTGTGCGTAAAATCCGTGCTGGCTAAAAAGTTCTAACGCTCGCCGGTTATCCGCGAGCTAATCGAGATGACACCTTTTAAATGAAACCACAGAGCCTCCTAGTAAAAATTGCTGTTCGTATTCTCTATCTTGCAATATTTGTTGGGATATCTATTGGATTAACATATTTAGTTTTATTAATTGCTTCAAAAGGAGTAGGTTATTTAAGTCAATTTGGTGTAAATTTATATTGGCCAGGTATCCTCTTAGTGTTCGCTGTCTTTTTTTTTCTGTTGATTTATTCCTACTGGCTCGCCAAAGAGGCATCCATCACCTTCGCTGATTATAATTACATGTTTCTAGAATCTATTTGGATTTCAATGGTTAAATCTAAATTGTATCTAGCATTTATACCAGTGATAGGAAAATTTTTTGATAAACCTCAACCTGAAGATTCATTTGTTCAATAGACAATAGCATAACAAAAGAAATGCACCTGACGCCAGAGGCCGGGTCGGTACAATCACCCTGCTTTCTGGGGTTAAATTGCTTTTTTCAACAAATTAGAATGAATCTGGCGCAGGTGATCGCTGGCGTTCGGCTGGAAAACAATTATGACGGCAAAAGAAACAATATAATGATATGCAATAGATCCTACAAAAAAATCTTCAGAAAAATATTGCCAAGAGCAAATACAAAAACCTAATCGCATAGGACCAAATCCATGAGCACACCTCGTAGGCAATTAATCGAGTTTATCGAGCAAGGGTCCATCCCAGCAGAGAAAGTCGTCGCTGCCCTCACCGTCGTGAAGGTCACACCCGACGGCAAAAGCTGGCGTACTTTTATTGATAATCTCTTGCTTTGGCTCGGCGGCCTGGCGTTAGCCTTTGCGGTCATGTTCTTTATCGCATATAACTGGAAAAACTTAGGATATTTTGCCAAATTCGGGATGGTGGAGGGGCTTATTGTCTTGGCCATTGTCGCGTACTGTAAACTTGCTGAAGGCACCATCGCGAGCAAGGTGTCACTTATTGTGTCGACGATCTTTTTGGGTGTTTTGTTGGCGCTATACGGTCAGACCTATCAGACCGGTGCGGATCCCTGGCAGCTGTTTTTCACATGGGCTCTTTTGATGTTGCCGTGGGCCGTCATCGGACGTTTTCCCGCGATCTGGATAGTTTGGGTCGCACTCATCAATGTTTCCATCATCCTGTACTACCCGATCTTCCGAGGAATATTCGGATTTGCTTTTGGTTCCGAATCCGGCATGTTGTGGGCCACATTTCTTTTTAACACCCTTGCCTTTGTTGCGTGGCAGCTGTTGGCAACGACCTGGCATTGGCTCTCGGAACGCTGGGCCATTCGGCTCTTGGCCGTTGGTTCTGGCATTCCCTTGACTTGGCTAGTTTTACTCTCAATTTTTGACCATCGAGAGGTGGGCGGCTTTCCTGGACTGGTATGGGCTCTCTGGCTGGTCACAATGTACTATATTTATAGAAAGATAAAACTCGATCTCTTTATGCTTGCCGGGTGCTGTTTATCCACAATTACGGTAACCGTTTCATTCCTTGGCAAACACATGTTGCGCCTTGGAGACGCCGGTGCTTTTCTTTTTCTTGCTTTCATCGTTATCGGTATGGGCGGTGGCGCGGCCTTATGGCTTAAAAAAGTACACCAGGAGTGTCTGTCATGATGAATCAAACCAATCAGATATGGGCACTCCTGCAAGAAAACGGAGTCGTTCAGGGTGAACAACCTGAGAAAGGAGTTTCGGAATCGCCTTGGTATGTGAAGGGGCTTTTGGCATTTTCCGGTTGGCTGGCAGCAATCTTTATTCTTGGTTTTATCGGAGTTGCTTTCGAGTATGTCTTTAGACACAGCGGTGTTGCTGGCATTGTCGGAGTGATGATGATAGCTGGTGCTTTTGTCCTGTTGCGTATCCCCTCAAACGAGTTCGTTGAACACCTGGGATTGGCCACAAGTATGGCCGGGCAGGCTTTAATTGTCTACGCCATATTTGACCTTTCCGATCATAATGAAATAGTGGCATGGCTACTGCTCGCTATTCTTCAGGCCGTGCTGGTTGCGGTTATGCCCAATTTTGTTCATCGCGTCTTTTCTTCCCTGGTTGCGGCAATAGCTTTTTCAATGGCGCTTAGTGAAATAAAAATTCCATATGTTATGGGTGGTTTAGTAATGTTCGGCGCTTCTTTCTGCTGGCTTAACGAATTCCGCTATCCTCAACAGATGAAAAAAATAAGAGCTATAGGGTATGGCCTGGTCCTCGCCCTCATTTCACTCAAGGGTACGACCCTATTTGGTTATAGAGCCTTTGGCGAACGGTTCTCGCAAAGCTATGGATTTTGGGATCAATCATGGCTTGGAGAAATCATCATCGGGGCGGTTACGGTATATGTTGTATGGAGTTTATTGCAATGGTATGGGCAGCCAATGAAAGGGCGTATGTCTATTACAATCTTATTGGCCACTCTCCTCGTTTGCGCGGTATCCATAAATGTACAGGGGATAACTGTGGGGATGGTAATCGTCTGCTTCGGTTTTTTTGGTGCAAATCGCGTTCTTCTCGGTTTGGGGATTGTGTCTCTCCTTTTTTTTATCTCTTCTTATTATTATTTGCTTGATACAACATTACTGGACAAGTCCCAATCATTACTTGTGGTCGGACTTTTTTTGTTATTTGTCCGGTGGATAATTCACAAAATCAGCCCCGTGCACAAAGAGGAGCAACATGCATAAAAAAATCGCTATCGGTTCTCTAATTATTATTTTGGCTATAGTGAACTGGTTTATTGCCGGCAAGGAAAAACATTTGGCTGAAGGGAAGGAGCTCTATCTTGAATTGGCACCCGTGGATCCCCGTTCACTTATGCAAGGAGACTATATGGCCTTACGTTTTCGTATAGCCAATGAAGTGTATAAAGTCCTGCCAAAAAACGAGTTGCTCAAGCGGCGGCAGCATGATGTGGCGGCGTCTGACGGTTTCGTGGTTGTTAGCTTAAATGAACAAAACATCGCTACATTCAAAAGCCTTTATGAAGATCAGCCTCTTTCTAACGATGAAATTCTTCTACGTTACCGTGTTCGTAACGGTGCAGTGAAATTTGCAACCAATGCCTATTTTTTTCAGGAAGGTCATGGCCAATATTATCAACCGGCACGGTATGGACAGTTTCGCGTGGACGACAAAGGAGAGTTGCTATTGGTAGCCATGTATGACAAGGAATTGAACAAACTTGAGCCAAACGAAAAAGATTAGACCAATCCGCCGAACCAGCCAGCGCACCTGACGCCAAAAGCCGGGGCGTTTCGAGCTTCTGGCTACAAAATTGCAACGGTTATCTAAATGTTTAGTGTAATTTTTTGGCGCAGGTGACCGGCGCCGTTATGCCTAAAAGAATACCAGCTATGAAAGCAATAAACGCGCTGAAATTAATTGCAGTCGTAATATTAATAACATTGACTGGCTGTGTTGGCACAAAAGCTGGCGCTTATAAGGTTTTTGCCGAAGATCTGCAACGATTGGAAGGCACGCAATTTAACAGTGCCTACGTTTGGTTTGTTGGACATCTATCTGAGCAAAAGCCGGTCGCGAAAAAGCATTTAAAAAACGGAAATGAAATTCGCATATATAAGTTTGCAAAAAAACGAAATCAAGACTGTATGGTATTTATTGAAGTTAACCCGGGCAAGGAAATCATTCAGGAAGCTACTTCAAAAGGCGTAGATTGTTGGCGGCCTTACTGACATGGAGACGCATAACCAGCCGGGTGGAGGTGACGGCGAGAAGCTTGCGGGTTTTCGCGAGGGCCTTTGGTTTGTATGATATTCCTGGAACCTTTGAGCAAGGGACATTTGAGCACCTTTCATTTCCTGATGATCACTTTGCGGGCATAATCTGTATTGCGGCATTGGACCACGTTACCTTTGAATCGTCTCAGTTCGCAGTGGCAGAGATAAGGCGCGTACTTATGCCAAACGGGATGATCCTATTGACCTTTGATCCTCCGGACCAAGATGAAGAAATACTTGATGATGCAGAGGTGCTGCGTGATGGCACACTGAGGTTCGTACGAGGGAAACAGGCAGGAATGGTGTTCTATCGGTATAAAGACGAGGAAATCAAATCACTGTTGGGAGAACAGCACATCATTTCATTCGATTATTCCGATGAGGGAGACCGAGTTATTGTTTGCCACTAGTTTTTGCCAGTCAGAGTCCAAACAATGTTGGCAAAGTTCCCAAATTATGATGGGGCAAGATGGGGACATGTTGACTATATGATGGGCGCGAGATGGGTTAACGCCTATGTATGCGAGACTTGTTCGAAATTGTTTGAGGAATATTGGTCTAAAAGAAAAGAGGCGGGAATAAGGAATTGAGCTCCACAACCAGCTAGTGGAGCAGACGGCGTGGAGATAGCAGTTTTGAGTATAAGCCGTACAAGGTTGAATTTTATTTAGGCCACTGCTCACCAGCAGGCGTTCGCCGTCCCAAAGTGGGACTAATTGGAGTACACCATTAGATGACAAATGCGCCTCAAATTGAAACAACTGTTGTCACTCCAGTACAGAGTGTCGAGATTCCTCATCGGATAGGACACCTGACGACCTCGCCTGGGGAACAATACCTCGCGGCCTATTCGCCGGAGGCTTCTGCCGTCTCTTTGCTTTCTGGTAATGGCGGGCGCCGAGAAATTCGGCTCGCGAAACCAACTGGCAGCCTATGCCTATCGGTTGATACAACAGGTAACTTTCTTGCATTCGCATACTCCGAAGACGATCGACTTCATGTACGACGATTGGACTCAGACCAGGAGGAGATCGTCCAACACTCCTCCGAGCTTATTGATGCCAGATTTGATGGACGAGGCCGGCTGTGGACTGTGCGAAGGGGGATTGAACGATTTGTCGTTGAGCTACGTGCCGCCGGGAACTGGGAAGAGATAGCCTATGTGGAGATAGGCGATACCTATTTTCTGGATGGCGGTGCTGAGTTGCGTCCAGCCACATCAGAAGACTCGATGTTCGTTGGGGTCTACAGCGGTCAGAGCGAGCAGGAAAATTACATTTGCGAAGTCGAACACGAATTAGTCGTGGGACGACATATTGCGGCGATGGATGGGGAACAGTTTGTTTTCGCTGCACCAAATAACGGTACTGTTGTTACGCTTGATCATGTGGAATGTGAAATCGCCTGTTTCAGGCATCCATTCAATGCGTCCATTGCCCGCTTAAAATGGCCAGACTATGTTGAAGATAGGTGTGAGGATGAGCGACCGGGCTATTACGGTTGCTACATCAACCGAGGCTGCTTCCTGGCAGGTTCCTCTGAGGGGCGGTTATTTCTCATTGAGCTTGAACCGTTTCGAGTACGGAGAGAAATACACATTGCTGAACATGCCCCGGTACCTGCCGCTGTCAAGTATCCCTCGCTATCGGACGCATGTGGCTTCGTTTCCGACTTGGTGGTATTTGGATGTTTTGGTCGCTATATAGCGGCGTTCTTCGCTGAAAATCATCGTTCTCCGTGTCCGCAACTCGTGATTTTGAGAACATGCGATCTTGTCGGATAGACTCAGAGATACCGGCGAACAAATCGGTGGAGCAGACCGCGAGAAAACCGCGGTTTTACGTTTAGGCTTTACAAAATCGTGGCTTAGAGAAGCGGCTGCTCACCTCAAGGGTTGAAAAAGTATTGACATTGAGCATACCATTGGTTATACTTTTAATATTAAAAGGAGGTAAACCAATGCCAAATATTAAAACTGCAATTTCCATCGAAAAGCCAATATTTGACCAGGTGAATGATCTTGCCAAAAATTTGAATATTTCGCGGAGTCGCCTATTCGTTATCGCAGCTCAGGAATTCATACAGCGTCATGCCAATATGGAGCTTCTTCAAGCTATCAATGATGCATATGACGATCTGCCTGATACCGACACTAAAATAGTTGATAAAATGCGTCCACGTCATTTGAAAATGGTAAAAGACCAATGGTAATCAATCAAGGCGATATATATTGGATAGATTTTTACGAACCCTCCGGATCTGAACCTGGTTATCGACACCCACATATTGTAATACAGAACAATGTATTTAATCGTAGTCGGATTAACACGGTTGTCGTTTGTTCGCTGACTTCAAATCTCAAAAGATCAAAATCACCGGGCAATGTCACTCTCAAAAAAGGCGAGGCCAATTTACCTAAGAAAAGCGTTGTAAACATATCACAAATCTTCACTGTAAATAAAAGCGATCTTTCAGAAAAAATCGGAACCCTTTCTAAAGGGCGAATTGCTCAAATTTTAGAAGGTATTCGGCTTCTCACGGAACCAAGAGAAATAGACTAAGCTCCCATTTTCCAACAATAGCTTGGATCAGACACCTAAAATAGTGCCGGTTTTGGGAATATGTGATTTTCAAATTATTGGAAGAAATCAGAACGAGGTCGGTATGTATCAAAGATCAATGATTGGGCGCAAACTTTCTATGATGAATTTCGCAACATAAAGGATTTTGAGGATATTTTTATAGGTGGTCATTCGACCCGAGAAGTTGTTTTTATTACCGGAAAATTACAAAATCAAGAGGACTACAAGAAACTTCTCGATTTTATCGATTCAAAACGACCTCCTTACAAAATTATTACTAAAATATTCATCAACGAATAAAAGCTTTGAGTCAGACGACTGATGCATTGCCGATTTTCAGCATTTTTATTTTGAAATACTAGTTTGTTTTTATCCAGGTTCTTGCCTTAAATCCGGCGCTGCTCAAGCTGGGCGTTATGTGAGAAGTAAATATGAATATAAAGTTAATAATACTATCAGTGGCATTAGTATTCTTATCACTTTCTGTTGCTGCAGATGACTTACCAAAAGGCTTTCACGACTTGGAATCGCCTCCTAAGCTATCTATATATCAAAACCAGTCGGGCTGGCCCATCTATGAAGTCGAATCTGTAAAATACCATCTTATAAGGCTTATTATTAAACCAGATCCACCTTCAGTTATGTATTTATTAAAAGAAAAACTTAGAACCGAAATTACCGATGGAATTGAAGGTACAAGGTCCACAACTGTACTGGAACTTTGGGCCTTAAGTGCAAAGAAAATTGAAGAGAGGATCTGGCGTATTTCGCAAGAAGCCGACAATTGGCACCTTTCAGGTTGGGATGAATTGGTATTGATTAAGTATGGGTGTTGTGACTCACCTCATAAATATATGTTTTACGACATCAAAACGGGTTCCTTCCTCCGCAGTGTGGAAGGTATGAAGTTGCCGACTAAAGATTAACAATGAGGTTATTTGATAACGAATCACATAACAAAGCGTATGCACTCTGACACCCAAAGCAATGCCGTTTACGATCTTTATTCGTAAATCATAATAGACTGCTTTTATGTAGCTTTTCGCACCTTTGGGTGCAGGTGATGCGCGGGCGTTAAGTTTCTATGTACAGTCTCGAAGAATTAAAGGCTCGATCACATTCTGAAAATGAAATTGTATTGAACTACATCGATGCGATGGAACTCCTTTATTGGTTTAGTGAGAACCGAACTAAAATATTTGGCTGGGAAGGTCGGATTTTATACCCGTCAGGAAAGCTTGGGCATTCTACTCGTTATCAAGGTAAAGCCGAATTAGGAACCCTATCGACCGACTCAGCAATTTCCTTAACCAAAAGTGAAATTATGCAGGCTAAATGGGAGTGGGATGAAAAACCAGAGGTTGATAGTGGTGAGCTTCTATTTTGCATCACCGGCGAAACTTAATAGGGGTTTAATTAGAATTTTTCATAACTATGGATGGCCGATTAGAAGACTATAGATGCAGTGCGATCGAACCATGGCAGTGCAGTGGACAGCCGGAGTCTGGGCGCTTTGCGAGTTTGTTCACAATCTGCCTCCATGATTTCTATAGTACATCAGTGGAAGCCCTGGCTGCCACTGACCGCCGCCGTTCGCGAGTTAAACTGATATGCATAGACATCCACCCCATTACAAAGGTCAGACTTGGTCGATCGATATACCTGTCGTGATTGAAGGTAAATACAATCCGTATGAGCTCGATGAAAATGATGTCTACATAGTTTGCAATTGTGGTGATGATCTGTTTGTCATTTATATTTCAGATTATCCAGAAGTTAAATGCCAGTGTTGTTCCTGCAACGAAACTCATCTTATATACGATGTGAGCCATTATCCAGCAGCATCTGGCTATGATCCAGACAGAGGAAAATTTAGAAAAAGGATCTCACCAGAAGGCGATGATTGTTTTCAAGTAATCGCAAGTTGGTTGTACCCTGAAGAGTCCGAAGATGATGATGAGGATAATGATCTGGATTGGTTCTGTCTTGTTGCTAGAAAAACAGGAACAGATCGTTATTATGAAGTGGTCAATGACGAGACCGCATAGATGAAATTCTTTTGTCCTATGCCTGTCAATATTGGCGAAAGGTCGCATTTATTGTCGGAAAAACGATGATGGAGCTATTTGAGACTTTTCCCGGAATACCTGGCGTTTATTACTCGCAACGAATACGTCACTTTGTTGAAGAAGGGAGCCTTGAGTCACAGGGAAACCTTGCATATATGAAATTTAGCGAGGTTCGTTTACCTTCAAGGCAAGACGAAGACTGAAACGTTACCAATCGGTGAACCAGACCGGAAAAATTATGCGGTTTTGCGCAGAGGTCAGCGCTGGCGCGAAGGCCAGATTGCCGGCTGGTTATACGCAGCCGTTAGCGTGTTGAAGAGTAATGGAACAGTACAAGAAAAACGAGCACGATTTCAATCCAAAGGATTTTAAGCCGGGTCGTATACATAAGATCGGGAAAAATACGACTATGTTCAACGATGATATGACCCCCTCTATCGCATTGTGGAATCCAAAATATCCGCATAACGTGGGTGCAGCTGTGAGGGCAGCGTCATGCTTCGGCGCGAAAGCCGTAATTTTCAGCGGTGACCGAATCCCAGTTGATAACAAAAAGGGTTCTCGATTGCCTCGCGAAGAGCGAATGAAAGGCTATAATGACGTTCTAATCATCAACGATGACCATTTCTTTAATAGGTTCAGCGGCAATGTTGTTCCTGTAGCAGTTGAAGTCCGAAGAAATTCTGAGCCGTTAACAACATTTGTACATCCTGATAGACCCCTTTATGTTTTTGGACCAGAAGATGGATCACTACCACAGGCTCTTTTAAGGCATTGCCAGAGATTTGTCATAATTCCATCAAAACACTGCCTCAATTTGGGAAACGCGGTAAATGTCGTTTTGTATGACAGGCTTTACAAGGCTGGAGTAGTATCAAGGGGGGATATAACTTAAACAGTGGCAGACAGCCGCCAACAAATGCGTCGAGCAGACGGCGTGAAGACCGCGGTTTTTTTTGTAAAGGCCGTGCAAGTTTGAAATTAATTCGGGCCGCCGCTCACCGGCGTTAGTTGCCTCGACAAAGAACATGAATGATTCTATTATTAAAATTTTACTTTCAGCAGATGATGAATTTGAATGTGAATACCCAACTACTTTTAAGTGGGAAGATTCTCTTGATCGAGTTCGGACTATTCAACCAAAACTAGAAAATATACTGAATTGTAGGCTCGAGCTTGATGACACTATTCAAGATGCATCATACTTTGCAACGCTTACATTATGGAAACACGTACCGGCTGACCCTAATTTTTATACTGCCCCAAATGTTAATCGAGGTGGAATGAATTATGCCATAATTGACATATCCTTCTCTTCATTTGGTAATTTAGTTACCATCGGAAGTAGTGTCGAATCAAAGAAGCAATTTGCGATTGAAATTATCAATAACCTCGCAAAGGTACTTGAAGGGGATGGGTATTTTTACATCCCTGAAAAAGACCTCCGTGAAGAATATTGTGGTAAAAATATTCATTTTAAAGGATATACATGGGGTGAACGGTTTTTTTCATACCTATAAAATAGACTGCAACTATATAGCGGTTTTACGTAAAAGCCGTGCAGGTTCGGAACTTAATAGGGCTGTTGCTCACGCTCACGCTTAGGCCAAAGACAATGATCAGACCAATAGATGAGATAAAAGGATATTTAGCTGGCGTAGTAGAATATTTCAAAGCCAATATTGAAAACGATAAATCGTTTGAGCCTGAATACAAAATAGGATCAAAAATTCTAAGGCAAATTGAAAAGGCCGCCTCAGTTGATGAAATAATCTCGACCACAAATAGCATGAACAAGACTCAACACTATAACGGCAGTGGTTGGTATGATTTTCAGAATCAGCTGTGTCGATACTTTGAATCTATCGGTGTTGACGTCGAGATAGTGGGCGAAGAACAAGCAAAATTTTTGAAGCGAAGGAATGCCTAAACTTGCGTTTGCACTTTGGCCGGCTATATCGTGCGGTTTACAACGTTCGTTGGGTCTCCGATTTTTCGGCCTTTTAAATGTAGTGTTTAAACCCACCGCCGGCAGGTAAAACGCCCCGTTATCTCGCCCCTATTGGCGCTACATGTTTAAATTTAACCGCCCTCAATTTTGAAATTCATACTCTTCGCCCTAGATTTCCAGAGACCATATACAATCCTCGATTTTAAATCTTGTTTTTTGTTCGAAAATGCCACTATTTCACATGGTATTTCGATACCGGGTATTTTGGGTTTCCGCGAGTCTCTATTGGATTTAGTTTTGAGCTTTGTTGATGAGCTTTTTATATTTCATTTCAGTCACTTAAGATCTATTCTTTTGATTTTTCGGGCGGAATATGCGAAAATACAAACAAAAACGTAAAAGATAACAAATCGCATGCTCGTGTCCAGATAAATCCGAATCGTTGGGATTTCCGCAAGTCGGGATGAAATTCGATAATGTTACCCAGTGGATGATCGCATATGCCGCAAGGCATATACCCCTTTGTAGAGCTTGCTCTGACG
>Ga0209671_1002955_pt1 | contig 16044 bp, 9 predicted proteins | sample WorMetHERISLAND2_2_FD_187401 | JGI IMG/M metagenome (GOLD analysis project Ga0209671, IMG submission 187401) | Marine gutless worms symbiont microbial communities from Max Planck institute for Marine Microbiology, Germany - Olavius geniculatus... | ecosystem: Host-associated > Annelida >...
CCGATAACCTCCGCTGTCGGAAATTTGCAGCGTCCCCGTATAAAAAATTGCATCTTCCTACCCACTTACATTTTAACTCACGACGTCGCTGTAAAAACTATTCATACTTACATATTTACTTAAATGCAAAGAAGAAATGCCATGCAACTGACGTCCTCGAGGCGAGTGAGGCTGGACAGTGAGTCGGCGTCGAGACGTCGTATTGGGTTGTTCTTGAGGCTGAGTAGTCGCAGTGATGACGCCACGGCTCGCAGTGACTTGGCAGGCACGGCTGACAACCGATTCGCTTCCAGGTCTAGTATCTGTAGACTGTACAGACCTCGCAACGCCGTCGCCTCGATAAGCTCCAGTCGATTGCGTGCCAGGTAGATCTCCTGCAGATTGGCGTACGACGAAAACTGCCCGTCACCTAGCACCGTCAGACGGTTGTCCTCAAAACGCAGCACCTGGCAACAGACATCCAGCGTCATCGTCATCATTGTCAACTACATTAGTTTATTAATTAGTGTACACTGTGTCTGAAGAAAAACGTCTCACTTTGTCGCTGTCCACATATTCGCCGAATATGGATCGATTTCAAAAATTCTTTCACCGCCGCACTCTGAGAAAAATCTGCAGTACGCGATTATGAAATGTCCCATCACACCGTAAACCGCGTCGCTACACTACCTCGTGAAATATAAATGTTCAGAAATCGCTCCAATCAGAATAAATACGAATGCGAAAACATATCTTCTAAAACAATTTTCTGCTAATTCTCAAACTTTTGTAGGCCTATAACCTGTTAGTGTCGGTCTGAGTAATATGAATCGATGGCGACGGTGGATGTAAACACAACAGCACGGAGGAGGACATCCCCACCGTGGTTACTGAATACTGGTTGTATGAGTAAACTTTGGTGGCAATTTCTACGCCACGATGACAGCATCATAAACAGTGCCCTTAATATCACCGTTAGGCGCTCGCCGCAGCCTCTTACAAGATTGCAATAGTTATTTTATGGCCTACTAAGTTTTTTTTATTTCTCACTATCGTGTCTGGAATGTTATAAGCAACCATAATCTCGCTCTCTTCAAGCGTGACGACTGTTGGCGTCTCGCGTTTTTACACTGTCTCAAAAAACATCCCCGACATTTTCGATTGAACTTAAAGAAAAATTATCCGATTCTAATAATTTTTAATGTAAATATTCTAACACAACTTGCCATCAAATGATCGTTCAGTTTTCCACCTCACCCAGTGTCTGCTTTTGCACTACCTAGAGAAAGCAGACCATGCGAAATATGCATTAAAATATACAAAAACGTAAAAAACATCCCCAATATTATCGATCGTAACTTGAAAAAAAATTAACAGATTTTAATAATTTTGGCACATATATTTATGACACATCTGGCTATTAAATAATTGTTTAAGTTTCCACCTCATCCAATGTCTGTTTCTGCACTACCTGGGGAAATCTGACCAAGCAAAATACGCATTAAAATGAATGAAAAACGTCAATAAATTTAATCTATCTAGATCTGTGGGCCCCAACATCTAGTCTATTACAAGGTTTGACTGTCGTGCAGCAGTGTCTTTACCAGATGATGTTCAGGAATGTTTATGAATTCAGAAGCAACTGGTGATGTCTGGATTGGTCTGGAGCAGAAATTTATCGATACTGCCGTCAATGCATGGAGAAATCGTCTCCGTGCCTGCGTTTGCACAATGGGCTGACAATTTTAGCAATTTTACTGCAGGCAGTTAAAAACATTTAAATAAAATGTCAGCCAATGTGTAAAAAATGTGAACAAAATGTGTTTTGAGCATTATTTAGATTAAGTAATGATACCACACTGAGTAAAAATGTAATATTTCGTTGGTTCTGAATTCCCCAAATAGTGCAAAAACAGACGATGAGTGAGGTGATAAACTGTACTGTATTTAATGGACAGTTGTCTCAGGAATATTTGCACCAAAAATTATTAAAATCTTACTTTTTGTTCAAGTTACGGTCAAAAATGCTTGGAATGTTTTTAAGACAAAGTGTGTATCACACGTGCGTTCCCAGGCAGAACACGCCATCAGTCACGGCCATGATATAAGTACGTTTACTGTTGTACGTATCTACACGGCCTACATGTTTCATTACGCTCACATAATATACTGCAGACAGTGTTAAAATCTATACTTATAGATCTAATGTTAGTTGATTATTTTCTGCTATATAACGTTCTTCCTTGATTTTAACCTCGTGTTAATATATTATGGCGTTGTATTCGTTCGAAGACGACAAAGAAAGGTGATAATAATGATGATGATGATGACGCGTAAATTGCAGTTTTGTGTGAATTTTCATTAAGAACAAGCGTTAAACCACACTCAGCTCTTACTATTATTATTTACACAATTTTCGGCTGCAGTCGTGCATCATAAAGCCAACGACGACGGTGTAGTCAATGCCATCCGAACGCACTGTTTGGAGTGGTATAAACTCGGACTGCCGTACTCGCTTATACACTCCAGCAGTGCGATATCTACACCGTGTCTCAAAAAAAACCAGTCAAAATTGTTTTGTTATAACTTTGTCAAATTTTCACTAAATTTGATAATTTTTGGCACGAAGATGGCCGAGACGATGAAATTATGCAAGATGCACTTATTTTCATCTCACCTAATTTTTGTCAACGCACTACCGTGTGAAACATAGATGTTCCAAATGGTTGCATAACGCTTGAGCTATTTTCCAAGTAAACGCTGTAACGACTTAATTAAGCACAAAATAGGCCTAAATCTCAATGTAAATTATTTGACAGAATTATAAGTTTGTATAACAACTCGCTTGCAAATCATCAGAATTTATGTTCAAAGTGAGACCCGCATAAAAAGACAATGGCTTACTGTAGATGCAACGCCACTGGTTGATAACGGAATCAAAGGTTGCCTGATTAAATAGCATTCACTTATCGATCAGACGTGTTTTAAGCTCATTAATCACTATTTTGTTATCTGCTGTTTTTACCTTGAAATATTTAATACCACAAAATTATTAAACCATGTGGCACTTTCTGTCGAATTGATGATACAAAGGTAAACAATCCGATACAAATAACCACTGCATAATTTTGGAACATCTGTGTTTCACACGGGAGTGCAATTAGGTGAGATGGTAAATGAGTGCACTTTACATAATTGTATCGTCTTGGCCAATTTTATGCCAAAAATTATCAAAGTTGGTGGACATTTGACGAAGTTATGACAAAAAACAACTTGGACTGTTTTTTCTGAGACACGGTGTACCGGTATTACTGAATTGCAACCTGGAGATCGGAGTCGAGTGACTGCGGCACGCTGCGTGCGTTGCGTTTGTCGCAATCCGCAGTCTTGAGACCGAATATCGTCACGACATAACAGCCTTCGCCGTCAACCTTGTCTGCCAGTTGCTCCATTGGGTCAACCAGCGGCTTGGACAGACGCGAGGATCCAGACGACGGCGATGACGACTCGTTACCTAACAGCAACAGTAACAGGCTGTGAAAAAAGGCGTAAATTCCTTCACAAGCCATACGGCCCACTGTGATGCGCTTACACTGCTAGACCACGGATACGGGACTAGTGCATGTCTCGATGTGCCTGTGCTTTCGCCGGTAGTCATGGCGCCCACCCACGAAGGGATGGCCAGACTGAGTTGACCTGGGTGGCTGGTTACACACCGAGATGGTGTAACCGCCTGCCGACGGTTGCCCATGCAAGTACTTACCGGGCCCGGCGTTGATTGACTTTGTCAATAAGACCAACGACGTTACCAACTATAAGCCAAAGCGCCATAGGCCATAGGCCTACAAAAATTGCTGTGCTTTTGGCTGCAGTCTGGCGTAAAAGCAGAGACGGTGAAATAGTTTTTTATTACTTTTTAAAAATTTTTATTTCGTGAAACATTTGTGTAGTATTACGCAACATCTCATAGAAAAACATAGTGACACGATCCTTGAGAACAAAAGCAAAAATATAGGCTAAATTCATTATTTACAAACGTGTAAATACGGCGTCAGCATTATGTCACCAGTAGCAGCAAATATTCAGTCTTGGCATCCGTGGAATACCTTATTGTTTATAACATTCCCTGAAAATTTTGTGTAATTCTGAACATTTTCTAGGGAGATAAAAAAACGTGCATGGGTGCTTTTACTGTGCGCAATCGATGCGTCACTGGAATTTTCGGGATACGTTAGATGCGAAATTAGGTAAATACGTTAAAAACTGCGTTTACATTTGCTGGCTTTCAAATCGACACTGCGGTACGGTCAGCTCAACTTAGCGACAGCTAGGTTTTTGTCCTGTTTTGTTGCTTATGGCACCAATCGTACATTTCGCTGTCGCTGTTATAGAAATAATGTTTATCAATAATAGTTTGGTTTCAATCATATCGAAAACATATTAAGTACAACGATGCGGCTATCGTACCTAAGCGAGCAACCACGACGATCGGCTGCAACAACGACACAGCGAGTAGGACTGCTGACAATGACAACGGTACTGTCATTTTGTCGTCGTCGTCGTCACCGCTGTCGTCGTTGTAGTTGTTGTCGCCTGTCGTCGTGCGACGTTGACTGAACTGAACTGACGCAGACCGTCGCAGACATCATCGTTCAGTATCATGAATCACTGCGATGTGAACATAATGCAACACAGTCGTACATGTAAAGGTGTAGCCTACGTAGAGACAAAGAATGAATAAAATATACAGGAGTGTAGCTGAACAAGAAAATTGGGATCCATTACGAAAACAGCTCACGTCATCAGAAAAACTGTAAACGAATTTCGATAGTATTTTTCAAAAAGAATGTGCTGCAAAAAATCGATTCGGATTCTTTCGTAGACCAGCTCGGATCGTTTCCTGCAAAATTCTGTGCCATTTGGCCTAAACTGACTTTTTGTACGTTACAGACGGATGCTGATAACATTTTTAAAGATTTGAGGCGTGCCCCAAAATAAATCGATTGCATTTTGCTGGCGCGCAGAGAATCGCGCAAATCAAATCAAATCATTTATTTAGTCAAGCAAATACAAAGGCATTGACAAAATGAATAATGAAAGAGCTTGAACAAAAGCACAAAGGGCTACAAGAGCCTCTTAACAGAGCCTCTGTTGATTTGTTATTTTTTCAGGATTATTATATAGCGATTTACAGGCAAGAATAGAACGATAATCGTTGCCGGAAGAATACTCTGTACAGAGTGTTGCCTAGTTTACTAGTGCGATTCGTACAATTGCGATACAAGAAGAAAATTGTCGTAGTGCAGTTTCGTTGCAATTGTTTATTGCACTTGTGCAAACTGCGCTAAAAGTTAACAAGACGCCTGTTACAGTGTCTACTGTTGATGACGAATGCGTTAAGACGCGTACAGAGCGAACGAAATGCACTGAACTGAAACAACAAAACGTTTTAGTTCTTTAGTTCAATTTATGCAGTTTATTCTATTTTATTTTGTTGAATAGGCTTATAGGTTAAAACGATATATAAATTATACGTAGAAATTCCACACATCTAGGATTACTTATACTGTCCGCCGCAGCGACAACTGGCTGATATTCGATCCGAAGAAGGCAGCAGCGGTTGCCGAAACGTCAACAAAAACAATGAAAGAAATGGTAAATTTTTTGTGAATTTTTACGTAGGCTACAATTTATTTTCTTTCATTTCGTTCGCTCTGTACGCGCCTTTAGGCTATGGACTTGTACAAAGTGCTGTAGGCCTACAGCAAAATCGACAAATCCACAGCAGCAAGTCGAAGCCGCTGGAGTCTGACGCTCAGTGAACGAAGTGATGCTAATCCACAATCACACGTCATCGTCGTCACTGCGGTCTGAACGAACGAATGACGGTCATTCACCCATCTAATGGTAACCCTACATACAGCAGCATCAGCTACCAGTCAACCGTCTGATGACGGCAGGCAGAGAGACGACTGATGGTGTGGGTGCTAGCTGGTGTGTTGTGACAACAATTACTTGTCTCAAGCGTCGATTCGAGTCGTCGACATGCATTAAACGAATCATCGCAACCGGCTCTTTACTCGCCTGATCTATTGCTCGTTGGCGCTTAACACAATCCGACCCTGCGGTACTTATAGGCCTACATCTAAAACGCAGATTGTTCTGCAAATGCTCTGTGTTTTGTTGCAGGTGTAATATCGCCAAAATGTTTTCCAAATGTTTACGCTGGAATACCTGATAAAAATGCTGCAAAAATCTCAGCAGAATTTTCACTGTCTAAAACGTTAAATAAAACATTTCCATTTCCGTCCACTACTTGTAAATTAACTAGATATAAAATGCTTCTAAATTGTTTTTGCACGTATGCTAACCTTGTCTTGAAATGTTTTTGGCCGGCTGAAACTGTCGCAGAACATTTTAGAAGCGGTCCCGTGTATTGCTGTTGTTCGCTGGTGAACTTCATCGCAGCAAATAGTGGCGTTTTCTTGACTGACTTGATAATGACCTTGTTTTGTACAGACACGCGACAAAACCAAACCGATCGACCGTTATCTACTGCGAGCGTAAAGCTCATCTTCAAGAGTTTTATTCTACGTGTGACCACGGCATAACTCACTCGTTAAATTCAATGATCTGAGCTTAGAACTGCAAGGTCAGTGATTGATCTGTGGCGACTCAGCACTGTAACGATCTAGTTCAGAAGCGCACCGCGGACAACGCTTGCTCAGCGTGATCGTGAAAAACGAATAACGGCTTTTTAGCCGATCAGGTCTTCTTGGTCTGCATGCTGTAAGCTTAATAGCGTTTTAGAGCGGCATCAATGATTAAACAGCCTAAAGCTAGGCTGTACTGAAGTAACTGAACGATGTCATTGATAAAGTTGCGCTGCTCCACCGTTCTAACATCGGTCACGTAAGCTACCGATCAGGCACGGGCCTGTTGCAACTGAAATGCAACTTCAATGAAACAACTGGAAGAGATCGGTGTCGACTACATTTAGGCCTAATTTTGTTGTATTGTAGTCGTATAGGCCTACATTGCAATTGAAACGCGAAACCCTGTAATGCAACTTTCGCTTTCTACGCTTATGCGTATTAATTGCTGTTATAATGTCCATTTTTTATTCCCGCGGAGCTGAAAACTGTTAATCTGCACTGTTGATCGATATCCCAGTAGGCCTAATGTATAGGCTTAACCAAAGAATAAGTAGCTGACCAGCAGCGCGCAAGTCTCACGGCGTCACGGTCAATTAGCCGATGCAATGCCACGTATCCAGTGCTGTTCTGCAGCAGCTACTGTTGATATATACCGCAGTATTCGGGTAGGCATTGTGCGGCAATATAACGTTGTCATAAAACTATACGAACCATGGCGTGCCCAGTGGTTGGTCAATCGCTGCAGTGAACCATGACCAACGGTCCTGCAGAAATATTGTCTGTGACCAGACAATTGCTGTTAACTACTGCAACAACGCATGTGTAGATATCGGCGGGTAAGTCTAGTCAAAAAATGTCACTATTTCACAAGCTAGTGTAGCGACAGACATAAAGTCAAGTTCAGTTATTACAAAAACTTGATGTCTCGGGGTTTTATCTAATCCGCCTTTCTCGCATATCTTTGTCTATCGGGGTAGACGCCTAATTACACAACGGCTTCCACTATTTTCCCGTAGTTTGAATTCTAAATACGCCACTGCTTGCTGGTCTTTGGATTTATCACATCTAAGCCTTACGAAGAACTGAGAGCGAATTAGGTAGAGCTATAGTGTCTTTAATAACGGCAGGTAAAAAGCTGGCACCAGCGTTCACGCGATTCTGCACCGATCGCTGCGCACGAAAATGCCAGAGTTGTCGAGACATAATAATTATCTGACCTGTAAGTGGCAGACGCGATTGCCTAGCCACAGTGACTGTTACGTGATTTTGCTGTTACAAGATGCGCGGCCCATGTGTGCAATCGCGTACGATATCCTTCTCAAAACTGATACAATCAAGAGCCAACAAGTCAACTAAATCAAGCCTGTATCTATAAACGCAGTTCTAGCTTGCTTTATATGACAATCAAAATGCGCTACCGCGTCCTATTTTCACAGTTTCATGCTGGTTTTGAGATCTGAGGACAGAGAACGCTCTCTGCTGCTGTGATCGCATCAGCGTATCGTAACAGAAGATACCAAAACGGCAATAAACACGTAAGCCTACATGACAAACGATCGACAATTAATGAATAATGCCACCTGCAGACGATCGACCAACGTGCAGTATTGTTGCCTCGTGCCTTCGCGTCGTAATTAGCTCACTAAATACGGTAGACGAACTCTCGAGTATTTGCATAATACGCGTGCACGGTAGAAGCTTAGCAGTGGATTAACACGAATACCGCGTACTTCAGAATCGCCTAGGCCCCCTATATAATTGCACAATTTATGTGAGTATACACAAAGAAATAATCCGCGACAGCGTGGTTTCGTCTATACTGAAGACAAACAAACAGTCGAACTTTAGTTAAGCCCAGACTACACACATTCGACTTATTGCGGACTTGCTGCTGGACAGCAAAGCGTGCAACAAGCCGTACAACACTTGTTTATTTCTTTTGTGGTCAAACTTCAACGCCAGCCGTGGACGTGTCCCGGTGCAGAACTATTTATTAGTGCTGGCAAAATAAGGATGTGATATGTGAAGATCTTGTGGATTTGTTGTACAGCACGTTGTACAACGAATCCACGACTAATCGGAGTAACTGGAGATTGAGCTTTGGACGCTGAATTGTATAGTATACGCGACTAATTGCGTCCACCCGGGTTGAGTGGTCCTGTCCATAAAAAGTGAACCGATTTGTGCGTCAGAACCCCGCTGTTAAAATTTGCATTGCAGATTGCGGCGGCCAAACCGTTACAGACAGCAGAAGAAGACAAGAAGTGTTTAAGATAGCCGCATGCACTTCACTGCAATGATCAAGGCTGATCGTCTGCGTCACTGTCCTATTGCTCGATGACAGTATGTAAAACGTCTGTTTCCACTTTTTATGCGCCCCCCTTGTAATGGCTTTAAAAACTCGGCAACGTTAACGTTACAGAACGACGTAACTGAATTGCACTAAACTAAAATGACACGGTTTACTTTTTGACTAACTGAACAGTTGGCGAGCAAGACAATTTTTTAATAGAAACAGTTCTAAACGTTGAATAAAAGTCACACTTTTTGCTTGATCCATTGCTCCAGTTCAGTCTCATTCATATGGTTTCCACGTTCAACAAAAAAATAGCTGCAGTTCTATTAAGACAACACTTGATTGATTGATTAATTGATTGACTGACTGGCTGACAAATTGCGCGAATGTAAATAATTTCCACTGAACTAAATCGTCTATGAGTGACCGTTTTGTCGCATATCGCAATGCAAAATTTGAGCGAGATTATTTATCCCAATTTTTGGGTAAAGGGTGATCACGGCGGGGGAGTCTCAGGGAAATCTCCTTGTCTGTCTGCGTATCTGAGTGTTAACAACCACTATTGTCTGAACGAGACAGACAGCCCACAGTTTACTAACAGAAGACCGTAACAAGACTTTATTGGTCGGTCTGGGTCTTACTGGGTCCCTGAAGTGAGTGGGTAGTTAGTTTCTTAACGGCACGTCAGCGCAGCTTGGTCCTTGGGGTTAAGCACACAGACCGTAAAATGTCAGTTCAGCTTACGAATGATCACAACAGGCTGCATTTAGACTTTTTGTGCCACTTGCACAACAACATGTCTGCATTTTAGTAAACCGCATGGGGAAGCTCACAGCAATCCCCGGACACGTAGCTGGATTTAGGGATGGAACAAGAAAGGGGCAAAAACAAGAGACGGTTAAGGAAAAAAGAAAACCACGGATTGGGTCATCGTAAAAACCGTTATTACGCGAGATATTCTTCATGCACTTAGGTCCTACTTATCAGTGTCAACTGCTAAACTATTATTATCTCGACAGCATAGGCAGTGTGCAAGTTCGAAAAGAAACACAAAATGTTACATTTGTGTTTAAATGCAATGAAATGTGCAGAAACGAATTTTAACGATTTTTTGGAAAATTTGATTGAATTCGTTAATTTACACGAACTTTAAAACGATAATTTGCGAATGCTCAATCTATGGACATACAACAAGAAATTTGAGCTAATGCCCAGGAGCCGCGCGAAAACCTATAGCAGTTCCTGTTCGCAAACTGTCAGTCTATCTCCAGCCATTTCGTCGCAGTTCATCCTTGGAGTGTACGCTGCAGCCGAACATAGCAAAAATCAATAAACCCCTTATTTTGGAAGTTTCAAAGTCATCGATGTTGGTACGACTAAAAAGCTCGTCACTAGTGCTTGTTGTGATAGGCAGCATGCCCATGGTGATCTGCAACTGTTTTCGCGAAAGACTGGCCAACAACGGTAAAATAACGATTTTTACGGGGATACCGCTCTTTGATGCTTTCGTGTGCAGGTTTCCTTGAACTTAAAAAAATCGAGACTTAAACCTTCGAAATCTACGTTTAATGCTGAAAATTTCATATGCAGATTGTCCTTGTGTATCTCAATTGATTTCGGCGCAATTCGCTCTTGAAATGTGTTTCGCAGCCCGAAATATCCCAAAAAATCCATAAAAATTTCTATTTTGGCATTCAAGGTTATCCAAGGTCATTGATTTTAGTGTCAATCGAAAGCCAGTGTACGAGTTCCTGTTGGTTATTAATAGTAACATAGGCCCTATCTCGCACCGTTTCTGAGATATGGCGATATGGCTGAAAATCGCAAATTTTCCCTACCCCCTCTCATTTAGCGCTTTTGTTCGGGGTGACTCATTTCGAATTTATGGAAAAGCTTTACGGATCCTAAAACTAGAGCTCCCAGGCAGCCGATGGTGTCTTAGTTTGCACCATTTTGACTGATCCACCCGTGTGACAGACGACAGACAGAATTACGATGCCTAAGACACATAACATTAGACACACAACACAGTACAATACGTCGCGGTAATGAAATTCAGGCATTCCGGTCTGTTGAACCATGGTTTTCCGAGAATAGTTGCAACGTACAGCTGACGAAAATTCCATCAACGCGTTATTGAGGAATCGACTTATTGGCCGCTGGATTATGCGGAGATGTACAGGTAAGATTATTCGATGCAATATCTGCTGCAGCACCAATAACCAGCAAGAGCCATGAGTGACTATATACCACGAATGCAAGTGCCGTATCTCTCAACATAGGCGTCAAGACCATGACGGTCATGTGGGCGTCAGGTCGGCCGAACAGTCAAGCACTATAGAAGGCATCGCCCCACAGAGTCTTTGCATTATAGCGTAATTACCGAAAACGGTCCCCAACATAACTGTCACGAAAAATGCCGTTTACTGAGCTCACTCGGAAACCATTTCGGCAGCCGAACTCCTTCTGGGCTCCCTGTGGGAAATTTCGACGTTCTCAAACACTGACTGGATTTAAAAGGTGAGGCCCCGGAAGAGGAAAGTAAGAGAAAAAAGAAGAAACAGAAATGGTGGGAAAACGGGAAAAAAGTTTTAAAACGAGAAGTAGAGAGGAGAAGGAGAAAGGGAAAGATCCGCCACGCGGTAGTTTTTTTTCACTTGAGTCGGCGCCTTCTCTTCTCAGCGTACCGGGCACGCAAACTGTTGCCATCACTTGTTTGACGCCGACACCTGATGGACTTGACAGCTAAGTCTGACAGACAGACAGACAAACTTCCCTTGCACTGAGCGAAATCTCGCGAGAATTGACGCTACCACCAGTCGTATAGGCGCCGACTCCATCGCAACGATGAGGGCGACACACCCCCATCACGAACGGACGTTGGCTTTCTTGCGAATTTTGCGCAGTAATGCAGGAATTAACTAAATATTTGCATTTCGGAGACTGCAGTTGATTCAACCTTTATGCAAGTAAGCTGAGCAAAAACTAGCACACTTGTGTACGCTGGAATATATAGGCCCAAAGCAAACAGAAAAGGGTTAAGAAAGAAATGGAGAAAAGTAAATAAAAGTGAGACGGAAAAAAAATCTGGAAGAAAGTGAAAAAAGGAAAAGTCGCCCACAGACATATCTAGAACTAAGCATAGAGCGACGTGGGTGGGCGCGTGTCACTGTGGGTGGCAATTCCATCATTCTAATTGGTCGTTGCTGAGCGACTGACAACAGCTGAATGATGCTATATAGCTACTATAGTTGTTGTTGCTGCTGCTGTTGTAATTCTGCTATGCAATCGAGTGTCGACTCTCGCAGGCGTCACGCTGTCGTCAACAACTAACGGCTTATCTGAACTATAATCATCGCTAGTTTTATTCGCCTACCACTTAATTACTCCTCTCAAAATGGAAGGCACGCTAAATATAGAGCCTAAATATGGTTAAAATTACGCCAAAATAGGCAACAGTTGCGTCACAACTACGCGTAGCCGTATGCACACGCAGTTGCACACGAAAAGTGGGGGTCTATATATATATATATTTATCTATCAACTAAATTTAATAAACGAAAAGACGGAAAGACAATTACGTTGCAATAATATCAAGTTTTGGGACTGTATTAATTGAAATAAAAGTAAAATATCAGCCGCTATAGCTGAACAGCATATTGACTGTGCTCGCCATAGTTGTGAGTTGATCGACCTGTCTAGCCGAGCATCATCGCAGACTGCTGACACACCGTATGCGCCACGCACAAGCTGAGCATTACACGCAGACAGACGCAGAAACAAACAGACAGACAGACGTTATTGTGAAGCAGTAGACTGCGGAGAGATCAATATTCTGCGATATGAAGATGTCAACGCTAGCGATCAGCAGATCGTCGATATGACTGTCGATTGCGGCTGCTACCATGCAGTTATCCGTCTGTCAGTAAGTGTATCGACGGTCACCCATGCCGCTACTAACCGGGCCCAGCGTGGAGCAACTTCATTGATCAAAACCAACGCACTAACGACTACTACACCAAGCCACCACTCGCCCGATATCCGTCTGACAGTCGGTCAGTCCATCGTCCGTTTGTCATAGTGTCGATCGGCTGAGCGGTCCGCAGCATCAGCAACTGATGCGGCTCCAAGGACCGAGACGATGGACGGATTAGAGCGTGGAAGAGCGCATAAAAATGCCATGACAGCATTAACAGCTCTAGCCGCGGGCACGCACGAGGTTCCTGTGATTCCTAGTACGAACTTTCAGAGTACTTTACTGGCGAACACGTTCACGTACGAGTTGTCTTCATGCAAGCACTGGAGCGATCTTATACGCAATGACACCAGTCGGCGTCGCATAGCTTGACTTCAGCCATGCATGCCACATCACACGGTATCAAGGCACCAAATGCATAAGGGATGAGGATAAAAATTAGTGTGGCCACACCCCCATAATGACTTTCGTCCCGTTACAGCGCGTCAGAAGTTCTCGTTGCTAACCATTATACCGCTATTTTTACCTCCACAGGAGTTTGATTCGCGGTAGATTTTTGCAACCAACTTTTGCATCTCGGCGTCTCGTGCAATCGTAAAGCAATCGCCAAAGATTTGCCATTTTAAGTATCTAAAATAAGCAATGTTTTACACTGTTAAATACAAATGCGTTCTTGCTCGTTGTGCAGGTGACGAAAAATAAATCGTTTCAGCCTGCAAATGTATCATCAAAAATAGTGCTACGGTCTGGCTGACCGCTGAGCAACTTCTGATACATTTCCAGGCTAAAATAATGCACTTTTTGTCACTTGTATAACGACACGTTTGCATTTTTAGCGGACTGTCGAGAAGCTCACAATAATCTGCAGACGTACAGCTGGAGCAAAAGCAAGAGAAGGTTACGAAAAGCATGAAAAGAGAGAGAAAAGGGAAGGCGATGTCGCCTTCAAGTAATAGTTAAAAGCGGACGCCATGCCCCACATTGCAAAAGTCGCACGAAAATGCCTCTTAGGCCTACTAAATGCGTCCTATGACATATAAAATGCGTCAAATTCCATTTTTACTCTGGGTCTCAGTGGGGAGCTGACGATGCTCCTCCAGAGCTCATATGCTGCAATTCCAGATCGGGCAGGCGTAATTGAGGTCTGGATATATTACAATGTAGAAACAATTTAGCACTAAAAAGAACCCTATAAGTGCATCAAAATACGCATTTTCTGACCCAAAAATTAAACAAAATATAAGATGGCGCACAGTGCCCCTCCAATATCTGCGCCTCCTTCCATACCCCATCTCAATATTCTCGCAAGCATCGATTCTAGAGCCTTCAGCGCTCGACTTGGCCCCCAAATCCACATATCCAGGATCCGCCTCTGAACGTCTGTGTCACGAAGTCACTGCTGCCATAAAAAGTTGGCTCGATAGGCCAGTGCACGCTGCCGTAGCATTGCTGCAGCCAGCGATATACTTAAAGGCTTAACAGCGCGCAGTCGTAGCGCCGATTTACAACAGACGGCATTTCCGATGCTTTTTTCTGTCAAAATCCTTCGCGCATTACCAAGCCGGAATTCGATCTAATCTTCAAATCTTTGTCTTTCCACGCTGCACAATGACCTTTAGTGGCATTAGACGACCTTGAACTACACGGTTGTGTCTTCATGAAAGTGACTGTTCATTTGCTATTCTTTGTTTAAAATTGCGAATCCGCGTGCTGAAGCGACAACGCCACATCACCAGAACACCAGCTGTGTGCAGCGGGCTTCGCATGTAAAAAGTAATAGTGATAAAGTAAAAGTGATAGGCGTACAATAAAGCAACCGCAAATTTTGTTGCATTGCGGTATATGTGAACCGCTGCAATTTTTCTGTCAGTTTACAGCGCCACATTTTTCTCTGTGATAAACGATATTTTATTCTTTTCATTTCATCGCATATATGCGAACCCAACAAGGACATCCAGAAACCGACAACAGCTGATTTCTCTCGCCTCAGCTCCAATGTGTTTGGTTCGACTAAACACCGACCACGACCCTAAACACGTGTCGCGGCTGCCTGTTTCTCATTAGCGAAATCGATAAGGTAAAGAGTAAAGACTGGCGTCTTGACGGAGATGGCTAATAAAGCAAGTGGCGATGAGTGCTGCTTGTTTGCTTCAGATAAGATGCTGCCACGAAACCGTGAAACAGCCACTGACTGCCGCATGGACGCGTGTGCTAGCTGTGCTACCGACGGCCACGCTCGTACTGTCTATCGTGAGCTTTCCATCCAACTCAACGCAACGCACGCAAAAAAGGACGCAAGAAAGTACGTAACAAACGCAATGAACGCAAGAAAAGTACGCAACAAAGTTGAACAAACACAGCTGACGTAGTTGACGCAGCGGCTGTCCAAATTATTCGCAACCCCCACCGCTGCTCGGTCGTCTGCATTTGCAATTAAATGCCGCGCAGCAAAACGAATTCAGATCATCTGCTATGAACAAAGTAAATAAACAGAAATAAATCTCAATTAACACACATCATCACAAATTGAAAGCGCCGGGAATTATGCCTTAAAATAGTACGAGCACATGGTGTACATCGTTCGCTGATTAGTAACGTGGCACAAAACTTTGTGATGGCAACTAAATTAACTAAAAAGTTAACTTCTGAAATAAACGTGTGCGCCAGCCAACTTTTTTTGGCGCGTAGGCATATGTTAAAATAAATTTTCATTTCATTTTGCCAGAGTTGATTGTATCGTTTTCATATTTGAAATGTGACATCGAGATTATGACGAAGACGACGACGATGATGGCAATGATGGTTAAAGTTAATAATCGTCTACCTTATCAAACACAACTTAAGACGACCGAAATGTCGGGTTTTGAAACCAGAGATCGCGTAATCAACCATTACCGAACAAAATAGCAAGCAATATGATCCTGTAGAAAATTAATACATAAAGATAAAAATAAATAGCTAAGCTGGAAGATGGCAACGTCAGGGCAGCCATCCGTATTTTGATGTCAGACGACAGTCCGGCTGTACCCTCTGCTGAGTCTCTGCAGGCGCTACGTCAGAAGCACCCATCAGCGTCCAGCAGTCTGTCCAACCTGCCGTCAGCACAGTCTGTACAGTGTATGTCAGTGGATGAGGAC
>Ga0209671_1002956_pt1 | contig 16043 bp, 14 predicted proteins | sample WorMetHERISLAND2_2_FD_187401 | JGI IMG/M metagenome (GOLD analysis project Ga0209671, IMG submission 187401) | Marine gutless worms symbiont microbial communities from Max Planck institute for Marine Microbiology, Germany - Olavius geniculatus... | ecosystem: Host-associated > Annelida >...
ATCTTTTACACAAGCTAAATTATAGCCAATTTTGTCCCAAATTTCGTTGCCATGGCAACGGGGGTCAGTCGGGGAAAATGCAATTGGCAGCATTCGATGGCCCATCCCGAAAACCACCCTATAGGCGCAAAAATCTTGCAAAAATCTCTTACGCAAGCCGAGTTATGGCCAATTTTGTCCCAAATTTCGTTGCCATCGCAACGAAGGTCGGTCGGGGGAAAATGCAATTGGCAGCATTCGATGACCCATCCCCGAAAACCCCCCTATAGGCGCAAAAATCTCCTACGCAAGCCGAGTTATAGCCCATTTTGTCCCAAATTTCGTTGCCATGGCAACGGGGGTCGGTCGGGAAAAAATGCAATTGGCAGAATTCGATGGCCCATCCCTGAAAACCCCCCTGTAGGCGCAAAAATCTCTTATACAATCCGAGTAATAGCCAATTTTGTCCCAAATTTCGTCGCCATGGCAACCAGGGAGGGTCCGGGGTAAAATTAAAGGACACCGTTAGATTCGCCATCCCCGAAAACGATACCGTATATTTCACCCATTTGCCGGGAATCCCCCCTTGGAGGGATTTACATGAAATTTTGCATGAAGGGTCATCTCACCGACGTAATCAACCGTGCCAAATTTTATCTCAATCAGATCAGGGGTTTTGATTCTGTGGGGGGTCAAATTTTTGGCTCTCCCATAAGAAAGAGAAGTCGCCGTTAACACAGGGCTTGAACTTCCGTTCAGCCTGTGATGGGCACTAGTCAGAAAATGGCTTTAACTCGGTCCACCAAACGCCATAGCCAGGAGCTACCATAATCAAGGGTTACCACAGCCATGATCCGCCAAAGCCAAAGATGCAATTTATCCTGATTCCTAACCTTACCACTAATCCTATCTCAAACACTTATGTAGTTTGGACTAGTGCCCCTTCAAACTATTAAACTGTCCAAAAAGCAGTAAAGGTTCGTTAAATGTCAACAACAACTTAGCTAATAAATGTTGTCATTTCATGACTTTATTACTAACCAGACTGGCTAATGAAGAAACAGACATCGTCGCGGAAGACCGGTGTGTTTCGATCAAGGAAATCACTCGCCAAATCCACCATCACAGGCAGCTCTGTCAACTCTTCAAGCAGTTGCCGTGTCTGACAGTAGCAACACACAAACCAAGCATCAGTCAACTTTTAACGATCACTTCAATTCATTTCATTATCTTCATACCATGAATTTGGTGTCAAAAACACAACCAAAGTGCAAAAATCCTGCTCAGCAATTTCCAATAATTTATTTTGGCCTTAAGTTAACTCCAACAAGAAATTTGAGCTAATGCTCACGAGACGTGCGAAAGCCTATAGCAGCTCTGGTTCAGTAGTTTAGCTGAAAATTGTGATGTTCACGCTAAGTTAATATACAAATATCAAATTATCTATCTGGATCGCATAATGATAGTAGCATGGCACCTCCTTGTGAATGATATAGACTTGTGTCGCAGCCCGAAATCGCCAAAAAATACATAAAACCCCCTATTTTGGCGTTCAAGGTCATTCAAAATCATTGAATTCGGCGCCAATCGAGAGCCAGCGTATGACTTCCTATTAGAGATTAGTAGTAACCTAGGCCCTATCTCACACCGTTACTGAGATACAGCAACTTACTGGCCAAATATCGCAAATTTTGCCTACCCCCTCTCATTTAGCACCCTTGTTCGGGGTGACCCCCTTCAAATTTATGGAAAAGCTTTATGGTTCCTAAAACTAGAGTCTTTCAGGCAGCCGACGGTGAAGATTTGGTGATCCTAGCATGCATCGTTTTTGACTGATCCACCCATGTGACAGACAGACGGATGGACGGACAGACAGGCGGACAGACAGAATTGTGATGGCTAAGACGCGCTGAAAGCAGTAGCTGCTTTCGCGCGTAAAAATGGCCAGTTAACTAACACTCTAAAGTAGTACCAGCAATTCGGACTGGCAGTCATTGTAGCAGCTGCAGCAGAAAGATTCCATAGTGGTATTATTTGCATTATATTGGAAATTTAATTAAATCATATTTGTGTTCAAATTATCAACCAATAAAGTATTCAAAACATATTAATATAGCACCATATGTCATGAAAGAATCAAAGGCACATAATGGCAGAAACTAGGTGAGTGTTTACGTTTTACCAACAGCAATAACAAACAGTTCGGTTTTTAAAGATTGCTTACAGGTGCTGAGAAATTTGGTCCATGACAGTGACTTCTAGACAGAAGGAGCACTAATGCAAGATACAGCAAGTAACAATCTTACTACACCATGGGCCATAAAAAACATGGCACTTTACTATTGACCGATTTTCAAAATTCTTTCACTGTTGCACTCTGCAGACAATTTGCAATAATGTGATTATTATATATCCCACCACACCGTTAATGCGTTTCTACACTACCTTGTGAAACATAAATGTAAGCAAATACTAACAATAATAACTTTCAAACCAACATTGCGATGAATGATCTGTATGACACGAGACAGTTTAGTGTCATACAAACCATTTACTGCAACGTTGGCATGAAGTGTTTTTTTTTCAATTTTACCAAAATGTTTGTTTCTTATTATCGTTATGTATACATATTTTATTGACATTTCACAAAGTAGCATAGAGATGCATTTACGGTGTGGTGGGATATGTAATAATCACATTATAGCAAATTGTCCGCAGAGTGTGCCAGTGGAAGAATTGTAAAAATAGATCAATAATTGTCGAAGATATTGACAAAAGTAGAGTGCCACGTTTTCATGGCCTACCCTGTATAATGCATAAAAAGTCTGTCTGTTTGTCTGTCAGCCCCCTCTAGCACGACATTTGAGTCCTTGGGCCTTAGGTACGTGCCCCCACCTTGCCCCCCACCTGACTCCACGTGCAGCCTGAGGGGGAGGAGTGTGTTCTTCCCCTGCTGATTCTACCAAGCCCGTCAGCTTAGTGCACCGCGTAGTGCTTCAGGGCGGAAAACTCCCAACCATAGGGCGAGGCGCTTCTAGTTTATCTAATGATCGTAATGTGCTAATACAACGTGTTTGAATGATAGTGAATGTCTGAACTTTTACGCTTAGCAAAAGCTACAACAGGACAGAATCAGGCTCCAACTGCATCACGTCATTAACTACACCAATATTAATAGCAGCGACTACGGTAATTACCGCGACAGCACTGTGATAGCTGGTGCCGCACGCAATGAAGAGCAATCTTCGACATCGTCGAATCTCGGTCATGTAATCCTTGAGGCCACCAAGCACAACGAGATTGCTGTCAAAATTTACCCGACCTCTCATTGTGTTCATGAGTGAGTCAGGCTGCTCGTGAATCTCCTTTTCCATGAATGAACTGAAACTGCCTGCAAATATCACCAGACTTTTAAGTACTTCCAAGAATATTCCAGCCTTGAGGTTATGCTACAATAATGCCAACTGTAATTGTTTGAGCAAAACACTCTACAGGGTCAAATGCTGTTATCACAGTTCCATCAAAAATGCCAAAATAGTGAAGTAAAAGCAGTAAAACATCATATGGTATTCAATCTGCTGCTTAAGCACAAATTTGCACAAATATGCATTTGACTTGCAACTGAATTTAGAGGCACAGAACATAACACAAAGTGAGGCAAAACTACGGTAAACACAACAGTAAACAACACAAAAAAATTTACGCCATACAAACTGACCTTTTAATAATAATAATATTAATATATAATAATGGATTTATACACGGCGCCTAAAAGCAAAAGTCACTAGGCACATTACTTACCTCTGCTTACTTAGTTACGTAACTCAAGTTTTAATTATCAGCTTTGCATCATAATACTAACTATCACATTTTAGTCCGCCCGGAAACGACAGTTTTCAAAGTGGACTTATGTTTTACTGCAGATGTTTTATTGTTACATATCTGCCTATAATCTAGCAGCTGCTGTATTTCGATACAACATCCTACGACAATGTTAATTTCTACAAAGTCACAAACAGTTTGCTGCCGAATGACCAGTCAGTTCAAGGTACCTTTCATGATCTGCTGAATCTGCATCTTAAGCGTTGTAATTTCACGAACGGTTGACTGCGCCTGATCAGCCAAGTTGAAACAAATGCGACGAATCGTCAGCATGCCATTTGATATGGAAGCCACGTCATTGTCCTCCAAGTAGATCACCTGGTTTGTATGTTCTATTATTGCACTGCAAACGTTCAACAAATTTCCACCTTCTACTGCGTCAACTTCTATTCAGAAAGCTGCCTGATACAGGAGTGACTTTATACTAACCTGTCTTCCTAAAAAGCCTCAAGATCTTAGTCTGTAATCTGCATGTTTGTTGTTGTATGTTAGCCGAGGTATTTAAACATCAGCGACTCAACATTTGTTACGTAAGTGAAAACCATAGTCTACTGCATACTAACAAAACAGAAAATTAGCAACATAGAACACATTTCGCAACATTAAACTATTCAGCTAAATATGAACTGTATGAACTGTAATCAGTTAAGTTTTTTCTTTTATTTTGTATTTGTTTGCTACCTTTCATGGTGAATAAAGATGCATATATATATTAAACACAGAAAAAAATAAAAAAACCAAACCATGCAAGATCAAAGGTATGCTGACCTACATGGAGACTACGTGGAAAAAAAGCACAGCAAAAAAATATACAAAAAATATTTCTGTATTTCATAATGCATTCGAGGATGAATTTTCAACTTATTTCTATATTACTTTCTGCTGTCCAGTATTGTAGAAGGTGCTATATAAAAAGCACACTATAATAAAGCTGCTGTTAATGTAATAACTATTAATCAGAATGGGCAGAATGCTTGGGAATTGGTTCCACTGGCACAGACCTTGTGTCGGAGGATAAGAAGTATTCAACAGACGTGTTGTCACCAACCGGCTTGAACGTTGACGAGATGCATGATGATGACTCGGCACCCAACTCAAATGCACTGCATCGGTCTTACACACATGTAATAAATGAACAAATAATAATCGATAATCAATAATAATCTTTTACAAAATCAAAAAGTTTCTATAAAAATTAATAACAGACAAATAATAAACGTTTATTAGAAACACGGTCGGTAATAAACGAACACAAGAAAGCCCAGCTGTCACTAGGAAAGACGTGCTGCAGCTTATACAGTTCCGGTTGCAGTACTGCCCTTCAAGGTCATCGAAGGTCAATGATTTTCATGTCATTTAGAAGCCAAAATGAGACTTCTATTGGTGATAAATAGCAACCTAGGCCTTATCTCGCACTATTTAGCCGCAATAGTGCGTAACAGCCTTCATGGTCGTCCAAGGTTTCCATCTTATCTGAAATGGTGTACGCCACTTAATATTAGTAACCTTAGCCCTATCTTTCCCTGTTTCCAAGATATGGCCAGTTTTCCATTGAAAAATGCACATTTTTCCTACCACCTGCATTCAATCCAAAATTTGGAAATGTTCTCTTCGCACTGCATCGCCCAAATTTTGCACCCAAAGAGCCTACACACAGGGCTAATTACTCATGCAAAAAGTTTTCCCCTATGACCTGACGCTTAGCCACAATATATCCGCTACAGACGAGAGACGGACGACTGTGCCATAGACGCCTACAGCATATCTGTAGCGCATGAAAAATCAATAATAGTCTAAAACAAGTAATTTGAGCAAAACTCACGTGACACGCGACAGCAGCAATTCTACCATCTGAGCAGCAAGTGTACAGCGTGCAGTTAAATAATATTGCGTCTTGAAGAAGTATTCAAATTTGAGGCCTCCGTACTGAAGACGCCTTGAACCTAAGAGGCCGAAACTCAGATGGTTAAACATGTATGTTCTATGCTAAAAATTTTGAACACTGGTTGTCCAGGTCTATCTCCAGCCATTTCGGCACAATTCACTCTTAGATGTGTGCCGCAGCCGAAAATTGCAAAAAAAAACACACTAAAACCCTCTGTTTTAAAGGTTCAAGGTCATTCAAGGTCATTTAGGTCATCAATGTTGACACCATTCAAAAGCTCGTCACTAGCGCTTGTTGTGATAAGCTGCATTTCTGTGCGTATCTGCAACTGTTTTCATGCTAGATGTGCTAAAAGCGGTAAAATAACCACTTTTTAAGGGGATACCCCCATTTGATGCCCACCTGTGCAGGCCTCCTTGAACATAGGGGTTCAAGACCTAGTCTGCTAAAATCTGCGTTTAATGCTGAAAATTTCACATGCAGGTTGTCTTGGTCTGTCTCCAGCCATTTTGTCGCAATTCAGTGTTGAAATGTATGCTGCAGCCAATAATTGTAAAAAAATTCACTAAAAACTCCTATTTTGGGGGATCAAGGTCATTCAAGGTCATTGATGTTGATAAATCTAAAAAGCCCGTCACCAGTGCTTGTTATGGTAAGCAGCATGTATATGCCTATCTGCAACCGTTTTCACACTATACGAGACAGTATTGGCAGAATAACGTCTTTTTAGGGGGTTACCCCTCTTTGATGCCCTCGTTCAAAGGGAACCCCCTCACCCAGAAGCACGAAATTTTGTCGCAAGAAACTAGAGTCTCTAAGGCAGTCCACGGTGAAGATTTCACGATCCAAGCTTGTGTCTGTTTGACACAATACCGCAGTGTGACAGACAAACAGACGAATGGACAGACAGACACCTCGACGATGGCTAAGACGAATGAAGCATTCTGCTGTCACGCATAAAAAATCAAAAAGTTTCTATAAAAATTAACAAAAAAAAAACAAACTATATTCTGACATATGCACATCTCAACACCATTAATACTCCACAATCTGCACACATACATTACAGCTATAGTGTTTTTACTACTGAGCTGAAAACAAATATTTGACTCAGTGGATGACAAGTAATACCGCCACTACAACTATGCCACAACTCCATATCATTCAGACACAATACGGTGAAACCAAGAAATGCTATAACCACAAGTAAATCAAATTACCTTTGCTGTAAACAACCGGGAAATGATCAGTTGCAAACTTTGCATGACTTTTCACACCAACGACAAGTGGACTGCCACGCCTGACACAGTTCCACATACAACAGAATGCACCGGAAGACATCTGACAAAGACCATATCTATGAACAGCAAGAGCGACATAAATGGCCGGCATTTTATTAAATAACTTTAAGAAAGGCAGTTTCCCATAGTCAGCATAGTTCTCTCAGACCTGAGGCCGTACGATCAGTGCTCATTTCCATTTGCAGGCCCTGAGCTAGCAATGAGCTGCAGACACAGCTCAGTTATGCACTCTCCATATACTGTGATTAGGCCGGTACCAAACTACACTGTTTGTTGACAGAGACACATGTGAAAACAACCTGCCCAGGGTCGTCACCTGGCAGTGGAACGACCAGGACTCAAACCCACAATGTAACCTCTTAATCGAGACTCCAACTCGCTTCCAAATTACACCGCCAAGCCAACTCGCTTTATCAAATCTCCAACAACACTTTGTTTACATAACAGCAAAAAACATCCAGTACTTCAACTTCCAGCATCTTTCAATAACACTGATTTCTATCTTCCATCCTAACAAAACTCTTTAAAATTTAAGCTACAAATAGTCACAAAAGCTAGCTACTTTAGCAATAACTTGATTATTTCAGAACTGCTTGATGCAATTCATCTCTACAGCACTCAAGAATGCAATGCAACACACCGGGCCACCACAATTTCTCCTGGGAAATGAACGCTCTTAAAAGCCAATGCAAAAGCACCTTCCTGCAAAAAAAACACCAGCAGGATATATGAAATACAAAACTTATTCACACACAGCCGAAGATCATTCATAACACAATAACTGAGGCATCACTATGTGGCCAAAACACATATCAGCAATGGCATTAATGGATGCTAGAAATATCACTTGGATACGTTCAGCAGTTTCAACTATAAATTCCTAGATCCCAACTACAAACTGAATAACTGCAACCAAAATCCAAATGCTTTTCACTGGAGCCACTTCCCACCCTCCAGAAAAAAATTCGACAAAACAGTCCACAATTTTTGGATTAATCTTGCAGACAGTCAAGAAAAAGAGCAACCAAAGCAACAAATCTACAAATCAAACCGACTACACAAATGGCTCAAAATTAACCAACTAATTAAAATTAAAATTAATATTTGAGGTTTAAAAAATCCACACAAGCACAAGCCCTAAATGTGAAATAAATAATGATATTATGGAAACTGACCAGCGGCTGAATAACCTGAGCCACCAGCTCTGTGAAGCCGAGAGAATTGTCTCGATGTAGATCAAAAACATGCTTCAGTAACTTAGCTACGGCTTCAGTGTCCGTTTCTGACTCAAACTCATGACCGCCTTTCACCTAGCAATGCATCCAACAAGAACACCGTTCCTACTACTCTGAGTAGAATTCATTTTCCTGACTTTTCCAGATAAAATAAAATGCATGTTCTCTAATTTCTTTACACGGTTTTCACACACGATGCCAGTAAACCAATAATAAGTGCATAGTGCCCCCTCATCAAATTTTTTTCTTCAATATTTTTAATGTATTTCGGTTGGGTTCTTTGGTGTCAAATTTTGTAAATGAATTCCCTGACTCTTGCCATTTACTCAGACTTTCCATAACTTCTTAAAATTCGCTGACATTCCATGACCATAAAAAACATGCAAAAGCAAATAAAAAACAACAAAAAAATAAACATAACAAAACCATTTGACACCAAACATTCTCACAGACATATAAGTTTTCTGTAGATACACTGATACATGTCTGATATTCTGAAGAGCAATTACTGCGATAATCTACTACCTTAAACATCAGCCAGTATAGTGTTGTATCCATACCTAAATTTAACTGATTATTAACAACATTCCAGCAAATTCTATACTTCACACTAAGTCCTGGAACAGCAGATGTTCAGCAGAACAGACCAATAATGTTCCATAGTGTAATAACATGCATACCAGAAAGGCTTTCAGATCTTCACAATTTGTTATAATGCCGTTGTGCACAACTACAAATTCTACAGCAGAGCAAAAACACCACAATTAGTACCCGCGCAGATGCATTCAGCTGTTACTGCAAAGCTTCACTATATACATGTATAGGAGTCATTATTATAGAGTAGATGAAACAAAATAAAATTTTAACTATATTCCCGTAGCTTTAATTTAAACATTTCCTATACTGAAAGCACTGCAAACAATTACTTTCGCAGGGGCAGCACATTTCAGCATATATGGATCTAGCAAGGACACCACTTTGATCTTGACTTCGTAAGCATGAACCTAGGGGATCGGGACCTAGACTGCTAAAATCTATGTTTAACGCTGAAAATTTCATACGCACGTTGTCTTGGTCTAACTCCAGCCATTTCGTCGCAATTCAGTATTGAAATGTGCGCAGCATCCAAATATTGCGAAAAATTCACTAAAAATCCCTTTTGGGAAGGTTCAAGATCATCGATGTTGATAAATTTAAAAAGCCTGTCACCAGTGCTTGTTATGATAAGCAGCATGTCTGTGCCTATCTGCAACCAAGTTCACGCTACACGCGATAATAGCGGTAAAATAACCACTTTTTAGCTGTCTTTGACGCCCGCCTGCGCCGGCCTCCTTGAACCTAGGGGGTCGGGACTTGGACTGCTAAAATCTACGTTGAATGCTGAAAATTTCATACGCAGGTTGTCTTGGTCTATCTCCAGCCATTTAGTCGCAATTCAGTGTTGAAATGTGCGATGCATCCAGAAATTGTGAAAAATTCACTAAAAACCTCTCTTTGAGAGGTTCAAGGTCGTTCAAGGTCATCGATGTTCATGAATCCAAAAAGCCTGTCACCAGTGCTTGTTATGATAAGCAGCATGTATGTACCTATCTGCAACCGTTTTCACATTATTCGTGCCAATAATGGCAAAATGACGTCTTTTTAGGGGGGTACCCCTCTTCGATGCCCTTGTTCGAGGGGAACCCCTGCATCCAGTGGCACGAAATTTTGTCATGATAAACTAGAGACATTGGGGCAGCCCACAGTGAAAATTTCGTGATCCTAGCTTGCACCGTTTTGATACAGCTCACGAGTGTGACAGACAGACAGACGGACAGACGGGCAGACAGACGCCCAGACGATGGCAAAGACGCGCGAAGCATTCTGCTTTCACGCGTAAAAACTGTTTTAGTCTACAGCATATTGCCAAAACTGAAATAAAACAGCAATAGAACCCAAAAATTGAACCAATCAGTGCAACATCCAAAGTTCACAACACAGTGTCCAACTCACATGGAAACTCCAGCACAAAACAAAGCGTAAAACAAAGTGCATTAAAAAAGTATCTGAGACTTAAAGCCAACTAACCAGCATCCTTGTCGGACCTCTGCGGATGGGCATTCACCCAGTTTGGTTCTCCGTGAGTTGCCCAGCGAGTGTGTGCGATGCCAACGTGGCTTGATATTGATTCACTGAAATCTAATCGATCTCTCAGATCTACGCAGAGAACATCGCACCCTCGTGATGACTCGCCATGTTACGGTGCATAAGATATTATCGGTGTTATTATTATTATTATTAGCTGAAATTGCTGCACTGCAAACTATTCCTACACATTTCTTGGTACCATGATCTGTAGGCTCGTGATGCTGCAAGCTCTAAGCGACCCTTATCGTCAGGCAGCATGTCTGTATCCGACTGTGTGCATGTTCGTTTGTCAGTAGAACAGACTATTGTTAGCAGCTGTCCACGACAAGACAGCTCACTAGCAGCTGACTGCAGGTCAGCTGTCACTAACAGTCATGAGCCAGGTCGCCTACCAGCTTGTCACATTCATGCAACCTGCTTAAATGTCTGACAGATTTTTATGCCAGTTTGAAAGTAGAGTTGTGGGTCTCAATGACAGCATCTTAGACAGGATCCAAGAAAAACCATGTGATTTAGGAATCCAAACCTCCAGCCAAATCATGCAATTGATTCCAACTTGTTTTCATAATATTTAAAGTGTCTGACAAGCTAGACAGCTCACGCGTCATAAATTTATCTTTAATGGAGCTGGATTTATTAGTCCTGAATTTATAAGCAAAGTTAAAACTGAGAAAGAACTTCTTCAGCATTGGTTAATGATGATGCTGTTAAGAGTAGCGTAGACACTACATTTAAAAGAAAGTTATTCTTCGTTTGACTTCCAGGTTTAAATTCAAGTCATGAACAATTTAAGTTGCAAGTAATGGGCCAATGGCCAATGACAATCTTGGCAAAAATCATCATAGACGAACATGAGAGTATAAAATGCATACTATTAATTTCATGCTCCAGCTCCACCACTTTTCCCGAACGCTTGACTAAAATAATCGGCTTGACACTACCCACTGCTGAATCGCCATCAACTGCTACACCTACACAATGCATTCATGCAACATCAAAGCATAAATTAATACAAACTAAATTGTAAAAATGCGTTTCTTACAAATTAAATTCTCAGGTTCATTTGGTGTTTTGATAATGGCAATATCAAAGTCATGACAAGACAAGGAGACAAAAGTAGCAATATCATTGGCAGTAGCATAATAAACTCTATGATGTCACAGAGCACATGAAAATTGCAACAATTTTATAACCGCATACATTGTTCACCTAAAATAGTTTTGTAACTGCACTCCCATGCATGTTTCAAACTATGCACCGATTCAAAAGTCATTCTTTTCAGCATGGCAATTACTATCTCAACAAATTTTATAATGCAAAAATCACATATAGCAATTATTACGTTTAAAAGCAATATGTGGCCTAGCTAAGCTTGGGAGTTTATTGCTGTGTGACTGCTGCTGCAAGTCTACCTGACATAAATAACATTTTGTGAATTTGTCAACTTCATATAAAATTGTAAAAAAAACATCAAAAATTTATTATACCTGCTGAATCATATCCTCTATACTCCAATCTCTTCAACCCATTAATCAGTATGTCTATTATTTCCTTTCTAGTATGTGAACTATTATAATTCAAATAAGCAAAAATTCCTGAAAATACACACAAACAAATAAATACACAAGTACGACCACCAAGTGCAAATTATTAACAAGCCTAAATCTGCCAAGTGGAGCAGTTTGAGCCCATGTTTGCTTACTGTCTGTAAGTAAGTAAACAACAAAATGCGTTCCTGCCTTATTGCCCATGCCAGTTTGTAGGCCCAAGCTGTGAATTCAAATGCATGTATACGATAAACACATCTAGGCACATTTTCATATACATTGTTGTATGCATCTTTTAGATGCAGATTACCTGTTGGCCTAGACACACCGGTTGGCATTATTATCAGTCGGAGTCAGACTGACACCAAATTTTATTTTCAGTCTGGACTCGAACTGGTGGCACATATTATTTTCAGTCTGAATTAGAATAAGTAATAACGGCAGATTATGTCATCATTTCAGGCACTGCTTGTTTGCAAAGTTGGATCATCAGTTCAGCCAGACTCCAAACCTGCACAGTGATCGATGAAAAAATATATTAGCCGACGTCACTCAGAACATAGTGGATGTCTGTCTTGTTTCTTCACTGATAAGGCACTTGACGGCTTTGCTTTCATTTGACATTGCCATTCAAGCAAATCCAGTTCTTGTCCGCTGCACTTAATCTCCTGAATGACTGCCACGTTTCACGTTTCACGAATAACAACTTGTATATACCCGGCAGCCGCTGCTCATTTAGTCGTTCTAGCGATGCTACTGGTGGCAGAAAGTGTGATGCTGCAGTGCAGTAACAAAACGAGGTATAGTGAATGGTGATAAAGCCAGCTGATGCACTGTAGTCTTGGTTGGTCAAAGCGCTGTCATTTTCGTTGCTGTCATCCCAACTTTCAGTTCTTGCTTGTAACTCAATATTAAAGTTGCATTCAAGCAGTTATGGTCGGAAACAGCTATTGCTGGTTTGTAGCGTCGCACCAGAGTGCTTGCAATTTGTGCAGTTAACCTCACTACTATAGCTAATAGACCAGGACTGATAATAAAATCTGCTGTCAATCCAGCCCGGACTGATAATAACTTTTACGAGACAAACCAGACGAATATTACTAACACCCTGATAGCAGGATGGACAGAAGTCAAACCTGTGACCTCGAATTTGTTGAGTCTGATACACTAACCATTAGGCTATCAAGTCACATATCTTCTTTCTGTGACATTCAATAAATAGCTGGTGTGGCAACAAAATAAAACAAAAAAGCAAGATTGCAAATTTGTGACATCAAACAAACTAAACCGTATGCTGCTAACCAGTATCACGTTGCGTTCCACTGGGATCGTGAACTTGTGTTCACGCGAAGCGGAAACTGGTGATCACCATCGTGAGCGTCCCAAACACTGGAAATAAATTGGCAGGAAACAACGTAAACGAAATAAACAAAGTCGTAAAATGCAACAAACACTGGATCTATCCTAATAGCTTTTCCACTTGAATACATGTACTAATTTTAAAGTAACCTAAGTTTAGTCCGAACCACAATCCTAATTAACTTAACACTAAGCCTCAATTGCTGGGTAAGAAAGTTTTGCACAATATGAACCTTTCCACACTGCCTACAGGCATCAGCTGTGACTGCGAGTGTCATTCACTTTACATACGGTGACCTATATCTTACGCTTATATTACAGAAAACTCATAATATATTAGAAATAATGTGTCATGCAGGATGTTGATTACCAAAAATAGCCGTTTATTACAAATTATTGCATTTTACGACTTTTTTACTTCGTTTCCGTCATTTCCTGCCAATTTATTTCGTTCGTCACGAAAATCGAGGTATGCTGTGTTCCGTTTGGATCGTGAACTCATGTTTACCATTATCACGAGATGTATTCTGTCCCAAATACACAATAAAATCGTGAACACAAGTCGTGAACTTGTGATTCTGGTGACTACCTCCATTTTCGTGACGAACGAAATAAATTGGCGGGAAACGACGGAAACGAAGTAAACAAAGTCGTAAAATGCAATAATTTGTAATAAACGGCTATTTTTGGTAATCAACATCCTGCATGACACATTATTATGAATATATGAGTTTTATGTAATTTAACCGTAAAAGATAGGTCAATGTATGTAGAGCGAATGACATTCGCAGCCGCAGCTGATGCCTGTAGGCAGTGCGGAATGGTTTGTACTGTGCAAAACTTTCTCACCCAGCAATTTTAGTGTTAAGTTAATTAGGATTGTGGTTCGGACTAAACTTAGGTTACCGGGTACTTTAAAATTAGTAAGCATATATATTCGAGTGGGAAAAGGTATTAGGATAGATCCAGTGAGTAAGGTCAAGTTTCGCTTAAAACTTAGACTAAAGTCTTGAGTTTGGTCTTGACTTTTGACATGACTTCAGACTTTACTTTCGTTTGCGATCGTCCATCTTTTTTACACAATCGTCAAATTACTGCAATAATACAATTAGTTAAATCAACATTATAGAAGTATTTTCTAGACTATATTAATGGAGTGATGTACGTGCAATATTACTTTGTTTGCCTTTGTGGCCATTTTATGGATATAAAAAAAACTTGTGCAATAATTGTGCCAGCAATGACGTCATTATTTACGCTAGTGTCGTCTGTGTAGCTAACGCCGACAAATAGAAAGTAACAAAAAGCCTATTAGTTACCAGATGCCACATGTTATTTTACTGGTCATAAAGTAAATATTTCGCTCAAATAACGAACTGGGATGTCCATTTGGTCAAGCTAGGCCATAATTGTATTGTTTTGACATAAAAAAAATTGCCAGGTGATTTAATTTTGATTCTGGTCTTGATTTTGGTCTTGACTTTGAGCTTCCGGCTTAGACCAAAGTCAAGTCAAGACTTTAGTCTTAGACTAAAGTCTTAGCAAAACTTGATCTCATTATCATCATCATCATCAATGGATATCCGGAAGCAGGCCGAAGGCCTCTATTTCCGTCCGAAGTAGATAACTTCAACACGAATACCAACAAAAACTAAACTAATACTGTTTTTACATTGACTTCTGGTACTAGATGACGGATTTATAATCATAATACAAACTAAAAGCATGCCAGATCAAATCTAAACGTCTCTTAAAACTACTAACACTGTATGGTGATACAACATCATCACCCAGTGTTTATTGCATTTTACGACTTTGTTTACTTCGTTTCCGTCGTTTCCCGAAAATTTGCTTCCAGCATCAGCTTCTACGTTCGAGTACTCAGTACAAGTGCGTGGTAAACTGACATGATACAGCAACAACACAAGGCGCTAGTTCTCTATCTAACATGTAACACTACCGAAAATCACAAATCAAAACCTACCACACATAATTAAAAAACACTTTACAACACTTCAGTTGACAGCAACACGTTCACTGACCACGCCCACTAAATGCTGCGTTTTGGATGACCTACCTAACACTAACGCATTATGTAAACCATAGATAAATATTATAAATATCCTAATTAAAAATATAATATTTTAATTTTTGTTGACGGCACGGCAAACAAAAAATTTGAAAGAGTTTTGTTTGGTTGTACTGAAACAATAAACTAGTAAATTTGTTTTTCGTGCTTTGGCTTGGGCACGAAATTACTGTATTTATAATATACTTAACTATGAACTAACACTAACGCGTTAGGCATCAAAAACGCAGCTAAAAGTTTTTTTGGCTATGACATTCAACATAGAATATTTATTATGATTGCTGCTATGGCGTCCGGCGATTCCTTTAGTGACGAAAGTTGGCCGAAATGGAAATTGGCATTGGCAGTGGGCACTCCAGTTGCACTAGGCTTGGCTGGAGTTTGGCTATACAGATGTCGTATTTCGTCGTCAGCTGTTGTAAAGTCGGAGGGGCTAGTGGTAGATGATGCACAAGCTTCACAGGCACAGGTCGGCTTGTCATTGTAGCACATGTGATTGTTTACGTCTTGTAAATCTGCCCCACTCACCCGCACGAACTGCTTAAACTGGGATTGTAACTGTTAGCACGTATGCCCCTTTGCCGGTTCGCCCCCTGGCTGATTCGCCCCCTGACTTGTTCGCCCCTGGCTGATTCACCC